>VYLL01000163.1_pt1 | contig 23425 bp, 19 predicted proteins | sample 5114301 | NCBI WGS metagenome assembly VYLL01 (sample SAMN12291809, study PRJNA351875) | freshwater metagenome | isolation source: freshwater lake | place: USA: Michigan, MSU2 Lake | collected 2011-08-16 | reverse complement strand
CTTGCATCGGCAACTTCCGCCAGCCCGCCGACCTCCTCCGCCATTGCCGCAAGCGGTTGCCGCCGCCGCCCGATGAGCGTCACGCGCGCCCCTTCCGCCGAAAGGGCCCGCGCGATGGCGGCGCCGATGCCGGTGCCGCCTCCTGTGATCGCCGCATGAAGTCCCTGCAAGATCACGCGCGGAGCAGCTCCGCCTGTTGCCGCTCGCGCTCGAACGTGCGCACCAGCTGTGCCATTCCCGCTTCATAGGGCGGGGGCACGAAGGTGCCACGGTGCTGCGCCGCAGCCGCCGCGCGCAGCGTCCAGCTGGGGTCCACCAGATGCGGCCGCGCGAGTGCGACGAGGTCGGCGCGACCGGCGGCGAGGATCGAATTGGCTTGGTCGGCATCCGTGATGTTGCCGACCGCCATCGTCGACAGCTTCGCCTCGTTGCGGATCCGGTCGCTGAACGGCGTCTGGAACATGCGGCCGTAGACCGGCTTTGCACGGGTCGATGTCTGGCCTGCCGACACGTCGATCAGGTCCGCACCCGCCTCGGCAAAGGCGCTGCCGATCTCGACAGCTTCGGCGGGCGTGACGCCCTCATCGCCCGTCCAGTCGCTTGCCGAGATGCGTACCGACATCGGCCTGTCCGATGGCCAGACCTCGCGCATCGCGACGAAGACCTCGAGCGGGAAGCGCAGCCGGTTTTCGAGGCTCCCACCATAATCGTCGGTCCGCCTGTTCTGCAGCGGCGTGATGAATGCCGACAGCAGATAACCGTGCGCCGCATGCAGCTCGACCATGTCGAAGCCCGCGTCAATTGCGCGGCGCGTCGCGGCGACGAATCGGTCGCGCACTCGGTCCATCTCCCCGCGGGACATCGGCATCGGCTTCTGGTTGGCGTCGGACCATGCGACATCTGACGGCCCGATCAGCGGCCAGTTTCCGTCGGCGAGCGGGGCGTCCATCCCCTCCCAGCCGATGTTGGTCGATCCCTTTGCGCCCGCATGGCCGAGCTGGAGACACATCTTGGCCCTCGAATTCGCATGAACGAAATCGACGATTCGCTTCCACGCCGCGGCGTGTTCGTCCGTCCACATGCCCGGGCAGCCTGGCGTGATCCGTGCATCGGGCGCGACGCACGTCATCTCCGTGAAGACGAGGCCCGCGCCCCCCTGCGCCCGCGCACCGTAATGCACGAGGTGGAAGTCCTGCGGGCACCCGTCCTTCGCCATGTACGTCGCCATCGGTGACACGACGATCCGATTGGTAAGGCGCATCCCGCGCAGCTGATATGGCGCGAACATCGGCGGCGCGGCGTCGTTCGCGGGTGTCCCCGCGGCTTTCGATTGAAACCAGCGCTCGACGTTGCCCAGCCATTGTGGATCGCGCTGGCGAAGGTTCTCATGGCTGATCCGCTGGCTGCGCGTCAGCAACGAATACGCAAATTGCAGCGGCTCGAAATCGAGATAGCGGTCCAATGTCTCGAACCATTCGGTCGAATTGCGCGCGCTGTTCTGAATCTTCAGCACCTCGACCGTGCGCTCGGCCTGATATTCCTCGAGCGCGTCGGCGCGCGACAGGCCGGGCCGGTTGAGCACGTCGGACAGCTTGATCGCGTCCTCGAGCGCAAGCTTGGTCCCCGACCCGATCGAGAAATGCGCGGTATGTGCGGCGTCGCCGAGCAAGATCAGCTTGTCGTATGCCCAGCGCTCGCACAGCACGCGGCGGAAGTTGAGCCAGGCCGCCGACCCGCGCAGATGCGCGGCGTTCGACATCAGCGAGTGGCCATCGAGTGTCGACGCGAACACGCGCTCGGCCCATCGGCAAGTCTCCTCTTGCGTCATAGCGTCGAGCCCCAACGCCGCATGCGTTTCGGGCGAACATTCGACGATGAAGGTCGAGAGTCCTTCCTCGAACCGATAGGCGTGCGCCCACACCCAGCCTTCGGGCAGCTGCTCGAAGGCGAAGGTGAAGGCGTCGAATACCTTCGTCGTGCCGAGCCATACGAACTTGTTGCGCCGCACCTGGATGTCGACGCCGAAATGCTCGGCATAGGCGTCTCGCCATTTCGAGTTTACGCCGTCGCACGCGATGACGAGGTCGTAATCGGCGTAATTCTCGAGCCTCGCCTCGAACTCATGCTCGAAATGCAGCATGACGCCCAGGTCGCGCGCACGGTCCTGCAAAATTTGGAGCAGCCGCTTGCGCCCGATGCCGATGAAACCATGCCCCGAGGAACGGATCGACTCACCCCGGATGCGGACATCGATGTCGTCCCAATGCGCGAACTCGCCGATAATGGTCTCGGCGCTCACCGAATCGCAGGCGCGCAGATTGCCGAGTGTCTGGTCGGAGAACACGACGCCCCAGCCGAATGTATCACCGGATTTGTTGCGCTCGAACACGTCGATTTCGTGGCGCGGATCGGCAAGCTTCATCGCGATCGCGAAATAAAGACCGGCAGGTCCGCCACCCAAACACGCAATACGCATCGCGTCACCTCCAGACGTTTTAAACTTAAAACGATTCGCTGTGCCGCGCAATGCACTTCCCGATTTTTCATTTCCTCTCGCGCCCAAATTATGCCGAACCACGTCGCGATGCTGCGTATCGGCAAGCCTCTTCTTCGAGCAAGGAACGCACAAATGGCCTCGCACCTCGCCTACAAGGATCTCGTCTGGCACGAACAGGCCGACGCCGAGGCTTTCCTGAGCGATTGGCTGGCGCAACTGCGCGACCGCGCGCCGCGCCTTGCCGAGCTGGAGCAACAGCTCGCCGAGCGCGCGGGGGTTCGCTTGCGCGACGTGATCGATCATATCCGGTTCGTCGACCGCTTGAGAGTGGCTGACATCGAAGCCGCTGGATGGCGTGCTGACGGCCCCGGTGTCTGGCGCAACGAGGACGGACTGTTCCCTGCCTTTGTGCAGGACGCTGCGGATGGCGTCTTCCTGCGCGTCGAGTCGGTCGAGGCCTTCGCCGCCGCGCAGGGCATCGATACCGAACCCGACGGCGTGGCGCATGGTCCACTGCGCTTCGTCCGAACGGCCGTAGCGCCGGAAGTCGAGCTTGGCGCGGTCGAGCGTGCCGGCGACCCCCGCTTCACGGTCAAGCCCGTGGACGCCGCCAAGATTCGCGCTGCGCGGCTTCATTACAGCGCCTTCAAGGCGCGCCGCCGCCAGTTCGACGACGTGTTCTCGGGGCTGGCGCATACCGAACGCCTTGTCGATGCCGCGGTGGCAGATATCGGCCCGCACTGGTCCTGCGACCTGTGGCTGAAGGCCGAGCGCGATTACTGGATGCGCCGCTGCGCTGCCGGGCGCCTGCAGAAGGCGCGGCAGGACGCGATCGGCATCGGTCTGTCGAACATAGACCATCACACGTACGACGGGTCGCGCGCGCACTTTCGTCATACGATCCGCATCCTTGAAAAGCTGGGCTATCAGCTGCGCGAGATGCTTTACGCGGGCGAACTGGCAGGGTGGGGCAGCCAGGTGCTGTGGCAACCGGTAATCCGCTCGACGATCTTCGCCGATGTCGACCTCAGCCCGGAGGAGTTGCTCGTCGATTTTGCGCACGACAACCTTCCGCCGCTGCCACGCCATCGACGTGCCGGGCTGTTGTCCGAGTTGCTCGGCGAGTCGATCCTCGAGGCCGGACTCAATCACGTCGCTTGCCTCTACGACCAGCGCCTGCTCCGCGCGCAGCTCGGCGAACATGGGGTGTCGATGATGGCGCCCTTTTCGGATATGCCGCACCTGTATCAGGAACTGACGCTCGGCGACTGGGACGCGGTCGATCCCGCACGCGTGGATGCGCTGGAGGCCGCCGGCCATATCGACAGCTCCGAGGCCGAGCGGCTGCGCATGGAGGGCTCGATCGTCACCCATCTCGAGAACATCGAGCGCAACAACGGCTTCAAGGGGTTCAACCGCGGCGGTATCGACAGCGTGCTGCGAAAGCTCGACCCGCGCGCCTACCCGGCCGAAGGGGTTCCGGCTTGAGCAGCGCTGCTCTGGTCGAGGCGCTATCCGACCAGTTCGGGGAGCGCGTCAGCGTGAAGACCGCGATCCGCGAGCATCATGCCGGCGGCGAAAGCTATCGCGAGGGCGCGCTGCCCGATGCGGTCGTCTTTGCGCGCTCGAATGAGGAAGTCGCGCGGGTCCTGGGTCTTGCCAACCAATGGCAGGTTCCTGTCATCCCGTTCGGCACCGGCACCTCGCTTGAGGGTCAATTGCAGGCTGCGCCGGGAACCATCAGCCTGGACGTGTCGCAGATGGATGCGGTGCTCGAAGTCAATGCGGCGGACCTCGACTGCCGTGTCCAGGCGGGCGTCACGCGCGAGGCGCTGAATGCGCATGTGAAGAACGACGGTCTGTTCTTCCCGCTCGATCCCGGCGCGAACGCGTCGCTCGGCGGCATGGCAGCGACGCGCGCTTCAGGCACCAACGCCGTCCGGTACGGCACGATGCGCGAGGTCACGATGGGGCTGACCGTCGTGACGCCGCGTGGCGACATCGTCCGCACCGGCAGCCGCGCAAGGAAGTCTTCCGCCGGATATGACCTGACGCGACTTTACGTCGGGAGCGAGGGGACACTGGGTGTCATTACCGAGCTGCAGCTGCGCCTGTTCGGCATCCCCGAACGGACCGCCGCCGCCGTCGTGCCGTTCGAGACGCTCGAAGGCGCAGTCGAGGCGGTGACGCTGATCCTCCAGATTGGCGTGCCCGTCGCCCGGATCGAGCTTCTCGACGCGCTGCAGATGCGTGCGTGCATCCTCCATTCCAGGCTCGAGGGCTTTGCCGAGACGCCGACGCTGTTCCTCGAGTTCCACGGTTCGCCTGCCGCTGTGGCCGATCAGATAGCGCAGGTTCGCGAAGTGGCCGAGGGCTGCGGAGGGGGCGACTTTCGATGGGCGGAAGCGCAGGAAGAGCGGACAGCATTGTGGACCGCGCGGCACAACGCCTATTGGGCCGCGCGGGCCCTAATCCCGGGCTATGAGAGTTTCGCAACCGACGCGTGTGTCCCGATCTCCGCGCTGCCTGCGTGCATCGCCGAGGCGGCGGCCGCAGCCGATGCCGCCGGGCTGACCGCGCCGATTACGGGTCATGTCGGCGATGGTAACTTCCATATGCTCGTGCTCTACGACCCCGCCGATGCCGCGCACCGCGCTCGCGCGCAGACGATGTCCGACACCGTTGCGCGCATTGCGCTGTCGTTCGGCGGCACGGTCAGCGGCGAGCATGGCATCGGGCTGCACAAGCTGCCGTTGATGGCCGAGGAACACGACGCCGGCGCGCTCGACGTGATGCGTGCAATCAAGGCCGCGCTCGATCCGCACGGCATCATGAACCCCGGCAAGACAGTGCCCCCCTCCTTCGGGTGAGGCAGCGCAGAACCCTGCGAGCCGGAACGGCAAATGGCGGAGCTGCCAGTCCATTACGAACTCGTCTCACGCTGAAGCTGGTTCACGAGGGCGGAAGTCGCCAACAAAGCAGTCATTAAAAACGTCGAGTGGTTCCCTGACAGCTGCCTATCGTACACGAAGGGCCAAGCGCTTTCGAAGCGGCATTACCCAACCTTTGTGCCGGAACATTGCAGGCTATAAAACGCTTGGCCAGCATGATCGAGCCGGACCTAGATTGTCTGATCATCGGTGGCGGGCCTGCTGGCCTGACCGCAGCGATCTACCTCAGTCGCTTTCATCTCAAGGTTCGCATTGTCGACAGCGGGGCGAGCCGGGCGCTGTGGATACCCTGTACCCACAATCACGCCGGGTATCCGGGCGGCATGAGCGGCGCGGAGTTGCTCGACCGGATGCGCGAGCAGGCCGTCCTGTATGGAACCGAGATCACTTCGGCACGCGTGTCGCGTTTGGAGGTGGCCGATGAGCTGTTCGTGGCCGAATGGGGGCAAGGCAGTGTCGTCGCAAGGACGGCGCTGCTGGCTACCGGCGTGCAGAATCGGCGACCGTCGATTGACGAGGCGCTTCACGAGGAAGCCTTAGCACAGGGTTATCTACGCTATTGCCCGGTCTGCGACGGGTTTGAAGTGACCGACAAGACTGTTGCCGTGATCGGCACCGGGGATCGCGGCGTTGCCGAAGCATCGTTTCTGCGCAGCTACACGCGTCATGTGACGTTGATCGCGCCGGATGGACGCCATGACCTCCAGAATGCGGCCCGCGAAAAGGCGGTGCAATATGGTCTTACGCTTATCGACGGCCCTGCACATGTTGCCGCAATCGTCGACCAGCAGATCGTCATCGACGCCGATGGACAGTCGTTCAAGTTCGATACTACATATCCGGCCCTCGGTTCGGACACCAACAGCGATCTGGCCGTCGCGATCGGTGCCGACACCAACGAGTTTGGCTGCATCAAGGTCGACAGTCAGCAACGAACGTCGATTGCAGGCCTCTATGCCGCCGGCGACGTCGTGATCGGCCTCGACCAGATCAGTCATGCGATGGGGGAGGGCGGGGTTGCCGCGACGACGATCCGCAACGACCTTTCCGAGCGCGCACCGCTGCTGCGCTAATCGTCGCTGGAGTAGCGCCGGGATGAGGGGTGCGAAAACGGCCTGGCCCAGTTTATTGTGCAGTGCAGCAACAATGACGATGGCTTGGCGTTTAGATTATGCCGGACGTCCGGCAAAGGAATCGCGCAAATGCCCGTCACTCGTTTCGTTCGGCAGCCGGTAGAGCCCAATACTCGCCCAACCCTCGCTATCCCGCCTCTCGCGGATAATCCGGGTAGCTTGTCTGGACAGCTTTACCGATCGGACAGCTTTGCAACCGGCAGTCCATTAGTGGTGGTCATGCATGGCTGCACCCAAAACGGCGTCGCCTATGCCGACGCTGCAGGCTGGCTGGCACTGGCAGACAGGCACGGTTTCGCGGTGTTGATGCCGCAGCAGCAGCGCGGCAACAATCCCAACCTGTGCTTCAACTGGTTCGAACCCGGCGACATCGCTTGCGGACAAGGTGAAGTTGCCTCGATCAGGGCAATGATCGACTGGACGCTCGCCAACCACAGCGTTGACCCCTCGCGTGTGTTCATCACAGGGCTGTCGGCCGGCGCCGCCATGGCGGGGGCCATGCTCGCCATCTACCCGGAGACCTTTGCAGGCGGCGGGCTAATTGCCGGCCTGCCCTATGGCACCGCGACCTCCGTCCAATCCGCGCTGCAACAGATGCGCGCTCCAAGCCGGGAAACCGGATCGCAGCTTGCGGCCCGCGTAACAGCCGCCAGTGACCATAGGGGCGAGTGGCCGAGGGTATCGGTATGGCACGGCGATGCCGACCGCACTGTCGCAACCGCGAACGGCCTAGCGACGATCAAACAATGGCTGGCGGTGCATGGCCTGCAGGAAGCGACACCTGTTTCCGTTGACCGCGCAAACTTTCACCGGACGACGTGGAGCGATGCGCAGGGACAAGCGCTGGTCGAGTATGTCACCGTGCCGCAGATGGGCCACGGCACGCCGATCGACACGCATGCCCTCGACGCTGTAGGCGCGCCTGCACCTTATGTTCTGGACGTTGGCGTCGCGTCGAGCCTCCACCTGCTCGACTTCTGGAAAATTGCGCCTGCTGTGGACATTGACGGACGGACATCCGCTGTTGCCAAGCCCATTCCCGCCCGACCAAAGGTTCTTGGGCCGATGCAGGCGCCTTCGATGTCGGCAACGCTTCGAACCGAGAGCAGCGTCGAGAAGATCATCAACGACGCCCTTCGCGCCGCTGGTCTGCTGAAATAGCATCGCGGGCGGTCCCTTCCGAGGCCCGCGCTGCTCACTTCAATAGACAGCGCGCACCAGCGACTCGCGCGCCCAGATGCGGCCGTTGCCCGCCACGTCGATAAAGGCTGCCGCATCTTGCGCCCCTGCCAGCGGTACGATGCCTTCATCAGTCTCGACACCTGCGACATCGAGCAGATCAGCGACTTCGCTCGAATGCGCGATGACCTTGAGATGCGCGAAGGCGTCGTGCACCCATGCCACCGCTGCCGCCTCACCGAGCAGCGTGTCGACGCCGTCCTCGGACGCCACGATCGCGAGGGTGTCGAACAGGACCGAAGGCCCGCCCGCGAGCTGGAAATCGCCTTTCAGCTTGCTGCCGTCATCGAGCGTCACCCCACCGAGCTTGGGCGCGATAATCTTCACGGACGCCTCCGCCGCCGTTGCCGCCTCGATGAGCGATCCGATGATTTCGGACGACGCGCCGTCGGTGACGAGAATGCCGACGAGCCGCCCGACCATCGTCGGGGGGCCGTTTGCGAGTATGCTAAGCTTGGGCGACGGCTCGAGGTCGGTGCGCGTCGCGACCGCCGCTTCGGCCGGCACAATCGGCGCATCATGGCCAAGGCCATTGGCGACGCGCTCGCCCAGTTCCTGATCGATATTGACGAGATGGCCGAGCATCGCGGCACGGACGACCGGCATTTCGACCTTGCTCAGTTCGAACACCAGCGCCGCGACAATGTGATCTTGCTCGGGCTCGGTCTGGCTCATGAAGAACTGCCGTGCCTGGCTATAATGATCGGCGAAGGTCGCGGACCGCTCGCGCACCTTCGCGCCTTCGACGGGAGCTGGAAAGCTGCGGAACCCCGACGGATGCTCGCGCGGACCTGACGGGTCGATCAGGCTCGGCGTATAGGCGACGCGCGTCGCCTGCGGGTGCATCTGCATATGCCCGTCGCGCTGCATGTTGCCGAACGGGCATTTGGGCGCGTTGATCGGGATCTGATGGAAATTGGTCGAGCCGAGCCTCGACAGCTGCGTGTCGAGATACGAGAAGTTGCGCCCGTGAAGGAGCGGATCGTCGGAAAAGTCGATGCCGGGAACGAGGTTCTGCGTGCAGAACGCGACCTGTTCGGTCTCGGCGAAGACGTTCGCTGGATTGCGGTCGAGCACCATGCGCCCGATCGTGCGCAGCGGTACGACTTCCTCGGGGATGATCTTGGTCGCATCGAGGTGATCGAAGTCGAACGCTTCGGCATCCTCCTCGGTGAATAGCTGGACGCCGAGCGTCCAAGACGGATGCTCGCCGTCGCGGATCGAGGTGTAAAGGTCGCGGCGATGATAATCGGGGTCGGCGCCGTTGATCTTGACCGCTTCGTCCCAGACGACCGACTGCATGTTGAGCTCGGGCGTCCAGTGAAACTTGACGAAGGTCGACTGTCCCTCGTCATTGACAAGCCGGAAGCTGTGGACGCCGAAGCCTTGCATGAAGCGGACCGAGCGCGGGATCGTGCGGTCGGACATCTGCCACATGACCATGTGCATCGCCTCGGGCGTGCAGGCGATCCAGTCCCAGAACGTGTCGTGCGCCGACTGTGCCTGCGGGAAGCCGCGGTCGGGCTCCTCCTTCACCGCATGCGCGAGGTCGGGAAACTTGATCGCGTCCTGGATGAAGAACACGGGGATGTTGTTTCCGACGAGGTCCCAATTGCCCTGTTTGGTGTAGAATTTGACGGCAAACCCGCGAACGTCACGTGCGAGGTCGGCCGAGCCGCGGTTGCCCGCGACGGTCGAGAAGCGCGCAAACACGGGCGTGCGCTCACCGACCTCACCGAGCACCAGCGCCGTCGTAAGGTCGCTCAGGCTGTCGGTCAGCTCAAAGTAGCCGTGCGCCGCAAGTCCGCGCGCGTGGACGACGCGTTCGGGAATGCGCTCATGATCGAAATGAAAAATCTTTTCGCGGAGGATGAAGTCCTCAAGCAGCACCGGCCCGCGCGGGCCACCCTTCAGGCTGTTATGATCATCCGAGATCGGCGCACCTTGGTTTGTGGTCAACACGGGTTGCCCGTCGCTGGCGACCTGATGAAGCTCGTCGCCGGCTCCGCGGTGCGTGTCGGCAACGGGCAGGAACGGAGCCGTGGTGCCCCGGGCAGCGCCCGAGGTGGCGTGTTTGTCCGTCGATTTCGATTTCGTAGCCATGCTGACGCTCCCGACCAGATGACCCGATCGAAAACGTAACCAGCGAACGCCCATTTGGTGCCCGGCGATATGTTGATTTGAGCCCGTCATCGCCAAACATTGCTGATGGTAACGTCGAGATTCTGACCCTCGCAAGAGTTCTCTGCGGTTCGAGACCCGACGAATAGCGCCCAGAATTTCGCGGTTATTTTGCAAGTTCCCAGCTCGAGTGTCGGAATGTCACAGACTATTTGGCGGAGCGGGAGGTTGCTCTTTTGTTCTCATAAGAAATTGATTAAAAACAGTTAGTTATCAGCGAGTTGGGCTCTTGCCCACAAACGCTCCCACCAAGTGAAAAAGAGGGTTTGCCAGCGTCCGGCGACATGCACCGACGCCTAATTCAGGCCCACTGGATATAGCCGAGGAAACCACCGTTCGACAACATCAATCGGGAACCCGAGACGCACCGCCGACTTGTGGCTAGGCGTGGTTGCCACCAGCAGCCCTTTGGCGAGCAAAGCGGCAATCACTTCCCGCCCCTTACGTTCTTGATAGCCAGTCAGCCGCCCTGCGTCCCCACGAGACAATTCGCCATTGAGAAGGGCTTCGCGCAGGATCGGAAACGCGCCCCTCGGCAGACGCCCAGCACGCGCTTCGTCATCGGCGTAAGCCTCGATGCGGCGGAGCAATTCCTGCGGTTCGAGGATCGATGCCATGTATCGAACCTGGTCGAGGCAGGTCCGCAGAAAGAAGTCGCAGAACTCTATCAAGCCCGCCTGCGTCAGCGCGCCACGCCCGTCCCGATCGCCGCGTCGCGGGCCATCCGCAACGGCCAGTAGGGCCTTGTACCGCGCGGCGTCACGCGCCAGCCCGCGCGATACCGACCAGAGGCTCGTGCCGATCCCAAGCCGCTTGAACAGCGCATGGCTCATCAGCCGCGTCACGCGTCCGTTGCCGTCAAGGAAAGGATGAATCCACAGGAGCCGATGATGCGCCGCGCCGACCGACTCGACCTGGCGCAATTGCGTCAGCCGACCGGGGTTATAGGCCTCCTCGAACCGCGTCAGGAACCGTGGCAGATCGGCGGCATCGGGCGGCAGATGGCGACCGACAATCACTTCGCGCTGGCGAAGTTCGCCGGGCACCACGCGCAGCTTTTCGCCCGTGTCCAAATTTTCGATCAGCAGGAGTTCGTCGGGCAGACGCTCGCAAAACGCCCGATGCAGCCATTCCGCATAGATACGACTGGTTGGCCAATCTTGCGGGTCATCAATCAGGTCGATGCGCTGCTGCACGTCAATATGTGCGACGGCTTCAAGCTGTAACGCTCGCTTGCGCGGCTCGGTGGAAAAGTCTTGCACCAACGCCCGATCGATATCGCGCGGGTGCGTGTCGTGCCCCTCGATCAGGTTCGAGTAATAGCAATTCATCGAACGCACCAGCGCGCCGATCGCATCCTGCACCAACGGATGCACCCGCCCCGCCAACATCGACGCCTCGCGCACCAGCTCGAACGTCACATCGTCAAGCGACCGCTCCGCCTCCCAAGGCAGCATGGGCTCCATCGAACTCACATCCATGCCGGTTCTTGTGCCGGTTTCTGTGCCGGTTGAAAAGACCGAAATACAGGCACATTTCGAAACTGTCTGTGGATTGCTGCGCCGGATTATCTGCGCACGTCTCGTGCCCCAAATTTCGTATTTCGCGTTAAACGCTTCTCAGCCTATGAAGGCTTAATTCTGTAACTCGTACATGAAGACGACCGGCCGGGGACTGGGTGGACAAAAAGGACAAACTCAAGCTCAGCGAAAGTGACATCTGCGACCTTTTCATCACGCCTGCGATCAAGCAAGCTGGATGGGATCAATTCAAGCAGATGCGCCGTGAAGTGACATTGACGCCAGAGCCGGTGGTGGTTCGCGGCAACCTGTCTTCGCGCAACCGCAAGAAGAAAAAATTTGCGGACTATGTTTTGTCTTGGCAACCGGGTCTGCCACTGGCGATCGTCGAGGCTAAGGACAATGCGCATTCAATCAGCGCAGGTTTGCAACAGGCGCTTGGCTATGCCGATATCCTCGACTTGCCCAGCGCTTTCAGTTCGAACGGCGACGGATTCGCAAGCCATAGTCGCGCGGCGGATGCTGGTGAAGAAACCGAAACCGCCTTCGGGCTAGAAGCCTTTCCGCCTCCCAACGTCCTTTACGCGCGCTACTGCCGGTTTCACGACATCGCTCCTAACGAACGTGCGCTAGTTGAACAGCCCTACCACATAGACGGCGAGGGCAAAGAGCCGCGCTATTATCAAGTGGAGGCCATCAACCGGACGATTGAAGCAATTGCGCGGGGCCAGCGTCGCATCCTGCTGGTCATGGCCACCGGAACCGGCAAAACCTACACCACGTTCCAGATCATCTGGCGGCTATGGAAGGCGGGTCGCGCGAAGCGCATCCTGTTTCTGGCAGATCGCAACATCCTGGTAGACCAGACGCTCGTCAACGATTTTAAGCCGTTCGGCGCGGCGATGACCAAGATCAAGAATCGCAAAATCGACCCGGCTTATGAAATCCACTTAGGTCTTTATCAGGCCATTACCGGGACCGACGAGGCGGATAAAATCTTCAAGACGGTCAGCCGCGACTTTTTCGATCTGATTGTCATCGACGAGTGCCATCGGGGTAGCGCGGCAGAGGATTCCGCCTGGCGCGAAATCCTCGATTACTTCGACGGCGCTGTGAAGATCGGGATGACGGCCACGCCGAAGGAGACTAAATACGTCTCCAACATCACCTATTTCGGCGATCCGGTTTACACCTACACGCTCAAGCAGGGCATCGAGGACGGCTTCCTCGCGCCTTACAAGGTTATCCGGATCGATATCGACCGCGACGTCCTTGGCTGGACGCCACCCCCCGGCATGACCGACGATCTCGGGCGCGGGGTCGAACAGCGCGAATACAACCGCGCCGATATGGACCGCATCCTCATACTGAACCAGCGAACAAAGCTGGTCGCAGAACGCGTCATCAAATTCCTCAACGCAACCGACCCGATGGCCAAGACGATCGTGTTTTGCGAAGATATCGACCATGCTGAGAGGATGCGATCCGCGCTGGTCAACGCGGCGGGAAAGATCGCGCGCGATAACACCAGATATGTCATGCGCATCACCGGCGATAATCCGGAGGGCAAGGCGCAGCTCGACAATTTCATCGACCCCGAACAGCCCTTTCCGGTGATCGTGACGACATCGCAGCTCCTGACCACCGGGGTCGATGCCAAGACCTGCAAGCTGATTGTCCTCGACCGTACGATCAATTCGATGACGATGTTCAAACAGATCATAGGGCGCGGCACGCGGATCGACGAGGACAACAACAAATTCTTTTTCACAATCATGGACTTCAAGATGGCTGATCGAAGCTGGGACATTGCAAGCACACCCTACGCGGCGAGCTCGCAGGGTTAAGCTATTGTAATTGCATCGAGAAATAGCAGTTTTCGCGATGTGTCGTCGACAACGTCGAAATGAGTTGCGTGTGCTCTTTCAACGTCAGTGCGAATTTTGGTGTGCCAAAATCGGCTAAATTCAGCCATTTGCGCTGCCTGCGGGGAGCGCGCCGAAGCACGTCATCACAACTTGTGCGCGTCGTGCGTGGCTAAAGGTGCGCTCCCTTTGATTGGGAACTTAACCCTTGACCTTCGACATGCAAAAATCCGCCCAATCGCGCATTAGGACGCGCCGTTTTTCGAGGAAATCAGTGCGTTTGTAAGCCGCCTCCACCTTGTTGGTGTTGGCGTGTGCGAGGGCGGCTTCGGCGACTTCGCCGGGGACGTTTGTTTCCTCGGCCACCCAGTCGCGGAAGGCCGAGCGGAAGCCGTGGACGGTCACGCCCGCGTCCATGTCGCGGAGGATCTTGAGCAGTGTCATGTCTGACATCGGGCGCTTTAATTTTATGCCGGGGAAGACGAGATGGGTGCACGGTGCGCTGAATTGTTTGGCACGTTCGAACGCATCAATGGCTTGCGGTGAAAGCGGGACATTATGTGCCTTGCCCATCTTCATGCGGTCCGCGCCGATCGACCACAGGCAACCTTTGAGATCGACTTCGGGCCAAGTTGCGCCCCTGATTTCGCCCGAGCGCGCAGCGGTCAGGATGAGCACTTCCATGGCCACGCGAGCGACCGAAACGCGCTCGCGCAGCTTCACCATGAAATCCGGTATCTTGGCGAAGGACATCGCCGCGAAGTGACCGTCGTCCTTCGGCTGGCGGGGCAATCCCTTCGATAGCGAGCGGGTCGGAGCTTCGCTTGCGCGATACCCGTTGACGTAGCTCCAATCGAGCACGGCACCGACACGCTGGCGCACGCGCCGCGCCGTTTCAGGCTTGCTCAGCCAGATCGGCAGGAGCGCTTTGCGGATGTCCGGACCCTCGATCGTGTTGACCAGCCGGTCGCCGAAAAAGGGGAACGCATACGTCTCAAGTGTCGTGATCCACTGCACCTGATGCTTGCCGTTCTTCCACGTTGCCTTCTGCTCCGCGTGGACACGGCGCGCAGCGTCCGCGAAAGTCGGCACTGGGTCTTCCACCTTCTTCTTTTCGGCGATCGGATCGATGCCTTGGGCAATTTGACGGCGCAGCTCGATTGCCTTTGCGCGTGCCTCGGCAAGCGTCATGACCTTCGTCGAGCCAAGGCCAATGTCACGCCGATCGCCCTTGATCCGAACACGCAACATCCAGCTTTGCGCGCCGCTTGCTTTCACGAGAAGCATGAGGCCGTCACCATCGACGTATCGACCTGGCTCTCGAAGGGTCTTGATCCGCGCAACGGTGAGCTGTCCCATGTCCTGTTTCTTTCCCAGCACCCACTATCGTTCCCACCGGATCGGTGGGAACGCAGGGGAACGGCAGTGGACGGCCGTGAACGTCATTCACGCCGAATATGACGAGAATTAGCCGTTTTCTGTTGGATTTGGAAGCCAGAAAAAAGGAGAAATGGCGGAGCGGGAGGGATTCGAACCCTCGATACGGTTTTGCCGTATACTCACTTTCCAGGCGAGCGCCTTCGACCACTCGGCCACCGCTCCGCATGCACTGGAGGGGTGCCGCCTAGACAGACGGGTCGGGTTGCGCAAGGTTGCGGAAATGAGAACCGCCTTGCTGCCGTTCGCCTTGCTTGCCTTGTCGGGGCAAGCGCCCACACCAGCGCCCAAAGCGCTGTCGCCGTCCGAGATCGTGGCGACGGCCCCTGCGGCGGACTGGGTCGCGATTGCGCCGTCCGATCTGATGGTGATGGACCTGAGCGGCGACCGACGCGTCGTCATCCAGCTGATGCCGCCGCCGTTTTCGCAGGGCTGGGTCGGCAACATCCGGCGGCTGGTCGCGGCGCGGTGGTATGACGGGACGAGCATCAACCGGGTGCAGGACAATTATGTCGTGCAATGGGGCGATGCGGATGCGGAGGACAAGGCGAAGGCGAAGAAGCTGCCGGAGGGTTTGGCGAAGGTGGCGCAGGGCGAGTACGCTGCTCGATCTGCAAGCACCGATCAGACCATCATCGAAAATCACCGACGCATAGCGACCCTTCGTACCAAGCTCCCCGCAGAAACTACGGACGCGCCACGGCCCACTGCGATTTCAGAGCGCGATCCCTATACGTGGCTGGCAGGTCATTTCGCCGGTTGGCCGGTAGGTTCCAACGCGGCAGAGCGAGCGTGGCCCGTCCACTGCTACGGCATGGTCGGCGTCGGCCGCGACATGCCGCCCGATACGGGGACGGGGGCCGAACTCTACACCGTCATCGGCCATGCCCCGCGCCACCTCGATCGCAACATCGCGCTGGTCGGACGCGTGATTGCAGGCATCGAGCATCTGTCGAGCCTGCCGCGCGGGACGGGGGCACTCGGGTTCTACGAGAAGCCCGAGCAGCGCGTGACGATCACCTCGGTGCGGATGGGCAACGAGGTCGCGGACTTGCCGCGCTACCAGTATCTCTCGACCGAAAGCGCGACCTTCGCGCGCTACGCCGACGCTCGCGCGAACCGCCGCGATGCGTTCTTCATCGCGCCTGCGGGCGGGGCCGACATCTGCAACATTCCGGTGCCGGTCCGGGTGGCGAAGTAAGCGGCGCGAGTTGCCGCTGAGGAAGGGAGACGCTACGCCGCGCCGCAGCATGGACTATGTCAGCACCAGGGGAGCCGCACCCGCACTCGGGTTTGAGGAGGTCACGCTTGCCGGGCTCGCCAACGACGGCGGGCTTTACGTGCCGCGCGAATGGCCGACGCTCAGCCACGACGAGATCGCGGGGCTCGCGGGCAAGTCCTATGTCGAGACCGCCGTCACCGTCATGCGCCCCTTCGTCGCGGGCGCGCTGCCTGACGACGAACTGCGCGACTTGTGCACGCAAGCTTACGCCCGCTTCGACCATGCCGCTGTCACGCCGCTCGTCCAGCTCGACGCGCAACACTGGCTGCTCGAGCTGTTCCACGGGCCGACGCTCGCGTTCAAGGACGTCGCACTGCAGCTGCTCGGACTGCTGTTCGAACGCTTCCTGTCGAGCCGCGACACAGTGCTGACCGTCGTCGGCGCGACGTCGGGCGATACCGGATCGGCCGCGATCGATGCGCTTGCCGGACGCGAGCGGGTCGAGGTGTTCATGCTCCACCCGGCAGGCCGCGTCAGCGACGTGCAGCGGCGGCAGATGACGACGGTGCTCGCGCCCAACATCCACAATATCGCGATCGAGGGTGATTTCGACGACGCGCAGCGGATCGTGAAGGGGATGTTCGGCGATGCCGAGGCGCGCGCGCAGCTGAATCTCAGCGCGGTCAATTCGATCAACTGGGCGCGACTGATGGCGCAGGTGGTGTACTATTTCTACGCCGCGGTCCGCCTCGGCGCGCCCGACCGCCCGGTCGCCTTTTCGGTCCCCACGGGCAATTTCGGCGATGTCTTCGCAGGGTATGTCGCGGCGCGGATGGGCTTGCCGGTGGCAAAGCTGATCGTCGCGACCAACATCAACGACATCCTCCACCGCGCGCTGTCGTCGGGCGATTACAGCTGCGGGACGGTGACGCCGACCGTCGCGCCCTCGATGGACATTCAGGTCTCCTCGAACTTCGAACGCCTGCTGTTCGACCTTTCGGGTCGCGACGGAGGCGCGCTTGCGGGCATGATGCGCGAGTTCGAGGGGAGCCGGAAGCTGTCGATCCCCGCCGACATGCTGACCTCTGCGCGCAACCTTTTCGCGAGCGCGCGTGTCGATGCCGATGCAATGGCGACGACGATGCGCTGGGCCAGCGACAAGGCTGGGCAGGTGCTCGACCCGCACACGGCGATCGGGCTTCATGCGGCGCGGCAGGCGGAATGCGGCGACGTGCCCGTCGTGACGCTCGCAACCGCGCACCCGGCCAAGTTCCGCGATGCGGTCGAGCGTGCGACCGGCATCCGCCCGAGCTTGCCGCCGCGCGTCGCAGGGCTGTTCGACCGGCAGGAGCGGTTCGATACGCTGCCTGCGACGTTGGACGCCGTCCGGGCCTATGTTCTGGAGCGCGCGGGCGCTTGAAGCTTACCACCCTCATCGGCGACCCCTGGCCTGATTACGCGCTCCTAGACAGCGGTGGCGGGCGCAAGCTCGAGCGGTATGGCCCGCACCGTATCGTGCGGCCGGAGCCACAGGCGATGTGGGTACCGGCAGAGGCCGATTGGCGCGCCGACGCGACCTTCACGCCCGGTGCGGACGAGGACGGGGGCGGGCGGTGGCACTCTGAGACACCGCTACCGCGCGAAGGCTGGCCGCTCGCGTGGGATGACCTGAAGTTCACCGCGCAGACGACGCCGTTCCGGCATCTGGGCTTTTTTCCCGACATGATGCCAGTGTGGAGCTTCGCGCGCGATGCACTCGGGGCGCGCACCGCGCCGCAGTGTCTGAACCTCTTCGGCTATACGGGCGTCGGCAGCCTGGCGCTGGCGTCGAACGGGGCGGCCGTGACGCATGTCGACGCGTCCAAGAAATCGGTCGAGGCGGCAAAGGGCAATGCCGCGCTCTCGGCGCTGTCCGACAGTCCGATCCGCTGGATCGTCGACGATGCCGCGAAGTTCACGGCGCGCGAGGTGCGGCGCGGGCGTCGCTATGACGGCATTATTCTCGACCCGCCGAAATACGGCCGCGGGCCGGAGGGCGAGGTCTGGCAGATCGAGAACGGGCTCGCGCCTTTGCTCGACGATATCCGGCAGTTGGTCGACGCCGACAGCGCGTTCGTGTTCCTGACGGTTTACGCGATCCGGATGTCGGCGCTCAGCATCGGCGAACTGATGCGGCAAATCTTCGCCGATCTGCCCGGCAAGGTGGAGTGCGGCGAACTCGGGGTGCGCGAGCAGGCGCGTGGCCTCGTGCTCCCGACAGCGATCTGGGCGCGTTGGGTCAATCGCTGACGGGTGCGCCTCCCGCCTGTGCGCGGAACTCGGCGAGAAGTTCGGGCGGCAGCAGCCTCAGCACATAGGCAACGCCCGCGCGCGCCACGATGACGTCGTCGAGCCAACCGATCAGCGGGACGAAATCGGGAATGACGTCGATCGGACTGACGAGATAGGCGGCGATCAGCCCCGCGACTGCCTTTGCCTTCCACGGCGTGCGTTTGTCGCGCGCGGCGATCCAGACGATCCTGGCGTCGATTGCGAGTTCGCGGAGCTTTTCGGGCAGCTGGAGCTTCATTCGCGGGCCGCCCTGAGCGCCGCGCCGCCCGCAAACGGGGTGAGCGCGACGAGGAGCAGCGAACTCGCAGCAAGCAGCTTGAGCGCGCCGCCGTCGGCTGGCGCGAGGCTGCCCGCGCCGAAGATCAGCACGGGGATGGCGAGCAGCAGCATCAGCAGGCCGGTCAGCGCGGCGGTCCCGCGCAGGCTCGTCGTCAGGCACGCGACGAGCAGGCCGAGCGCCGCGAGGCCGGGCGTGCCAAGCAGCAGGCCAAGTTCGAGCTTCAAGAGGGTCGCGCCATCGAGTTTGAGCAGCGCGCTCGCGGGCACAGCGGCGATCATCAGCGGGACGGCAAACGCCAGCCAGTGCGCCACCAGCTTGGCCGCGACGATGGCTTCCTCGCTCACCCTGCGCACTGCAAGCTGATCGAGGACGCCGCTCGCCGCATCGGGTGCGACAAGACGATCGACGGGCAGGAGCGCGGCAAGCAGCGCTGCCACCCACAACATCCCCCCGCCCGTCGCCGCCAGCAATGTGGGTTTTGGCCCCACGGCGAAGGGGTAGAGCGTGGCGACAAGCAGGAAGAAGGCGACTGGCATTGCCGCGCTGCCGCTCGCCAGTGCCCGTGCCAGATCGCGGGCGACGACACGGAGGAAGATGGTCATCCGAGCACCAGCGTCTGGGCGTCGGGGATGGCGAGCTGCTGGTGCGTCGCGACGACCACAATCCCCCCGTTGAGGCGGTGCGCGGTGATCAGCCCTTCGAGGATCGTCACCCCGGCGGCATCGAGGCCGTTGGCGGGTTCGTCGAGCAGCCAGATGTCGGCACCGCTTGCCAGTGTTCGCGCGATCGTCGCGCGGCGGCGCTGGCCGGTCGACAGCATCCGTACCGGAGCCTGAGCAAGGTGTGCCATGTCGACGCTCTCCAGCGCCGCATGCACCTCGCCGCCGTCGAGCGCTGCCCAGAATCCGAGTGCGCGCGCAAGCGGCAATGCCGGGTCGAGCGCGGGATGCTCGTCCGCGAGTGCCACGCGCCCGTCACAGATCACTGCCCCCGATGCTGCGCGCAGCAAACCCGCAGCAATCCGCAGCAAAGACGACTTGCCGACTCCGTTCGGACCGCTGACGGCGAGGCCGTCACCTCGCCGGAGCGCAAAGTTCACCCCGTCGAACAGCCGCCGCCCGCCGCGCTCGCACCCGACCTCGCTGAATGCCAGGCTCAAGCCACCGCGTCCTCGAGCGCGTGCATGTCCGCGTCGCTCAGCCCGAAATGATGCCCGACCTCGTGGACGACGACATGCGCGACGAGGTGGTCGAGCGCCTCTCCGCCCTCGCACCATTCGTCGAGGATCGCACGGCGGTAGAGATGGATCGTCGCGGGCGTGTCCCCCGACTGCGGCGGCTCGCCGATGGGGCGGCCCGAATAGAGCCCGGTCAGGTCGAACGGGCTTTCGATACCCATCTCGGCGAGCACGCTGTCATCGGCGAAATCCTCGACGATGAGCACAACGCCCGCCAGATGCCCTGCGAACGGCTCCGGCAGCCGTTCGAGCGTCGCGCGGGCCAATGTTTCGATGTCGGCAAGGCTCGGCGGGGTTTGCCCCGAAGTTGTTTGACCGGCAGGCGTCATCGCGGCAGGCATAGCGGCGACGAGGGGAGACGCAAATGATCGCGCAACTCGACGACGACGAACGTGCCGCAGCGCTCGATGAGCTCGACGAATGGGACTATGACGAAGCGCGCGACGCGCTGTCGCGGCAGTTCGTCTTCGCCGACTTCTCGGAGGCCTTTGCCTTTATGACGCGGGTCGCGCTGCTCGCGGAAAAGGCGGATCACCATCCCGAATGGTCGAACGTCTACAACCGCGTCGACATCGTGCTGACGACGCACGACGCCGGCGGGCTTTCGGTGCGCGACGTCGACATGGCGCGGGCGATCGAGGCGGTGCTCGCCTAGTCGCGCGGCGCCAGGCGCTTCGGCAGCAGCCACGGGGCCCAGGTCGTCGCGAACTTCAGCCGCCGCGCGGTCTTTCCGACCAGCGTGTGCACCTTCGTGCCGTGCGCGGCGTCCCACACCGCTTGCGCGACCTGTTCGACCGGCGTGAATTCCAGCCCCGCCGCGCGAACGACATCGCGGATCTGCTGGTTTGACCCGGATGTGGTTGCGTCGAGCAGCGGCGTGTCGATGAAGCTCGGCATGACCGTGCGCGCCTTGATGCCGAGGTCGCGCCACTCGCGGTCGAGCGACTCGGTCATCGCGCGCACGCCGAACTTGGTTGCCGAATAGGCGGACATCCCCGGGCTCGCATACAGCCCTGCCGCCGATGACGTGCTGACGAGCGCCGACCCCGGGGTTGCGCGCAGATACGGCAGCCCCGCGTGCGCACCCCAGAACACGCCTTTCAGGTTGATGTCGATCACCCGCTCGATGTCGCCTTCGGTCATCGCTTCCATCGGCCCGCCGGTGCCGATGCCTGCGTTGTTGAAGAGAACGTCGAGGCGCCCGCCGCTGTGCTTCGCAAAGTCCGCCAGCGCATCGTCCCACGCGCGGCGGTCGCGGACGTCCATGACGTGCTGGCTCGACGCGCCTTCGGGAAGCAGCGCCGCCGTCTCCGCAAGCCCGGCAGCGTTGACGTCGGCAAGTCCGACGAACCAGCCCTTGGCCGCAAAGAACTGCGCGGTCGCGCGCCCGATGCCCGATCCGCCGCCGGTGATGAAGATCGCTTTGCGCATGCTTTGACATTCTCCCTCGCGCTGCCAAACCCGAGGGCGTGGATGCTGGCAAGGGCAAAACCGGACCGTCGGTCGCGCTGCGCGGCGTGACTAAGGTCTATGGCGGCATGCCAGCGCTCGACGCTGTCACGCTTGACGTTACGGCATCAAGCTTTGTCGCGCTGGTCGGCGGGTCGGGGTCGGGCAAGTCGACGCTTGTCCGCGCGATCAACCGGCTGGTCGAGCCCGACGCAGGTACGGTGCTCATCGATGGCGCGGATGTGCGCGACGGTCCTGCGCATCTGCTGCGCCGCCGAATCGGGCATGTCATCCAGGGGACCGGCCTGTTCCCGCATATGAGCGTCGCGGCAAACATCGCGGCGGGTCTGCGGATTGCGGGCGATACGGATACCGGCGCGCGCGTTGCCGAGCTGCTCGGACTGGTCGGCCTCTCGCCGGACTTTGCGGCTCGCGCCCCCGCAACGCTATCGGGCGGGCAGGCGCAGCGGATCGGAATCGCCCGTGCGCTTGCCCCCGCGCCGGGGCTGATGCTGCTCGACGAGCCGTTCGGCGCGCTGGACCCCCTGACACGCGACGCGCTGGGTCGCGCCTATCGCGACCTGCACGACCGGCTGGGGCTGACCAGCATCATGGTCACGCATGACATGGCCGAGGCGCTGCTGCTGGCCGACCGGGTGGTGGTGCTCAAGGGCGGGCGCATCGTCGGTGACGCGTCGCCGGCCGACTTGCTGCGCGGCGAAGGCGGCGAGGCGGCGCAGGCGCTCGTCGCAGTGCCTAGGGGGCAGGCGGAGCGGTTGGCGGCACTGCGATGATCGAACGCCTCGCGCCCCTCGTCGCGCAGCATGTGCTCATTGCGAGCGCCGCACTTGCGCTCGGCCTTTTGATTGCGCTCCCCCTTGGGGTGTTTGCCGCGCGGCATCGACGTGTCGAACAGGTCGTGCTGGGCTTCGCGAGCCTCGTCCAGACGATTCCCTCGCTCGCGCTGCTCGCGCTGTTTTATCCGCTGCTGCTGGGCTTTCGCGAGTTGACGGGAGCGGCGATTTCCCCGCTCGGATTTCTCCCCGCATTGCTCGCGCTTACATTCTACGCGCTGTTGCCGATTCTTCGGAATACCGTCGTCGCCCTTCGCGGGCTCAACCCCGATGTCCTCGAAGCTGCCGACGGCATCGGCATGACGGCGTGGCAGAAACTCTGGCTGGTCGAGGCGCCGCTTGCCTTGCCGACCGTGACAGCGGGCGTCCGCACTGCGGCGGTGTGGACGATCGGCGCGGCAACGTTGTCGACGACCGTCGGCCAACCCTCGCTCGGCGACGTGATCTTCTCGGGGCTGCAGACTCAGAATTGGGAGCTCGTCATCTGGGGCTGCCTTGCCGCCGCAGCGCTCGCGCTGATCGCCGATGCGTTGCTCGCGCTTGCCGAACGCGGCATCGCCAAGGGGCCGCGTGTTCTTTGGGTCGTCGCATTGGCACTGTTCGTCGCGGCGCCGGTCACCGCACTGGTGTCGCAGGTCCGACCCGCACAGCCGACGATCACCATCGGCGCGAAGAGCTTCAGCGAGCAATACATCCTCGCGCGCCTCATCGGGCAGCGGCTCCAGGCGGCGGGCTACCGCGTGCGCTACAAGGAGAACCTCGGCTCGGCGGTCGTCTTCGGCGCGGTCGCGGGCGGCGAGGTCGATGTCTATGTCGACTATGCCGGGACGCTGTGGACCAACGAGATGAAACGCGCCGACAATCCCCCGCGCGCGGAGATGGTCGCAGGGGTCACCGCCTGGGCGAAGCGCGAGCGGGGCGTCACCGTGCTTGGCCCGCTGGGTTTCGAGAACGCCTATGCTCTGACGATGCGCGGGGAGGCGGCGCGCGCGCGCAGCATCACGAGCATTGCCGACCTCGCCGCCGCCGCGCCCGGGCTGACACTCGGTGCCGACCTCGAATTCCTCGACCGCCCTGAATGGGCAACGATCCGCGCGGCATACGACCTGCGCTTCGCCCGGCAGCGCACGTTCAACCCCACCTTCATGTACGACGCGCTCAAATCGGGCGACGCCGACGTCATCAGTGCGTTTTCGAGCGACGGGCGGATCGCCGCCGACAGGCTCGTG
>VYLL01000162.1_pt1 | contig 23458 bp, 31 predicted proteins | sample 5114301 | NCBI WGS metagenome assembly VYLL01 (sample SAMN12291809, study PRJNA351875) | freshwater metagenome | isolation source: freshwater lake | place: USA: Michigan, MSU2 Lake | collected 2011-08-16 | reverse complement strand
CGCAAGGCGCAGCCGACCGGCAAGAGTGCGGCCGATTTCGTGGACTGGAAATTTGCCAAGGATTACGGGCACAACGCGATCGTCCTCGACGCGATGGTGGCGTCGCACATTGATTACGACCATTATGGCGGGCTCGACGACCTGCTCGACGTCGCGCAGACGGCCGAACTCGACTGCCAGTCGATCAGCCTCGACGTCATGTACCACAGCGGCCTTGCGCATTGGGCGGCATCGCCGGGATCGCCCAAGGGTTTCGGCCCGTTCGTGGCGGCGGGTGGCGCGAAGTGGTTCACGCGTCTGTTGACCGACCGCGCGTCTGCGGTCGCGGCAACCGGCGGGGCAGGGCCGCAGTTGCGCGGCGAATGGGGCGGCTTCATCGGCAACGTGCTCGCGGCAAAAGCGGCGAACGGCGGGCCGACCGCGATCGTGAAGCTGAGCCAGAACACCGGCTGGCTCCCTGGTTTCGGGCAGGGCAGCGGGCTCCCCGTGCGCGTGCTCGGGCCGATCGAGGGGCCGCCGGTTGGCGGCGTGCCGACGGTGATGCGGCTCGCGTCAGATCCCGGCCAGAACTCGAACGGCACGAGCGTGCTCCTCCGCTTCGATTACGGTCGCACGCGAACCCTGCTGACCGGCGACCTCAATGCCAACGCGCACCGTGCGCTGCTCGCGCATTATGCCGGGCGCGAGACCGAGTTCGCGGTCGACATCGCCAAATGCTGTCACCACGGATCGGAGGACGTCTCGTTCGCCTTCCTCAGCCATGTGGAGGCGGGGTGCACGGTCATCAGTTCGGGCGATGGCGAGGGCCATGACCATCCGCGTGCCGTCGTCGTCGCTGCGAGCGGACTGTCGGGTCACGCGACCTTCGACGGCGACAGGCTGCGCACGCCGCTCGTCTATGCGACCGAAACCGCGCGGTCGGTTGCGGTCGGCAGGCTCACCGGCGTCGACACGACCCGCGCAGGCGGCACGGCCCACTCAGGTGCGGCGCTCGCCGATGTCGACCTGTCCTACAGCTACATGCCCCCGGGCGGCATCGGCGCGATCAAGGGCAAGCGTCCGGGATCGCGGGCGCGGGTCATGCACAAGCTCGTCTATGGCCTGGTCAACGTGCGGACCGACGGCAATCGCATTCTGGCAGCGACGATGAACGAAGGCGACGGATCGTTCAGTGCGAAGGATTTCACGTCGCGTTTCCCCGCCTGAACGCTGGCGGGGTCGTCGTTGGAATGTTAGGGTGGTCGGGATGCCCCGTCGCACCACCCGCTCGCTCGATTGGGGCTTTCCGCGCTGGCGCGAGTATGGCGCAGATACGGCGGCAACGACGGTCAAGCTGTGCGACCGGCATGGTTGCGACGCAGTGGGCGACCGGCCCGCGCCGAAGTCGCCGAACAGCCGGGAGCGCTGGTATTTCTGCGAGCGCCATGCCGCCGAATACAATGCCGGCTGGGACTATTTCGAAGGACTGAGCGCCGAGGACGCCGCTGCGCGCGAGGCGGAGGAGACGCGCGATGCGAGCGGCTGGCGGACGAGCGCGTATCAGCAATGGGGAGGGCCGGGCGATGGCACCCGCTCGCGCGACGAGATGCGTGCGCTCGGCGTGCTCGGCTGTGCGGCGGATGCGAGCTTCGACGATGTCCGTATCGCCTGGCGCGGTCTTGCCAAGGCGAATCATCCCGATCTCAAGCCCAATGATGCCGAGGCCGCCAAGCGGTTCCGTGAGATCCAGGCCGCGTGGGATGTGCTGCGGACAGCGGAAGAGCGCCGCGCCGCCGCTTAATCGTCCATCGAGTCGGGCAAAGGTGGCTTGCCCGTAATGGCCCGCGCAAGGCTTGCGGCGGCGGCGAAGTCAGGCTGGCCGTCGATTTCGACCGTGTTCTCGGCAATGCGTGCGTCGACCGGCTTGCCATCGAGCGTGACGGCCGCCTGCGCCTTCAGGCGCGCTGCGGCGGCAGGTGTCAGCGTGAGCATCACGACCGGTTGACCCGCGCCACTGGCGATTGCGCGCCCGTCGAGGAAGTCGGCGGGCTTTAGCGCGACCCCGCCGACGGCGACTTGCGCGAACGCGAGAAGGGCGGCGATGCTCATCGCGTGATCTTACACCAGATAGCGCTGCGCGGTCGACTGGATCAGCGCGATCATGTTCGGAATGCCCTGCGTCCGGTTCGAGCTCAGCTGGTTCTTCAGGTCGAACGGCGCGAGCGCTTCGGCAATGTCGGTTTCGGCGACCTCGCGCGGGGCGCGGTCCTGGACCGTCGCCAGCACCAGCGCGATGATCCCCTTGGTGATCGCCGCGTTCGAGTCGGCCATGAAGTGGAGCCTGCCGTCGTCCTCGGTCGGATAGACCCAGACGCTTGCCGAGCACCCGCGCACCAGCGTCGCGTCGGTTTTCAGCGCGTCGGGCATCGGGTCGAGCGTACGCCCCAGGTCGATCAGCATCCGGTACCGGTCGTCGGCATCGAGGAATTCGTATTCGTCGCGAAGGTCGGCGAGCGCGGGCAGGGTCATTCCCGCGCTCTACCGTGGAGGCGTCAGATATCCACCCCCGATGCAATGGCTTCGAGCCGCCGCACGCGCTCCTTGAGGTCGGCGACGTCGATCCGTGCGGCGACCGGCGCAGGTGATGCGTGTGCGGCGGAGATCCCGAGCCTCGCGCGCTCCAGCTCGATCCAGGCGCGCCAGCCCTTTAAGGCGATCACGCCGAGCACGGTGCAGCAAGCGAGCGCGGTCAGATACATGCCGAATTGAAGCACGAGGCTGTCCATCGTCCTAGCTCCTCAGGCGCTCGATCTCGCGGTCGAGGTCGAGCGCGCGGTTGTTGTCGGTCGCGAGCCGTTCGAGCACGGCGACCCGGTCCTTCAGCGTCTTCACCTCTTCGCGCAGTCGTGCCGCGTCGGGGTCGGCGATCAGCCGCTGGGTGCCGTCGCTACCCTCGGCAATCCCGTGGCGGGCGCGGACGCGCGTCTTGATGATGCTCCCCACCATCGCGATCGCAACGATGGCGACGACCATTTCGAAAGGCCCCATGTCGTATCTCCCTGAGATGTTTTGGTGTCAGTTCAGTGGCTGGTCGCGCAGCGCCTCGATCTCGTCCGAAAGGTCCATGCCCTTGTCGGTCAGGATGCGTTCGAGGACGCGCACGCGCTGCTCCAGCCGTTCAGTCTGCGCCGCATATTGCGCGGTCTTCTCGGCCGTCATCGAGGTTTGCGCCTCGATCTGGCGTTCCTTGATCTTCATCCACTTGGTCGCGATGCCAGCAAGGATCGCGACGATCGGGATCGACAGCGCAAGGATCGGTATGAGGATCGGTGACACGTTCATCTGGTCCTTCCCCTAGTTGACGGGCTTGCCGCGCAGCGCCTCGATCTCGCGGTCTAGGCCGTGGGCGCTGTCGGTGACGATGCGTTCGACGTTCGCCAGCCGGTCCTTGATCGAACCGAGCTCGGCGTGAAGCTGCGCATTCTCCTGGCTCAGCAGCTTGATTCGCTCGATGGCCTTCTGATCGTGCTTTGGATGAAGCGCGTTGCCCCAGCTTCCCTCCAGCGGATAGCCATTCTTGACCTTAAGCCAGGTGGTGAACACCCACGCTCCGATCGCAACCACCGCGACGAAGATGAAGGCGGGCTCGGTCAGCAAGTTTTGCATGTCATGTCTCCCCTCTGCCGCGTGTCAGCGCAGGCTGTCGATTTCGTTGGCGAGGCTCGAGTTACGCGTCGTGTAGTGCGTCTCGATGTCGGCGAGGCGACGGTCGAGGTCGCGGAACTTGGCGCGCACGTTGCTCGTCGAACGCGATGGCGACGCGCGCACGCCCTGCCAGAACTTTGCGTCCTCGGGACTGTCGTAGAGCCCGACCGGCTTCACCGGCGCGAGCCAGGCCGCAATCAGGTAGACGAACAGGAACATCGGGAACGTCGCGAACGTCAGCACGATCGTGGTGAGACGGATGATCGTGACGTCGAAGCCGGTGTATTCGGCGATCCCCGAGCAGACGCCCAGCCATTTGGCATTGAGCTTGTCGAGGTAGAAGGTCGTGCGGCGGTCGGTCATTTCGGGTCTCCCGGCGGCAGTCTCAGCTGCCCGATTTCCAGTTAGGATTGTCGGCGGTCATAATCCGCTCGATCGTCACGACGCGCTCTTCGAGGCGGCGTGCGGTGTCGTGCAGATCGTCGAGCAGGTTCTCGTCATCGACCGTGAGGGTCTTCGCCTGCTTCCACTTGGTCGTGTAGTGCAGGATCAGCCACGGCAGGCCGATGAAGAGCATCCCCACGATGATGATGGGGAGAAAGACGTCCTCCATCTCAGCCCGCCTTTCCGGTCTTGGCCTTGAGCGCGGCAAGCGCGGCCTCGACCTTCTCCTCGTTCTTCAGCTCGGCGATTTCTTCTTCGAGCGTTTTGGTCTGGCCCATGCCGAGCACGTCGGCGCGGCCTTCGGCCAGGTCGGCGCGGCGTTCGAGCACTTCGAACCGTGCAAAGGCGTCCTCGACGCGCTGACCGGAATACGCCTCGCGGGCGCGGATGCGGGTCGATGCGGCTTCCATGCGCGTTGCGATCGACGCCTGCCGAGCTCGCGCGTCGCGAAGCTTGGTCTGCAGCTTGGCGATGTCGCCTTCCGACGCCTTCAGCGCGTCGTCCAGGACTTCGATCTCGGCAGTCAGCCGTTCGATCATGTCGGTCGCCTTCTGCTTTTCGACCAGCGCGGCCTTGGCAAGGTCCTCGCGGTCCTTCGACAGCGCGAGCGCAGCCTTTTCTTCCCAGCTCAGCTCCAGCGTCTGGAGCTTGCCGATGTGGCGGCGCATTTCCTTTTGGTCGGCGATGCTGCGCGCGGCGGTCGCGCGGACCTCGACGAGCGTTTCCTCCATTTCGAGGATGATCATGCGGATCATCTTGGCGGGGTCTTCGGCCTTGTCGAGCAGGTCCGAGAAGTTGGCGGCGACGATGTCGCGGGTGCGCGAGAAGATACCCATGGTAGTAACTGACCTTTCTTTCGACTTCACTCTTGTAACATGCCGCCGGGGCAGGGCGAGGGGTCTAGGCAAGCCCCGCCCCGGCGACGTCCCTCACCCGGCATTCGGGGCGGGGACAACCTCGGCCAGAGCTTCGCCCTTGGCGTTGGTGTAGCGGTTGACGCGGGCGATGCTCTCGGTCTGCGCCGGTGCCTTGGCACCGCCATAGGTGAGCACGACCGCGACGGTCCGGGCGCGACCCGCGGGCCAGTCGAGCGCCTTCGTCGCGTTGATGGCGTCGGCGTCGAGGTGCTTGTCGCCCGTCGACCCGACGATCGCGAGGTCGGTCATCCTGCCCGTCGCGTCGACCTTGACGGCGAGCGTGGCGACGCCGCGGCCGGTCGGTGCCTCGGCGTCAGCCTCGGCGATCTGCCGCTCGACCTTGGTCACGAACTGACGGTCGGTCGTCGCGGCATAGGCCGGGCTGGCCGAGACGGCCACGAGCAGCGCGGTGTAGATCGTCGCCCCGGCAAGTGCGGTAGCGACAGTGCGGAAAGTGGGGGCGGAAACGAACATGGCGGAAACTCCCTGAACCTGGCTTCTTCTGTCTGCCGGAGCGACCATCGCGCCGGATATGAATGGATTTGCAGGGACCGTGCCAAATCGTGAAATGGCGGAAATCCAGCGTTTTTGCTCGCGCTGACTTTTCATCTCTTGCGAAGACTTGGTGAGATATGCCAACTGGCGGCGAATGGAGCGGGCAGCGCAAGTCGTCGGCCAGTCGGCCGCATTTCTCGACGCGATCGAGCGCGCGAGTCGTGCTGCGACGCTCAACCGCCCGGTGCTCGTCATCGGCGAGCGCGGCACGGGCAAGGAGCTCGTCGCCGAGCGTCTGCACCGGCTGAGCCCGCGCTGGGCGGCGCCGCTGGTCACGATGAACTGCGCCGCGCTCCCCGAGACGCTGATCGAGGCGGAACTGTTCGGGCACGAAGCAGGTGCCTTCACCGGCGCCACCAAAGCGCGCGAAGGGCGGTTCGAGGAAGCTGACGGCGGCACGCTGTTCCTCGATGAGCTCGCGACGCTGTCGGCAGCGGCGCAGGAGCGGCTGCTGCGTGCGGTCGAGTATGGCGAGGTGACGCGGATCGGGAGCAACAAGGCCGTGACCGTCGATGTCCGGATTGTCGCCGCCACCAACGAGCACCTTCCCGCACTCGTCGGCAAGGGCAAATTCCGCGCCGACCTGCTCGACCGGCTGTCATTCGAGGTGATCACGCTCCCGCCGCTGCGCGCCCGTTACGGCGACATTTCCGTGCTCGCCGACTTTTTCGGACGACGGATGGCGGCCGAGCTCGAGTGGAGCCAATGGCCCGGCTTCTCCGACGAGGCGGCGGTCGTGCTCGAGAGCCACGACTGGCCGGGCAACGTGCGCGAGTTGCGCAATACAGTCGAGCGCGCGGTTTATCGCTGGGAGCGTCCCGACGAGCCGGTCGGCGAGATCGACTTCGATCCATTCGCGTCGCCCTGGGTGCCCGTATCTCTGGTCACGCCAGCTGCGCCTGCCGCTGTCGCAAATGCGGGCGATCCGTTGCCCGCGGATCCGCCCGTGGACGCCGCAACGGATTTTCGCCAGGCTGTCGCCGCGTTCGAGCGGACGGTGTTGTCCGGCGCGCTCCAGAAGGCCCGCTTCAACCAGCGTGCCGCTGCCAAGGCACTGTCGCTCAGTTACGACCAGCTGCGTCATGCGCTTCGGCGACACGGGATGCTCGACAAGACGAATTGATGCGACCGAAACGGGTCTGGTGCGTTCGCGCAGCGACCCTTCCAGCCGGAGACGCATCATGCCCTTCACGCTTCCCGACCTGCCCTACGCACCGAACGCCCTCGAGCCGCACATGTCGGCAGAGACGTTCGAGTTCCACCACGGCAAACATCACAAGGCCTATGTCGACAAGACCAACGAACTGGTCGCAAAGGAGGGTCTGGACGGCAAATCGCTGCTCGAAGTGATCGAGGCGGCCGGGAAGGGACCGCTGTTCAACAACGCCGCCCAGCTGTGGAACCACAGCTTTTTCTGGCAGTGTCTCTCGCCTGGAGCCCAGCAACCGTCAGGCGAACTGGCCGAGCGGATCACCCGCGACTTCGGTTCGCACGACGCACTGATCGAGAAGCTGGCGGCAGAGGCGGTCGCGCATTTCGCGAGCGGCTGGGCATGGCTTGTGCTCGAAGGCGACACGATCAAGGTGACGTCCTATCACGACGCCGACACGCCCGTCGCGCCCAACTATTCTGGCGGTGTCGCGCCGCTGTTCACGCTCGATGTCTGGGAGCACGCCTATTACATCGACTATCGCAACGCGCGGCCGAAATTCGTCGAGGCGATCCTGAAGAACTGCGTGAACTGGGATTTCGTCGCGCAGAACCTCGACGGCGAGGGTGCGAGCCGTGCGGATCAGCGCGCGCGCGAGATGGCGTCGGCCTAGTCAGCCGGCGGCGTCGCGACTTCGGCTTCGCGGCCCAGACCCTGCTTCATCATGTAGGGGACGTGCGCGAGGCCGAAGGCGACCGAGAGCGGGACCAGCGCCCACAGCTTCAGCGTCAGCCACATGTCGAAGCTGAGGGTACGGACCATGACCTCGTTGAGCGCAGCCATCGCGAGGAAGAACAGCCCCCAGTTGCGCGAGATGACGATCCAGCCGCGGTCGCTCAGCCCCTCGAACCCGGCTTTGAGGACGTAGCGCAGCAGCGGTCGCCCCATCGCAACGCCACCGAGCAGAAGCGCGCCGAGGCCGGTGTAAATGATTGTCGGCTTGACCTGGATGAACTTCGGGTCGTGGAACCACAGGGTCAGTGCGCCGAAGCCGCCGATGAGGATCGCCGAGAGCCACAGCATCGGCGACACCCGGCCAAGCTTCCACTTCGAGACAATGACGGCGATAGCCGTCGCGGCCATGAATACGCCAGTCCCGAAGAACACGCCCGACGTCTTGAACGCGACGAAAAAGGCGAGCAGCGGACCGTAGTCGATCGCCAGACTGAGGCCCCCGTGGCCAGGCTTGACTTCACTCACCTTTGCACTCCTGCAATCGCGTCCGCGAGCTCTCCGGGATCGAACGGGCGCAGGTCGTCGAGCGTCTCGCCGACCCCGACCGCGTGGATCGGCATCCCGAACTTCGCCGCTGCCGCGACGAGAACACCGCCACGCGCAGTGCCGTCTAGCTTCGTCATGACCAGCCCTGTGACGCCTGCGGTGTCGCGGAACACCTCGATCTGGCTGAGTGCGTTCTGGCCGGTCGTCGCGTCGAGCACGAGCACGACGTCGTGCGGCGCAGCCGGGTTGAGGCGGCCGAGCACGCGCCGGATTTTCGAGAGTTCGTCCATCAGCTCGCGCTTGTTCTGCAGGCGACCCGCGGTATCGACGATCAGCACATCGATGCCGGTCGCCGTCGCTTGCTTGACCGCGTCGTAAACGATTCCCGCCGCATCGCCCCCTTCAGGGCCGCTGACAATCGCCACGCCCAGCCGCTCGGCCCAGACCTTGAGCTGCCCGATCGCGGCCGCACGGAAGGTGTCGCCCGCGGCGAGCATCACCCCGTAATCCTGCTCGATGAAGCTGTGCGCGAGTTTCGCGATGGTGGTCGTCTTGCCCGACCCATTGACGCCGATGACGAGGATGACCTGCGGGCGCGGGAAAGCGATGATGTCGAGCGGCTTTGCGACCGGTGCGAGGATCGCCTTGATCTCGTCGGCCACGACGCGGCGCACGCTCTGTTCGGCGACGCCGCGTACGAAACCGCGGTCGGCGAGCTTTGCGCGAATCCGGCCTGCCGTCTCGGCTCCGAGGTCTGCGGCGATCAGCACTTCCTCGAGCGCATCGAGCGTGTCTGTGCTCAGCTTGACCGAACCCGAGACATCCTCGGGCGCAGGATCGGCCTCGACCGCCTCGGCAACAAGCTCGCCGATCTCGTCGCCGATCTTTTGAGAGGTCTTCCGAAATCCCGAGAAGAGGCGCTGGGTCCAGCTGCTCATGCAAGCGTTCCCGTCAGCGCGCGCCCGTCGGTGCCGGTGATCCTGACATCGACGACCCGTCCTGCCTCGACCGGGGCATCGAGCGTGACGCGAGCGTGGTTGGCCGCATGGCCAGACCGGCCGTCGCGCTCGATCAAGACGGCCTGCGTCGTTCCGACGAGCGCCGTCAGCCACGTCGCGCGGCGCGTTTCAGCGACGGCGCGAAGCTCGGCGGCGCGGCGGCGGGCAGCGTCAGATCCGACCTGGGGCATTCTGGCGGCGGCGGTGCCGGGACGGGGCGAGTAGGGGAAGACATGCGCGAAGACGACGTCGCACGCGTCGAGGATCGCGCGCGAATTCGCGTGCATCGCGTCGGTCTCGGTCGGGAAGCCCGCGATCAGGTCCGCGCCGATGGCGATGTCGGGCCGCGCCGCCTTGAGCCGCGCGACCAGGTCGACCGCTTGCTCGGGCGTATGCCGCCGCTTCATGCGTTTGAGCGTCAGCGGATCGCCGGACTGGAGCGACAGATGGACGTGCGGCATCACGCGCGAATCGAAGGCGATCAGCTCGAACAGCGGATCGTCGACTTCGGCCGGGTCGAGCGAGGAGAGGCGCAGACGCGGCAGGGCAGGAACCTCGCGCAGGATATGTCTGACCAGCGTCGCGAGCGACGGGCGATAACTCGTGAGGTCGACCCCGGTCAGGATGACCTCGCGCTGTCCGGCATCGACGGCGCGGGCGATGGCCTCGACGATCATCCCCGCGTCGAGCGACCGGCTCTCGCCACGTGCGAGTGTCGTCACACAGAACGTGCAGTCGTGATCGCAGCCGTTCTGAATTTCGACGAAGGTGCGGGCATGGCCACCGCCGCTGACGGCCGGACGCGCGTCGCGCCACGCGGATTTGGCGACGACTGCTGCGACTTCGGGCATCGCCTCAAAGGCGGCGCGGTCGGTCTCGGCGGCGCACCCGGTGACATATACAGGCACGTCGGGTCGGGCCCGGGCGGCGCGACGGGCGGCTTGCCGCGCCTGCCGAACGGCCTCGCCGGTGACCGCGCAGCTGTTGATGATCGTGCGTGGGCCGCCTCCCGCCAGCGCACGCGCGATCGACGCACCCTCAGCAAGGTTCAGGCGGCAGCCGAAATCGATCACTTCGACGCTCACAGCGGAAAGCTGTCCCAGTCGAACTCGCCGCTGAAGACGTGCGTTGCGGTACCCGACATCCGGATCGGCCCGCCTTCGGCCCAGGCGATCGTCAGGACGCCGCCCGGCAGGCTCACCTCGACGGGCGACGCAACCCGCTTCGATCGGATCGCGGCGACTGCCGTCGCGCATGCGCCGGTGCCACACGCCCGGGTGATCCCCGCGCCGCGTTCCCAGACCCGCAGCGACACGGCGTTCGGCCCTGTGACGCTTGCGACATTCACGTTGATGCGTTCGGGGAAGATCGGATCGGTCTCGATCACAGGCCCGAGCGAGCCGAGGTCGACCGCGTCGTGATCTGCGACGAAGAACACGACGTGTGGGTTGCCGACGTTGACCGCGCTCGGGTTTTCGAGTCCGTCCCACCCGACCGGCATGTCTGTGGTGTCCATTGCATAGGCGAGCGGGATCTCATCCCATCCGAAGCGTGGAGCCGGATACTCGACCGTCGCTCCGTCGCTGTCGGGAGAGACGACGACATCGCCGCCGTTCGTTTCTAGCGTTGCCGCCATGCCGAGCAGCCGTGCGACCGCGCGCGAGGCATTTCCGCACGCCTCGACCTCCCCACCGTCGGGGTTGAATATCCGCATCCGCGCATTGGCGCGCGGGGAAGGTTCGAGCAGGATCAGCTGGTCGCAACCGATCCCGGTGTGGCGGTCGGCAAGCGCGCAGGCGCGCTCGGCACTCATCTCGACGGGCACAGCACGCGCATCGATCACGACGAAGTCGTTGCCGAGGCCGTGCATCTTGTCGAACCGCTGGAGCATCGCCGCGCGCATCTAGGGACGCGCGCAGGGCAAGTCCATCAAGCGATGCGGCGGAGCGGCATGACCTCGTCCTCGGCATCCGCCACCGGCGCCGCCGGCTCGGGAAGGCGTGCATTGGGGAGCAGGTTGCGCTCGGCAAGCATCTTGCGGGTCGCGGTGATCGAGGTCGGGCGGCCGTACGACCAGCCCTGCCCCTTGTGGCAGCCGAGCTGACGCAGGCGCTCCTCGATCTCGCTCGTCTCGATACCCTCGGCGGTGACCGGGAGGCCAAGGCTGTCGCCCAGCCGCGCGATCGCGTTCACGATCGCCGCGCTCTCGGTGTTGTCGAGGATCGACACGACGAAGCTCTTGTCGATCTTGATGCGGTCAAACGGCAGCGCGCGCAGGTGGGCGAGCGACGAATAGCCGGTCCCGAAATCGTCGAGCGCGAGGCGGATGCCTTGGTTCTTGAGGCTTCCCACGATCGACTGCGCGAGCGCGAGGTTTTCGAACAGCGAGCTCTCGGTGATCTCGATCTCGAGCCGCGTCGCGGGGAAGCCGGTCTCGGTCAGCAGCTTGACGAGCTTTTGGGCGAGCCACGGGTCCTTCAGCTGCGTCGGCGAGATATTGACCGACAGCGAGAGCGTCGGGTCCCAGTTGCGCGCCTCGAGGAAGGCGGTCTTCATGACCTCGAGCGAGAGATCGGAGATCATCCCCGTTTCCTCGGCGATCGGGATGAAGACGTCGGGCGCGACGATCCCATGCTTGGGGTGTTCCCAGCGTGCGAGCATTTCGAAGCCGTGCAAACGGCCAGTCGTCAGGTCGATCTGCTGCTCGAAATACGGCACGAACTCTCCGCGGGGAATGCCGACACGCATCGCCCCTTCGAGTTCGGTTCGGGCACGCAATTCGCGCTCCATCGAGGCGTCGAACCAGCAGTGGCGGTTACGACCCTGGCGCTTGGCCGAATACATCGCGATGTCGGCGCGGCGCATCAGCGCCTCGACATCGACGCAGTCCGCTTCCGACCGCGCGATCCCGCACGACGTCGAGACATGGACATGGATGCCATCGGCGTCGAACGGCTGAGCAAGGCGCAGCACGATGGCGTGCGCGACGCGCTCCACGATTTCGGGATTGTTGTGGTCGAAGGCGAACAGGCACGCAAATTCATCGCCGCCCAGCCGCGCCGGAATGGCTGACGGCGGCATCAGGCGCGCGATCTCGGCGGACACCGATTTGAGCAGCGCATCGCCCACGACATGGCCGTGGACGTCGTTGACGTTCTTGAAGTGGTCGAGGTCGAACATCAGCAGCGCGACTGCCTTTTGGCGACGGAATGCGCGCTGGACGAGCTGCCCGCCCTCGTCCGCGATGGCGCGGCGGTTGTAGAAGCCGGTCAGCGGATCGCGCGAGGCGAGCGACTGGGCCCGGGCCTCGGCGGCCGCGCGTTCCTGCACCTCCTTGCTCAGGTCGCGGTAGCGCCGCCAGCCGAACAGGATGAGCGCGATGTTGAGCAGCAGTGCGATGGTCAGCGTCTGGTCGGCGCCGCCCCCGACGCCGGTCAGCATGTCGATGACGCTCGAGACGAGCTGCCCGCCGGTGCCGACGAACAGCACGATGGCCGCCAGCACGATGCCACCGGTCAATATGTCGTTGCGCGCGTTCGCCGTTCTGGCCCGGCTCACGGTTTCTTCGGTCACACGGATGCCCCCCAATACTTGACGCCTGCGTAACGAGCGGGCGTGAACAAGGTGTAAACTCTGATGCAAGTTGACATTTGGCGGGTGCGCGTGCACTGGGCCGCCAGTCACATGAGTGACAAAGACATTGCCCAAGGGCACCGCCAGCTGACGAGGTTTCGTCCGCTGGCGTTTTTTGCGTTGGAGTGACGACAGCTTGTTCGAGTCCCTGAGCGATCGCCTCGGCGGCGTGTTCGACCGGTTGAAGGGCAGGGGTGCCCTGACCGAGGCGGACGTGCGCGCCGCAATGCGCGAGGTGCGCGTCGCGTTGCTCGAGGCAGACGTCGCGCTCGCGGTCGCGCGCTCGTTCGTCGACAAGGTGACCGAGCAGGCCGTGGGGCAGAGCGTGCTGCGCTCGATCACACCGGGGCAGCAGGTCGTCAAGATCGTCAACGATGCGCTGGTCGAGATGCTGGGCGCAGAGGCGTCGGAGCTCGACATCGGTGTCACCCCGCCCGCGATCGTGATGATGGTCGGCCTCCAGGGTTCGGGCAAGACGACGACGACGGCAAAGATCGCGAAGCGGCTGACCGAGAAGGACCGCAAGAAAGTCCTGATGGCGTCGCTCGACGTGAACCGGCCCGCCGCGCAGGAGCAGCTGGCGGTACTCGGCGAACAGGCAGGTGTTGCGACGCTTCCCGTCGTCGTCGGCCAGCAGCCAGTCGATATTGCGCGGCGCGCGCTGACCGCGGCGAAGCTTCAGGGCTATGACGTGCTGCTGCTCGACACGGCGGGCCGGCTGCACGTCGATCAGGCGTTGATGGACGAGATGCGCGCGGTGGCCGAGGTCTCGGCGCCGACCGAAACCTTGCTCGTCGTCGACAGCTTGACCGGGCAGGACGCGGTCAACGTCGCAAAGAGCTTTACCGATCAGGTGCCGCTGACCGGCGTCGTGCTGACCCGCATGGACGGCGACGCGCGTGGCGGTGCGGCACTGTCGATGCGCGCGGTTACCGGCAAGCCGATCAAGTTCGTCGGCACCGGTGAAAAGCTCGACGGACTGGACGTTTTCCATCCGAGCCGCGTTGCCGGGCGAATCCTCGGCATGGGAGACGTCGTCAGCCTCGTCGAGCGCGCGGCCGAGACCATCCAGGTCGAGGATGCCGAAAAGCTCGCGGCAAAAGTCCAGAAGGGCCAGTTCGACCTCAACGACCTGCGGATGCAGCTGAAGCAGATGCAGAACATGGGCGGTATCGGCGCGCTTGCGGGGATGATCCCGGGCATGAAGAAGGCGCAGGCCGCGATGGCAGCGGCACCGGGCAGCGACAAGATGCTCATCCATATGGACGCGATCATTTCCTCGATGACGCCGAAGGAGCGTGCGAAGCCCGAGCTGATGCAGGCCAAGCGCAAGATCCGCGTCGCCAAGGGCGCGGGCGTGACGGTGCAGGACGTCAACAAGCTTTTGAAGATGCACCAGGAAATGGCGGGCGCGATGAAGAAGCTCCGCAAGATGGGCGGCCTGAAGGCGCTGACCGGCATGTTCGGTGGCGGTGGGATGGACAAGATGTTGGGCGGAATGGGTGGCGGAGCAATGCCGCCGATGCCGCCGGGTTTCATGAATCAATTCAAGAAATAAGAGAAGGAAGACAAAGACATGGCAGTTGCAATTCGTCTGGCACGCGGTGGTTCGAAGAAGCGTCCCTACTACAAGATCGTCGTCGCCGATTCGCGGAGCCCCCGCGACGGCAGCTTCATCGAGCGCATCGGCAGTTACAATCCGCTGCTCGCGAAGGACGATGCGAACCGTATCGTGCTCGACAGCGACCGCGCGAAGCACTGGCTGAGCGTCGGCGCGCAGCCGAGCGACCGCGTCGCGCGTTTCCTCGATGCGGCGGGCGTCCGTGAGCGCGCCGCGCGCAATAACCCGAACAAGGGCAAGCCTGGCGAGAAGGCGACCGAGCGCCTCGAGGAGCAGCAGAAGAAGGCGGCCGAGGCCGCTGAAGCCGCTGCCGCCGCCGCTGCGATGCCCGCACCGGAACCGGAGCCCGAAGTCGTCGAAGAGGTTGTCGCCGAGGAAGCGCCGGTCGAACAGGCTGCCGCAGAAGAGGCACCTGCCGCAGATGTCGCCGCTGAGGAAGCCCCTGCCGAACAGGCTCAGGCAGAGGAAGCACCGGTAGAAGCGGTCTCTGACGAAGCGTCCGTCGAGCAGGTTCAAGCCGAAGAGGCACCTGTCGAGCAGGCTCAGGCGGAGGAAGCACCGGTAGAAGCGGTCGCTGAAGAAGCGCCCGTCGAGCAGGTTCAAGCCGAAGACGCACCTGTCGAGCAGGCGCAGGCCGAAGAGGCACCTGCCGCAGCGGAAGATGAGCAAAAGGCGTAAGCCATGGACCCGCGCCGCCCCGTCACGCTCGCCGCAATCACCGGCGCGCATGGCGTGGGCGGCGAGGTGAAACTAAAGCTGTTCACCGGCGATCTGTCGGCATACAAGAGCTTCAATGACGGTGCGCTGACGTTGAAGTCGCTGCGCGGCCAGATCGCGCGCTTCGCCGAAATCCCCGACCGCATCGCCGCCGAACGCTGGCGCGGCACCGCACTGACCGTGCCGCGCGATCAGCTGCCGCCGCTGGGCGAAGGCGAATATTACCACGCCGACCTGATCGGCCTGGCAGCGGTCTCGATCGATGGCGCAGTGCTCGGCCATGTCGTCGCCGTCGAAAACTTTGGTGCAGGCGATGTTCTCGAGATCGAGCGCCCCGACAAAAAGCGTTTCATGGTCCCGATGCGCCCCGACGCCGTGCCCGAATGGGGCGAGCGGGTGGTAATTGACAGTGCATTCATCGCTTAGTATATACGTTCGGTGTATACGGAGGTTGCGATGACTGAAGAACGCGTCGAATGGCAGGGAAAGACGTTCAAGTCGGGCAATTCGGTCGCGCTGCGCCTGCCGAAAGGGTTGGGCGTGCCTGAAGGTGTCGAAGTCACCATGGTCCGCGAAGCCCCGATGACATTTCGTGTGCAACCCGTCGATGCGCCCAAGCGCAAGTTCAACATCGAGAAAGTTCGCGGTTGTGCAATCGGATCGGGCTTGCGGTTCATCGAACCTGCGGAACGCGTGTTCGAGGAGCGGCCTCTGCTCTGGGACGATCCTGAGTGGCGTGCGAAACATATGCCGGGCGAATGAAGTTTCTTCTCGACAGCAACATCCTGATCGCGATCGGGCTCGATGCAAACGACCGCGTTATCGCCCGCGTCGGGAACTGCGACGCGGGCGATCTCGTGACGTCTGCCATTGCCTATGCCGAAGTCGTGCACGGTTCGGAGCACGGCAAGCCGCCGCCAATCGAGCGGCTGAATGTGTTGACCGAAGAGATCCCCGTGCTGCCTTTCGATGCGTCGGCAGCGCATGCCTATGCGAGCTTGCCTTTTGAGCGTCACAGCTACGACCGGCTGATCGCGGCGCACGCGCTGGCGCTAGGGCTGACTGTAATAACCGACAATGAAAAGCACTTTGCGGACGTGCCGGGACTGAAGGTCGAGAATTGGACAATTTGATGCTGGCCGTCCTGATCCTGCTCTACTTCGTGACGGCACTTGGTGCGATAGCTGTTCCCAGTCGAAATCTCGCAAGTGGCTGGTGGAGGGTCGCAGTGTCACTCGCAATCGTCGCATTGCCGCCCGTTGGTATCTCGGTGCTGATGTTTCCGCCTGGCTCGGGTGCGGGCATCGGTCTTGTCATACTGCTGCCGCTACTGTGGATCGTCGGATTCGCTGCGGTGACAAGCGGCAATCTCATCGATCGGCGTTAGACCCTTGTGACCTTCGCCACCCAAATCCTGACTCTCTACCCTGAGATGTTCCCCGGTCCGCTCGGGCATTCACTCGCGGGGCGCGCGCTCGCGGAGGGCAAATGGTCGTGTACCGCGACCAATATCCGCGACTTCGCGACCGATAAGCACAAGTCGGTCGATGACACCCCCGCAGGCGGCGGGGCGGGGATGGTGATGCGAGCGGACGTGCTGGCAGCGGCGGTCGATGCGGCTGGCACTGATCTGCCCGTCTTCGCGATGACCCCGCGCGGGGTGCCGCTGACGCAAGCACGCATTCGCGAGATCGCGTTCGGCCCCGGCGTCACCATCCTCTGCGGCCGGTTCGAGGGGTTCGACGAACGCCTGTTCGACGCGCGCCCGCACATCGAGCAGATTTCCGTCGGCGACGTCATCCTGTCGGGGGGAGAGGTCGGCGCGTTGATGATCCTGGATGCTTGCATCCGCCTGCTTCCCGGCGTAATGGGCGCGCCCTTGAGCGGGGCAGAGGAGTCCTTCGAAGAAGGATTGCTCGAATATCCGCACTACACCCGACCCGCGGTGTGGGAAGGGCGCACGATCCCCGAAGTGTTGCGATCGGGGGATCATGCGAAGATCGCAGCCTGGCGGAAACACCAGGCAGAAGCCGATACACGGTCACGCAGACCGGACCTGTGGGAGCGCTACGACGGCGCTCGGGTCCAGCCTGCCTCTGGCGCGCGACGAAAGAATAAGGATCACATGGGGCATGAACCTCATCCAGACGATTGAAGCCGAAAACATCGCGAAGCACACTGCCAAGCGCGCGATCCCCGAATTCCGCCCCGGCGACACGCTTAAGGTCGGCGTCCGCGTCGTCGAAGGCGAGCGGACGCGCGTCCAGAACTACGAGGGCGTGTGCATCGCACGTTCCAACAAGGGCATGGGTTCGAACTTCACCGTGCGCAAGATCAGCTTTGGCGAGGGCGTCGAGCGCGTCTTCCCGCTGTATTCGCCCAACATCGACAGCATCGAGGTCGTCCGCAAGGGCGCCGTGCGCCGTGCCAAGCTCTATTACCTGCGCGGCCGCCGCGGCAAATCGGCGCGTATCGCCGAGCGCCGCGATGTGCGCGAGGGCGCGTCGAGCGACAGCTGATCCCGCATGGAACCGTCGCCGGGCTCGCCGATTGAGGCGGCAGTCCGGCGGGGGAGCCCTATGACCAGTTCCGATCTCGACCAGACCGCGCGCAAGGCTGCGGTCGTCCTGCTGATGGCGGGTCTGGCCTTGCTTGTCGTCCCGCTCGCGCCGGTGCTGCTGCTGATTTTTGCCGCGATCCTGGTGGCGACGCTCATTCGGGCGGCCGCTGTCCCGTTCATCCGGATCGGGTGCCCCGACAGCCTTGCGGTGCTGGCGGGATCGCTGCTCATCGTGCTTGTCCTGGTCGCGTGCGGCTGGCTGTTCGGATCGCAGATCGGCGGAGAGTTCAATCAGGTCGCGGCGCAGTTGCCCGGCGCAGTCGACGCGGCGCGCGCGTGGCTCGCGACCTTGCCGTTCGGCGCCGCGCTGAGCAGCACGACGCCCGATCTTCAGGCGGCGGCGACGCGGGCGTTCTCGTTCGTGTTCGGAGCGGTGGGTGCCATCACCAACCTCGTGCTCGTTCTCATTTCGGCGGTCTATCTGGCGCTCCAGCCGCGAATCTATGTCCGCGGCGTGACCTATGTCTTTCCCAAAGCGCAGGCCGCACGGATCGAGGAAGCACTGGGCGCGAGCGGCCGGGCGCTGCGCAACTATCTGCTCGGCCAGTTGCTGACCATGACCGCGGTCGGCGTGCTGGTGTGGATCGGTCTCAGCATCGTCGGCGTCCCTTCGGCAGCGGCGCTCGGCCTGATCATCGCGATCGCCAATTTCATTCCGTTGATCGGGCCATTCATCGGCGCCGTTCCGGGCCTGTTGCTTGCCTTTGCCCAATCTCCCGAACTGGGGCTGGCGGCAGCCGTCGTTTATTTCGTTGCGCAGCAGCTGGAAGGCAATGTGCTCACACCGCTCGTCCAGCGCTGGGCGGTGTCGATCCCGCCCGCACTCCTGCTGTTCGCGCTCGCCGGGCTCGGCACGCTGTTTGGCGTGATGGGTCTGATCCTTGCCGCGCCGCTTGCCGTCGTGATTTTCACGCTTGTCACGCTGCTCTGGACGCGGGATGCACTGGGGCATGATGTTCCGGTCCCTGGCGAGGCAGATCAACGCAACCCGTCCGACTAGCAAAGCATTTGCCCTTGCCGTCCTTGCGGCGATAGCGGCTCCTGCCATGGCTCAGGATACCCAAGCGCAGGAACTCACTCTCGAGCGCGTTTTCGCCTCGCCCTCGCTGGCCGGTCCGACGCCGCGGGCGCTGAAACTCTCACCCGATGGCAAGCTGCTGACGTCGCTACGCCCGCGCGACAGCGACCGCGAGCGGTTCGACCTGTGGGCAGTCGATACGACGACAGGCGACGCGCGGATGCTCGTCGATTCGACCAAGTTCGGCGGCAGCGAGCTGTCCGAGGCTGAGAAGATGCAGCGCGAACGCGCGCGGATCGGCGGGACGAAAGGGATCGTCGCTTATGATTGGGCGGCGGACGGACAGTCGCTGCTCGTACCGCTCGACGGCGATCTTTACACCGCGAGCCTCGACGGCACCGTCAAGCGCCTGACGAACACAGCGCAGGGCGAACTCGACGCGACGCTCAGCCCCAAGGGCGCGTTCGCGAGCTTCGTGCGCGACCAGAACCTGTTCGTCGTCGATCTGGCGACCGGAACCGAGCGCCGGCTGACGCGCGACGGCGGCGGAACGCTGAGCTGGGGTCTGGCGGAATTCGTCGCGCAGGAGGAGATGGACCGGACGCGCGGCCATTGGTGGTCGCCCGACGACGCGCGGATCGCGGTCGCGCGCGTCGACGAAAGCAATGTGCGCATCGTCAGCCGCGCGGCGATCGCGGCGGAGGGGACAAAGGTCTTCGACCAGCGTTACCCGCTTGCTGGGACGCCCAACGCCAAGGTGCAGCTGTTCACGATGCGACCCGATGGAACGGGCCTCGTGCGCGTCGATCTCGGCACCAACGACGACATCTATCTGGCCCGCGTCGATTGGGCACCCGATGGCAAGACGCTCTACGTTCAGCGCCAGAGCCGGGACCAGAAAACGCTCGACTTGCTGCGTGTCGATCCCGTAACCGGCGCGTCGAGCGTCGTGTTCACCGAACGCGCAAAGACCTGGATCAACCTGAACGACAACTTCCGCGCGCTCAAGGACGGCGGTCTGCTCTGGGGTTCGGAGCGCGACGGGTTCAGCCACCTCTACCGCTGGGACGCCGGCAAGTGGACCCAGCTGACCAGCGGCAATTGGAACGTCCGCGCCGTAATCGGCGTCGATGAGGCAAAGCGCGTGGTGACGTTCACCGGCAATCGCGAGACGCCGACCGCGCAGGGCGTCTACACCGTATCGCTAACGGGCGGTGCGGTCGTGCCGGTCGCCGAGGGCGGCTGGTGGAACAGCGCGACGATGAGCCGCGACGCCAGCCGCATGATCGTCACCCGCTCGAACCCCGCGCAGCCCGAGCAGACCTATCTCGCCGACGCAACCGGCACGCGGCTGCAATGGGTCGAGGAGAATGCGGTTTCGGGCGCGCACCCCTATGCGCCGTATCTCGGCAACCATGTGAAGCCGCAGTTCGGCACGATGAAGGCGGCCGACGGAACGGTGCTGCACTACAAGCTGCTGCTGCCCAGGCTCGCTGAAGGTGCAAAGGCCCCTGTCTTCGTCCAGGTCTACGGCGGCCCGGGCGCGGGGCGGCAGGTCACCGAAAGCTGGGGCGGCGGCGCGCTGCACCAGTATCTCGTGCAGAACGGCTGGGCGGTGTTCAGCCTCGACAACCGCGGTACGCCCGACCGCGGCAAGGCGTTCGAGGACACGATCTACCGCGCCATGTCGGGGGTCGAGGTGACCGACCAGCTCAAGGGGCTGGAATGGGTCAAGGCGCAGCCCTGGGCCGATCCGGGGCGCGTTGCGGTCTATGGATGGTCCTATGGCGGCTATATGGCGCTGCGCCTGCTTCAGAGCGCGCCTGGGGCGTTTGCAGCGGGTGTGAGCGGCGCGCCGGTGACCAAGTGGGAACTCTACGACACCCATTATACCGAGCGCTACATGGGCATGCCGCAGGATGGCGATGCCTATGCCAGGGCCAACCCGCTGTCCTATACCGATCGCATTGCCGACCCGCTGCTGCTGATCCACGGCATGGCCGACGACAATGTCGTGTTCGAACATTCGACCGCGCTGATGGCAAAGATGCAGGCCGGCGCGAAGCCGTTCGAGACGATGGTCTACCCGGGCCAGACGCACCGCGTCGCGGGGCCGGGCGTCAGCGTCCACCTGTGGCGCAGTATCCTGAACTTCCTCGACCGCACCGTGAAGAACAAGCCGCAGCCGTGACGGCGGGCCCGGCCGCGCGCCACAATGCGGCGATTGCGCTGCGCAAGGCCGGTCGGCTGGAGGAGGCGCTGGCCGAATATGATGGGCTGATCGCAGGTGGGCTGACCGCGCCCGAAACGCTGACGATGCGCGCGCATCTGCTCGGCGATCTCGGGCGCTACGACGCGGCGGTCGCGCAATATCGCGAGGTCATCGAGGCAAAGCCCGACATGATCGACGCGCACGAAACGCTGGCGAAGCTGTTGCCGCAGATCGGGCGGAGCGTGGAGGCGCTCGACGGGTATCGGGCAGCCCTTGCCGTTGCGCCCGACCGGGGCATGCTTTGGGTCTCGGCGCTCGGCATGGCGAAGGCGCTCGGGAATCACGACCAGCTGCTCGAGTGGTGCGACGCAGTCGAGGCGCGGTTCGGACCGGACACGCTCGTCACCACGCTGCGCGCGCAGGCGTGGTCGGCGACCGGGCGCGATGCCGAGGCGCTCGACCTCATCGACCGCGCGCTTGCCGCCGACCCGCGCCACGGGCCGTTGCACAATACGCGCGCGCATGTCGCGATCCGGCTCGGCGAGGCGGAGCTTGCCAAACAGGCTGCGATGGCGGCAGCGCAGCTTTCGCCGGAGGACCAGACCGCCTGGGCGCTGCTGTCGGTCGCGCTGCGGCTGCAGGGCGACCCGCGCGAGACCTGGCTCGCCGATTACGAGCGCCACGTGCGCACGATCGACCTCGACGGGCTCGACCTGCGCGCCGTCGCCGCTTGCCTGACCGCGCTCCACACGACGCAGCACCACCCGGCCGAGCAGAGCCTGCGCGGCGGCACGCAGACGCGCGGCAACCTGTTCGACCGGATCGAGCCCGAGGTCATCGCGCTGCGTGCGAGCATCGAGCGTGCGATCGCCGCGACACTCGCCGAGCTCGGCCACGATCCGAAGCACCCGTTCCTGCGCCGCAACGCCGGGCGGTTCGCGTTCGCGGGCAGCTGGTCGGTGCGGCTGCGCAGCGAAGGCTTCCACATCAGCCACATCCACCCCGCCGGCTGGCTGAGCAGCGCCTGCTACATCAGCCTGCCGCGCGAGGTGGGGCACGGCGACGCGGGCGCGCTGGCGTTCGGCGTGCCAGACGGGGAGTTGGGACTGGACCTGCCCCCCCGCCGCGTGGTGCACCCGCGCGAGGGGCAGTTGGTGCTGTTCCCGTCGTACATGTGGCACGGCACCCTGCCGTTCGAGAGCGAAGCTGCGCGGCTGACGGTGGCGTTTGATGCGGTGGCTGCATGACGATGGACTTTGCTGCACCGCAAGAGTAGCGCGCGCCTCCGACGCAGACGGAGCGAAGCCATGGGTTACCGGATAGTGGTCGCAGGCGCGACCGGGAACGTCGGGCGCGAGGTGCTCAACATCCTTGCCGAGCGCGAATTCCCAGCGGACGAGATCGCGGTGCTCGCGTCGTCGCGCAGCCAGGGCCTGATGGCCGACTATGGCGAGACCGGGCGCCAGCTCAAGATCCAGAACATCGAGAACTTCGATCCCGCCGGCTGGGACATGGCGATCTTCGCGATCGGCTCGGACGGGTCGAAGGCGCATGCGCCGCGCTTTGCGGCGGCGGGCTGCACCGTCATCGACAATGCCTCGCTCTACCGGATGGACCCCGACGTGCCGCTGATCGTGCCCGAGGTGAACCCCGAGGCGATCGCGATGCACACGCGCAAGAATATCATCGCCAACCCGAACTGCTCGACCGCGCAGATGGTCGTCGCGCTGAAGCCGCTGCATGACTATGCGACGATCAAGCGCGTCGTCGTCGCGACCTATCAGTCGGTGTCGGGCGCGGGCAAGGCGGGGATGGACGAGCTCTTCGAGCAATCGCGCAACATCTTCGTCGGGGACTCGGCGGAGGCGAAGAAGTTCACCAAGCAGATTGCCTTCAACGTCATCCCGCACATCGACAGCTTCCTTGACGACGGCTCGACCAAGGAAGAGTGGAAGATGGTCGTCGAGACGAAGAAGATCCTCGACCCCAAGATCAAAGTGACCGCGACGTGCGTGCGCGTCCCCGTCTTCGTCGGGCACAGCGAGGCGATCAACATCGAGTTCGAGCGTGAGATTTCGGCGAAGAAGGCACAGAGCCTGCTCCGCGAGGCGCCGGGTATCATGCTCGTCGACAAGCGCGAGGACGGCGGATACGTGACGCCGGTCGAGTGCGTCGGCGACTATGCGACCTTCGTCAGCCGCGTGCGCGAGGACCCGACGGTCGAGAACGGCCTCAGCCTGTGGTGCGTGAGCGACAATCTGCGCAAGGGTGCGGCGCTCAACGCGGTGCAGATCGCCGAACTGCTCGGGCGGCGAGTCTTGCAGAAAGCTGCATAGCGCGTTCAGTTGCGGTTCCTGTCTGCTGGCGCACACTCCCGGCGTCACGAAAAGGGAGCGTGCCGATGAAGAGCAGGATACTCATCCTCGCGGTTCTGGCAGCGGCTGCGGCAGTGGCGACGGCGACCGCCGCGCTGGCGGGCGACAGGCGATCGAACGTCATCACTGACCGGCAATCGCACAACGGTTATGTCCGCGAGCGCATCGACGACACCTATTGCGTCGACGGCTATTGCGAGCGCATCGTCACGCGGCGCGCTTAACGCGAGGGA
>VYLL01000161.1_pt1 | contig 23552 bp, 23 predicted proteins | sample 5114301 | NCBI WGS metagenome assembly VYLL01 (sample SAMN12291809, study PRJNA351875) | freshwater metagenome | isolation source: freshwater lake | place: USA: Michigan, MSU2 Lake | collected 2011-08-16 | reverse complement strand
ACCTTCCCAAACGAACTGATCTGGTAATCGGTCAGAATATCCAAGATGTGTTTGTCCATGGCTAAAGTTACTATTTTCCACAAACTCTCAGTAGCTTCGTGCGTAACATCAGTTATAAGTTTGATGAAAAGAACATTTACGTTCTAACTATTTCGGATGCACGAAGAAACCCACAGAAAATACCTTTTCCGGCCTAGCGTAAATCTGTAAAAACGCTGTTACACAATAGCCGATTAGCAATTAGTTCAAGATCCAAAGTTCAAAATTCAATTCTTCAAAAAAAGACAGCACTGGCCATCTAACCGGACGCTCATTAGTTTTGAATCTTGATTTTTGGATTATTTAATTCCAGCAAGAATATGCTGAGGCTTAATCGGATGTTTCGGATTTACTTCCAAGGTTTGGTCAAACGGAGAGAGAACCAAATCCATCAAATCCATCGGCACAGCACCAAGCAAAGGTTCAGTATCGCCTTTCAAAACGATCGCATTTGTTTCGCACCACCGATTTTTGAATTTAACTTCCAATCCTCCCACAACGTCTAACTGTACTATTTGCCCATCGGCAAGTGAGAAAGATTGCCTTTCCTTTACTTTCAACCCGAGTTGGCTTTTTATGGTTTCGTTAATAGCTAACATTACTGCCCCACTATCAACCGTTACATTTACAGACATTTTTCTGACTTGCTCAGGCTTTAAATAGCCCGCTTCGGCAAGATACTTGTCGCTTAAATTGATTAGTTCCACAGTTGATTTTACGAGACCCATAGCTTTTTGCTTGTGATGGTAAAGTTAAGCACTGTTGATCGGCAAACCAAGGTGGCACGATAGCTGCTGAGTTCAAAATTCAAGGTTTAAGATTTGTTAGAAAATTGACCTCATTTTTGAATCTTGAATTTCGAAATTCAAATTAACAAAACATTACCTTCTTTACGTTAACATAAACAAAATGTTATGCCCGTAATTCGCGTAACTAATTCTATTTCAAGCCATAAAGCCTCGCTTTCTACAATTTTTAATCTGCCTAGACAAATCGCTAACACTCATTAGCTTTTATGGCTTAACAATTTCATAACACTACCGACCACATCAAGTAACATGGCCGAGCGACATTCGCAGGAAATTTAAACTCCTGTTTATGCGGAAAATTTACTGGCTTTTGTTTGTGTGTCTGGCTGCCAGCTCAGCTTTTTCACAAAACGGTTCGATTACTGGAAAAATAACCGACTACGTAACTAAAGAAGGCCTCATTGGCGCCAACGTAGTCATACAAGGCACGTCTGTGGGCGCTTCTACTGATATTGATGGTGCCTATACCATCTCGAATTTAAAGCCCGGCACTTATACTTTGTTAATCTCGTCCGTTACCTACAAAACACAAACAGTTGCTGATGTTATTGTTGAGAGTGGAAAGGTGACTAAGATAGAAGCTACTTTGGTTGAAGACGTAGCTGAATTACAAGAAGTAGTAGTGACAGCAATCCGAGAAGTGAACAATGATGTCTCTTTAATTCAAGGCATTCGGGAGAGTAAACTTGTCGTTAGCGGGATTTCCGCAGAGCAAATAGCACGGGTTCCCGATCGCGATGCAGCACAGATCATGCAACGTGTGCCCGGTATCAGCATTGTTGACAATCGCTTTGTAATGATTCGCGGTGTGAGTGAACGCTATAATCAGGTGATGATCAACAAAGTGATTGGTGCAAGCACCGAGGTTGACAAACGTTCTTTTTCCTTTGATTTGATACCTAGTGGAGCAATAGACCAGATCTTGATTTATAAGTCCGGAAGTGCAGACATCCCGGGCGATTTTGCCGGTGGAGTTGTTCAGGTGGTAACCCGGCAATATTATGACGAAAACTATTTCAAAGTAAGTACCTCGGTGGGATTAAGGGCTGGAACTACATTTAATGATTTTAGTAAGAGCCAAGGTAGTTCAACGGATAGGTTGGGATTCGACAATGGCTTCCGGTCTTTGCCGGCAACCTTCCCCACTACTGATGCCATGGTACAATCATCGCGTACTGCGGATTTGCGGCAGGCAGCAGGTCGTTCGTTACCCAATCTATTTGATTTTACAACCGCCAATGCTCCGGTTGACTATGGGTTTGGATTTGAGCTCGCACAAGGCTTTAAGTTGGGGCGTTTAAAGGTAGGCACACTTACCAATGTGGCCTACTCCAACTCATACCAAAACCGGGTAGTTAATTTCAAACGCTATTTGTTTAACTCACAAAGCATTGAAGAACGATTTAATTATAACGATACCTATTCCGAGAATGATGTGCGTATAAGCGGTATTAGCAATTGGCAGGCTACCATTGGAAATTCTAAATTTGAGTTTAAGAACCTGATTAATTTGTTAGGTGAAGATCAAACTATTTTACGCGATGGCCAGGATTTATTTTTAAATACGGATCGGTTTTATCGCAATTATTCTTATCACTATCAAAGTCGATTCATTTATTCGGGCCAGCTACAAGGGACACATAAACTGGCCAATAATTCGCTTATTCTTGACTGGGTAGGAGGCTATAATTTTGTGAGCCGTAACGAGCCAGATTTCAGAAGATTCCGAACCTTTCGCCTCATTTCCAGCGGAGAGGAAAACTATCAGATGCAATTGCCCCCTAGCGCCAATTTATTTGAAACCGGTCGTTTCTATTCCGATCTGCAGGACAAAGGTTTCTCATATGGTGTAAACATCGAAAAGAAATTTGGGGATGTAAACAGCAAACGCACACCCTCTATTAAGGCGGGCTATTACGCGGAATCAAAAAACCGCGATTTTAGTTCCCGCTATGTGTCATACCTTTACCCGAACTTTTTTGATCAGCAAGAGGGTCAGCGATTAATTCGTCTTCCGCTCAGCGATGTGTTTGCTTCTGAAAACATTAAATCGCTGGATGGGTTTGTGCTGGAAGAAGGTACTCGGCCATCAGATAGGTATACGGGTACTAATTTTCTGACAGCGGGCTATGTTATGGGATCCTTGCCTGCAGGGAAGTTTGATTTCACGGCTGGCCTTCGCGTGGAAAATAACATTCAAAAACTGAATACAATTGGTGTTAATGGCCCCTTGGAAGTTAACAACCCCATCTTGTCTGTTTTACCTTCTCTAAACACCGCTTACAATATAAGCGATCGGTCATTATTTCGCGTGGCCTATTCACGCACAGTTAACAGACCAGAGTTTCGTGAGTTAGCACCATTTTTATATTACGATTTTGAACTGGAACAAGGCGTTCAAGGAAATCCTAACTTGAAAACAGCCACCATTGACAACATAGATATCCGTTGGGAAATGTACCCCAATCCGGGCGAAGCACTTAGCGTGGGTGCCTTTTACAAAGCATTTAGTAACCCGATTGAATCAATCCTGATTCTAACAACAGAAGCACCACAATCTACCTATGGAAATGCAGATGAGGCAACCGCCTATGGCGTGGAGCTTGAATTCAAGAAATCTCTTTCTAGCCTGGGCGTATCACGATTCTTGAGAAATACCTCTGTCAATATGAATGCTTCCTTTATTTTTTCAGAAGTTGACTTAGGCGTTCAGGCAACTGCCCAGAAGCAAGTGCGCCAGTTACAAGGCCAATCACCTTATCTCATCAATACCGGTTTGTACTACACAGATGATACAAAAAAACTGGCTTTATCCTTGGCATACAATATTTTTGGACCCCGTATTTTTGCCGTGGGCGATGTAAATTTTCCGTCAATATATGAACTACCGCGTAATTCATTGGATCTTCAGGTTTCGAAGCGATTTGGCAAACTTGAAACCAAACTTAATATTCAGAATTTGCTAGATGCTAAGTTTCGCTTTTACCAGGATACGGATGTGAACAATACTATTGACACGGAAGGCGGACGCGATGTGCCCATTCTCGCCTATACCGTGGGGCAGCAGATTAGTTTAAGTTTAGGTTATAAGATTGGTAAATAACAACTCTTACTTCAAAAGAATCAGAAAAGCTGCACGTTTTGGTGCAGTTTTTTTTTCGTTAAGAAACCATGAAATCCATAACATTCCGGTAACAAATTGATAACTGACTTGTCACCAACTAGCAGGATGTATAGCCTAATTTTACTCCTAAATAAATTCAAAAAAATTTAAACTTATGAAAAAAACACTCTCACTTTTAGCCTCGTTCGTGGCTGTGGCAGCTATGGTTATAATGCAAAGTTGCAAGGATGACGACCCATTAAATACCACTATCCCAACGATCACGCTGAGCGCCTCTACTGGTCAGGGAAATCCTGGAGAAACCGTATCTGTTACAGCCACCATCACCGCGCCTGGTGGGGCCAAAGAATTACTAATAGTAGGGGGCGCTACGCCAACTCCTGCAAGCCCAATCGCACTAACCGGAACTTCAGCAACACAAGTAGTTACCCTTCAAGTACCGGCATCTGCGGTATTACTGTCCACTATTAGTGTAGTCTTAACCGTAATTGATAATGGAGGTCTTGCATCTCTTCCTGTTACTTTTACTATTACTGTTCAAGATCCTATTATCGTTTTAAGTGGCAATTTATCTACGCGAAGTCTTGAGGCTTCAAAAAAATACCTTATCCGTGGACAAACCTTTATTCCAGATGGTGTTACGATCACGATTCCGGCAGGAACAGTTATTTTTGGTGAAAAAGCAACCAAAGGAACATTGATTGTGGAAAGAGGTGGTAAAATATTAGCTAATGGAACTGCCGCTGCTCCTGTGGTAATGACATCTAACCAGGAAGTAAATGCCCGTGATAAAGGCGATTGGGGTGGATTGGTTATTTTGGGTAAAGCTTATACCAACCAACCCAATCCTGCAGTAGAAGGAATTTCTCCGGCTAAGAATTTTGGTGCAGCTGATCGTGCCAACGACACAGATAATTCTGGTGTCTATAAGTATTTACGTGTAGAATATGCTGGAATAGAGTTGACGCCAAACAACGAAACCAATAGTATCACGATGGGTAGCGTTGGTAGCGGAACGGTAATGGAATATATGCAGGTTTCTTTTGGTGGTGATGATGGCTTTGAGTGGTTTGGCGGTACCGTAAACGGTAAGTGGTTAATTTCGCTATCTACCTGGGATGATGATTTTGATGGTGATTTCGGATGGAGTGGAAATGTTCAGTTCGCCCTCGTAGTACGCAACCCATTTGCAGCAGATCAATCTCAATCTAATGCTTTTGAACTAGATAACGGCCCTAACGACAACGATACAGGAGCTGGTACTTACACCACCGCAACATTCTCTAACGTCACAGTGTACGGTCCTATCGATAGAACAGGTCGTTCAATTTCTGCCAACAACGTACACTCAATAGATTTGAGAAGAAGAGTAGCGGCCTCCATTTTCAACTCAGTTATTGGTGGTTTCCCTACAGGTCTAAGAATGAACCAAACCTCAGTGTATGCTCAGTATACCAGCGGCACACCTAATGGAGTTTTGGCAAATAATATCCTCATTGCTCCAGCCGCAACTAGCTTTGCAATTGGCAGTGGTGTAACCTTTACAGCTACTGAATTACAAACGTATTGGAATGGGGCAGGCGATAGGGTCAATAGCACAGTTACAATTCCGGCTAATGATGATACCCAAACTACATTCTACTCGAACCTGGGTCTGAGAATCGATAACTTCTTCTCGCGTTCGACTACGAGCACGTATCCATCTGATCCTGATTTCACGATTTCAAGTGGTACACCAACAATTGCAACAGGCGCAAGTTTTGCCAATGCTAAGTTTGATGAGACAGGAAGAAGTAGTTTCTTTAACGAAACTGTTGCCTACCGTGGTGCTTTCGGCACTACTGATTGGACTAACGGTTGGGCAGAATTCCGCCCGATTGCGAAAGTTTACTAGTATTTAATTTATGTTAGTTTGGAAAGACCTGCCAAAAGGCGGGTCTTTCTTTTTTAACTTTGTTCTATGAAATTAAAATACATTACCCTTATTACCTGCGCACTGGCAGCGTGTAAAACCAAAGAGTCATACATTCCCCAAGATCACTTATCGCCCCAGCAGCATGATAAGGTGATGTCTAAAATAATTCGGTATGTAGGCAGAAAACCCGATAAGGCAACTGACTCAAGTAAATTTTTATCTAAGCATGATGAACATTACTTAAAGCAAGTGGCATCGCATAAACTGGATCTGTATTTTAATTCGGATGGGGGTGATCAATTCTTTTTAATCAGTCGCATAGCTCCGAGTATACACGTAAAGTATGTAGCTACCGGAGGCAGATTTAAAATGAACGAGAAGGATAGCCTGATTGAGTATGAAGAAATTTTTCGTACTTGGAAAATGCCCTATGATACGTTGTTGAATCGAGCAGGTCTTTTGTTTCATAAAATGGTGAAAGGCGAGTCGCTGGAATCTTATTATACTAAAAACTCAGGTGACGTTGAATACATTGAGTTTCCGGATGATAATGTGTACTACGATAAACAAGCCCGTAAATGGAAATCAAAACAGTTCGGGTCAGTGGAAGAACTGGCTGGTGTTGAATAAATAGAATTTTATTCTAAACCGGGGTGCTCCATCTCTACCTACATTAGAAAGAAGGAAAATATTTTCAAGGTCTTTTTGCTTACATGGGTTTGCAGCTATTTTTCATAAACCCAAATTATCCATTAGGAATGCAGCGTTTGCCCAGCGGGTCTGACGATACACCAACTGGCGGATATCAGACTGCGAAAGAATTATCACAGTTGACGAATACTGACGGTACCGCAAGTATTGTCAAGGTTAAACCTCATGACTTTACAGTCAGGCATTTATCACCTGACCTTACAATGTAAATCACCAACGGGTTTTTTTGTTGGCGGAATAAGAAGTTGATTTTCATTCGTCAACTATGCAATTGAATTTTCTATTGGATAGCCCGGTTTAAATTAATATTGGCGAACTACTGGGAAAGTACCGAACCAAGTACACGCTCCCGGATAAATACATCGAATCTCCCAATGATTTCAACTATTATAGCAAGGAAGCGCGCGAGCGTAAAAAAAGTAACGCAGGAAAAACGCATTAGTTGCCCCGCTTGTTAAGTCATTATTAATTCAATGTTAAAAGCATAACCTTTTGGTTACGTGCGCTAAAATTTGAATTAACATTCACGCACTACATTTCGGCAAAATTGAACAGGAGCGTTGAAAAAGATTTTATTTACCGTTGGTTCTTACAACCAGGTCACTCAGATGCACGCCATCGCCTCGCATCTTCCCGAGTACGATTGTTATTTCAGTCAATTTTATAGCGACAATTTTATTTTGCAATCGCTGGTAAAAGCAGGTGCGGCCGACCATACGATTTTGTCAGGCGGCTTCAAAAATTCATCGGATAGGTATCTTCAGCAAAATGGCCTGAAAAACGACTATCAACAGTCGGTTTTTAGCAACTCTTATGATTTAGCAGTGGTGTGCAGCGACTTGCTTGTGCCTAAGTCTATTCGCAGCACCAAAACTGTGTGGGTACAAGAAGGCATGACCGACCGATTGACACCGTGGTCGAAGGTGGTGAAATGGCTAGACATGCCACGCTACTGGGCGTTCAATACTTCGTTGAATGGCACTTCCGATTTGTGTGATATTTATTGCGTGGCCAGCGAAGGGTATAAAGATCATTTCAAAAAACTGGGTACCGATCCGGCCAAACTTATTGTCACCGGCATGCCTAATTTTGACAACGTGGAGGCGTTCGCGCACAATTCTTTCCCCCATCGCCATTTTGTTCTTGTTGCTACCTCTGACATTAGAGAATGCACTGGTATTGAAAACCGTCCTCAGTTTATTCGCAAATGTGTGGCCATCGCCAATGGTCGGCAGCTAATCTTTAAGCTCCATCCTAACGAGCGAAAAGAGAGGGCACTTCGCGAAATAAGAGAAAACGCACCCGAAGCTTTGGTCTATACCGATGGCAACATCAACCACATGATCTTTCATTGCGAAGAGTTGATCACACAATATTCTACGGTTGTTTATGTAGGCATAGCATTGGGCAAAAAAGTACATTCCTTTTTTGATGTTGATGATTTGCGTAAAAAAGCGCCTATTCAAAATGGTGGCCGTTCGGCTGAACATATTGCCGAAGTATGTAGGCGTTACATTGAAACGAACAAAAACAAACGTCAATTTTTGACACAAGAATTGCCAACGGTAGAGGCATCGTACCAAAAAATTGCCTGCTGATGACCCACGAAAAGAGTGTTGTCACCGTTATTCAGGCACGCACCAGCTCTACTCGTTTGCCTGGCAAAGTGTTACTGCCGCTATTCGGGGATACACTGCTGGCCAGAATGATTGAACGTGTTTCGTTTGCTAAAAAAAAGGGAAGAATAGTGGTAGCGACCACAACAAGTGAAGAAGATGCACAGATTGTCGAATGGTGTCAACAAAACCAGATGGAGGTATACCAAGGAAGCAAATCCGATTTACTTGATCGACATTATCAGGTAGCCATCAAACACAAGGCGGACGTGGTAGTAAAAATTCCTTCAGATTGTCCGTTGATAGACCCGGGAGTAATCGATAATGTAATTGGCTTTTATTTATTGAACCAAAACAAGTTTGATTATGTGAGCAACCTCCACCCCGCCACGTTTCCCGATGGAAACGATGTAGAAGTGATGTCGTTTGCAGCGCTGGAAATCGCCTGGGAAAATGCAACGGCTATAATGGAGCTAGAGCACACCACACCTTATCTGTGGGAGAACCCAAGCCAGTTTAGAATTGGAAATGTAACCTGGGAAACCGGACTTGACTATTCGATGAGCCACCGCTGGACGATCGACTACCCGGAAGACTATGAATTTATCAAGCAAGTCTATGAAAGGCTATATCCAATAAATCCAAAATTTTCCTTGAGCGACATTCTTCAACTTTTGGAAAACGAACCGACACTCAAAAAAATTAACGAGAAATGGGTGGGCGTGAATTGGTATAGAAACCATTTGCATGAACTGAAAACAGTTGGAAAAGAACAGACAAGGGTTTTGGTTGGGGCTTAGGTGGCGAAAGTACTGCGAGAGAATAGAATTCAGAATATAGAAGTCAGAATTAAGAAGTTAGAAGTCAGAATTAAGAAGTTAGAAGTTAGAATTAAGAAGTTAGAATTAAGAAGTTAGAAGTTAGAATTAAGAAGTCAGAATTAAGAAGTTAGAATAAGTGTTAGAATAAAAAGTTAGAACAAGATGTTAGAATAAGAAGTTAAATGTAAAACGGGAGAAATTGGAAATGAGAAATAAGATAGTAGTATCATATTAACGTCAAATCTTCAACACTTAAATACATCAACACCTCAACACTTCAACGCATCAACACATTAGCACATTAGCACATTAGCAAATTAAAATGACCCACAACGAACTAAAAGAACTAGCGCTAAAAGTAAGAGAGAACATCGTTCGACTATCCACAGATGGCGGTTGCTTTACTGGCGCTTCTCTTTCATGCGCAGACTTATTTGTATTTCTGTATTCCAGGTTCTTGAGTGTGTCGCCCGAAAATTTGGAAGACCCCAATCGCGACTACCTGTTTCTTTCAAAAGGCCATGATGTGCCTGCGCTTTATGGACTCTTCGCTGAGATTGGTTTCATCGAAAAATCTCGCCTTGACAATCATTTGAAAACAAGTGATAGCATCTATTGGCATCCGAATACGAAAATTCCTGGAGTTGAATTTCATTCTGGATCGTTGGGCCATTTGCCTTCGGTAGCGATGGGCGTGGCGTTGGATTGTAAATGGAAAAATCAAACAAACAAAGTAGTAGTAGTAACAGGCGATGGCGAATTGAATGAAGGTTCGGTTTGGGAGGCTGCTCTGGTAGCGGCAGCACATAAGTTAGATAACCTGATTTGGATTGTCGATCGCAATTACTTTCAAGCCAATGTGGCTACTGAAGAGTTGATCCCATTGAATTCCATCAAAGAAAAGTTTGAAGCCTTCGGTTGGAATGCAGTGGATGTAGATGGGCACGATTTTGAAAAATTGGAAGATGCATTCTCAACGCTACCTCTACAAAATAAAAAACCGACCATCGTAGTGGCGCATACGGTTCGAGGAAAAGGATTACCAAGTATCGAGCGAAGAGCAGATCGTTGGTTTTGCAATTTCACACACGAAGAAGTGAATGCGTTGCTGGAAGAATTGCATGAGAACAAAATGGCGGAATTGAACTCGGAGACTCTTGTTGTTAGATAGTTGGCAAGTGGTAGTCGGTAATGGGTATTCAGTGATAAGTATATAAATAGTAAAACGGCATTCAGTTGAAAGACATTCTAACTTCTAAATTCTGACTTCTAATTTCTTTTATTGTAAATGAACTACGAACAATCAATTACAGAACTTGCACTAGCAGATGAGCGCTACGTTATCATGACGGCAGAGAATCGTGCATTGATACGTAACATCCCCAATAATCCCCTTTTGGCCAATCAATTCATTGATACGGGTATCACCGAACAAACCATGATTGGCATGGCCGCTGGGTTGGCGTTGCGTGGCCGCGTACCGATTGTCCATGCACTGGCCGCTTTCTTAACAATGCGAGCCTTTGAATTTATACGCACCGATGTGGGTATTGCTAATCTTCCAGTAAAGTTGACTGGATTCATTCCCGGATTTTTATCGGATGGCAACGGACCAACCCATCAAGCCATTGAAGACGTTTCCATTATGCGAGGGATTCCTGGTATGCACGTTTTTGCCCCTGCGGATGAGGAAGATATGTTGTTAATGCTCCCGGAAATCTGGCACTCCAAAGCACCTAGCTATACGCGCGCTAATTTGATCAAACCACTTTATCAACACGATAAGAATTTCACGATTGGAAAATCGGAAGTAGTTGCAGAAGGTACGACTGTTACGTTTCTAACGTATGGTATGCTCTTCAACCAAGTTTTTGAGGCAAGGCAGCTATTGGAACAGCAAGGCCTTTCGGTAGGGCTTGTAAACATGCGTTGCCTAAAGCCAGTAGACGAAGAGGTCATTCTCAAAGTAGCAAGAGAAAGTGATTTAATCGTGACTGTGGAAGATCACTTCAAAATTGGCGGCTTGTTTTCTATTGTTGCTGAAGTCTTATTGAATAACCAACAACTAGCAAACGTACAATCGCTTTCGCTGAATGAACATTGGTTCAAACCCGGTCGACTGGCTGATGTACTAGGCAACGAAGGTTTTACTCCAGAAAAGATAGCCGTTCAAACCATGAATATGCTGGAAACTCGTCAACACGTCAACACGTTAACCACGTCAACACATTAATCATGACCAGTCAATATCCCGACATCACTATCTCCAATTCGCTGTACGAACGTGCCAGGCAAGTAATGTTCCCGGTAACACAAACAATGGCCAAAGGTCCTTCGCAATATGTAAATGGAGTTGCCCCAAAGTACTTGGCAAAGGGAAAAGATGCGCATGTGTGGGATGTGGACGGAAACAAATACATTGACTACAACATGGCTATCGGGCCTGTTTCATTAGGCTACTGTTATGATCGGGTCGATCAGGCCATCCAAAAGCAGCTAAGGGATGGAATCACCTTTTCGTTGATGCACCCACTCGAAGTAGAATTAAGTGAACTGATTCATAAAATTATTCCCAACGCGGAAGGAGTACGCATCGCCAAAACCGGAGCGGAGGTGTGCAGCGCGGCAGTGCGGGTATCACGCGCTTTCACGGGAAGAAAAAAAGTGCTGTGTTGCGGCTATCACGGCTGGCACGACTGGTACATCGGCACCACCAGCCGCGCGGAAGGAATTCCGGCCGAGATAAAAGAACTTACGGCAACGTTTGATTACAACAACATTGAATCGCTTCGCAGCAAATTAGACGAAGACGTTGCCTGCGTGATTTTGGAGCCTTTTATTTTTGAAGCTCCCAAGGACGATTTCTTGCAAAAGGTGCAAGCGCTCTGCAAGGCCAACGGTAGCCTGCTGATTTTTGACGAAATGTGGACTGGGTTCCGAATAGCCATCGGGGGCGCACAGGAGTATTTCGGCATCACGCCCGACTTAGCAGTTTACTCCAAGGCCTTTGCAAATGGAATGCCGATCGCCCTGCTTGCAGGACGCAAGGACGTGCTTCAACTTTTTGAAAAAGATGTTTTCTTTTACTCTACGTTTGGTGGCGAAGTGCTGTCTATGGCGGCAGCGATGGCCACACTGCATGAAATGATTGATCAAAATGTGCCAAAAGTATTAGCAGAGAAGGGCAAGCGACTCAAAGAAGGCTACAACGAATTGGCAGCCAAATACCAACTTACTGCGGTGACGACTTGCCAAGGCTTTGATTGTCGTACGATAATTACCTTCAATGCATCCGCTGGCGATCCGCTGATCTTAAAATCATTTGTTCAACAAGAAATGATCAAGCGCGGTGTTCTTTGGGGAGGATTTCATAATGTTTGCTTTACCCACTCAGAAGAAGATATCAATTACACCTTAAAAGTATATGATACCGTTCTCTCTCTTCTTGCCGAAGCATTGAAAGGAAACGATATAGCCTCACTTCTTCTTGGAAAACCGGTTGAAGCCGTTTTTAGAAAAGTAGGAGATGTTCAAAAAGCGTTTAAAGAAAAGGCGTTACACTAATGGAATTATTTTCACTAGCGGGGAAAACAGCGATTGTTACAGGCGCGTGCGGATTGATTGGCCGAAGTCACTGTGAAGCGTTGGCCGAAGCTGGAGCTAGGGTGATTGTTGCCGACTTGGACGAGGCAGCATCACAACACTTTGCAAAACAACTGGGAGATAAACACATGGGTATAGGCTTGGATGTTGCCAATGATCTTTCTGTTATGGAAGCAAAAGAAGCCGTGATGGTACGTTATGGCAAGATCGACATCTTAGTAAATAATGCGGCTATCAACGACATGTTCGAAAATCCCACTGCTGCACTTGAATTATCCAAGTTCGAAAACTACCCGCTTAACCTTTGGAAAAAATCGTTAGAAGTAAATGTTACAGGTGTGTTTTTGTGCAGTCAAATTTTCGGCTCAGCAATGGCAGAAGCGAAAAGTGGGAGCATCATCAACATTGCGTCCACGTATGGCATCACGGCACCTGATCAAAAATTATATCAGAACGAAAAGGGAGCGCAGACTTTTTACAAATCAGCCTCCTACCCGACTACAAAGGGTGCGATCATCAGCTTTACAAGGTTTTTGGCAGCGTACTGGGGCGATAAGGGTGTGCGTGTGAACACACTTTCGCCAGGTGGTGTAGAGAATGGCCAGCAAGAATTCTTCAAAAAAAATTACAGTGACCGTACCGTACTTGGAAGAATGGCAAAACACACGGATTACAAAGGGGCGGTTGTCTTTTTGGCGAGTGAGGCTTCAAGCTATATGACGGGAGCAAATTTGGTAGTCGATGGCGGATGGACGATAATTTAGACGTACGATTTGAGATGTGAGAATTGAGACGAATTTCTCATATCTAATGTCTCACGTCTCTAATCTTAAACAATATGTCAATAACAGAAATAAAGAGAAGAGCAGAGAAAATAAAACTAATGATCACCGATGTAGATGGAGTACTCACCGACAATGGCGTTTACTACTCTGGCAACGGTGAAGAATTAAAACGTTTTTCATTTCGCGATGGCATGGGTGTGGAGCGTCTACGCAAGATTGCAGCCATTGAAACGGGCATCATCACACGTGAAGATTCCCTTCCAGTATCGAAGAGAGCTGAGAAGCTAAAAATAACAGAATTGCACATGGGTGTGATGGACAAAGCCCAACGCCTGCAAGATATCATGGTGCGCATCAACATTTCAAAAGATGAAATAGCCTATATCGGTGACGACATTAATGATGAAGAAATAATGAAACAAGTGGGCTTGTGTGCTTGTCCGGGAGATGCGATGAGTTTTGCGCGCAGAGTTGCTCATTACGTATGCACCACCAATGGCGGCCATGGTGCCTTTAGAGAATTTGCAGAACTGATTATTAACAGTAAAGTAAACCCGAACTAAAAAACTATCAACTAAAACCATACTACTATGAACCATGTTGAATTAAAAAACGGAAGAAAGATTGGTGCCGGTCATCCGGTGTACATCATCGCAGAGATTGGGATTAACCACAATGGCTCGGTAGAAATTGCCAAGAAGTTAATTGACTGGGCCAGCATTGCGGGCTGTGATGCAGTGAAGTTTCAAAAACGTACGCCCGAACTATGCGTGCCCAAAGATCAATGGGAAAAGCAGCGCCAAACCCCATGGGGCACGATGAGCTACATTGACTACAAACGCAAAACCGAATTTGGTAAGGCCGAGTTTGAAGAAATTGATCAATATTGTCAACAAAAGAAAATCGATTGGTTTGCCTCCGCTTGGGATGAACCATCTGTTGATTTCTTAGAACAGTTCAATCCAGTGATGTACAAGTTGGCTTCGGCCAGTCTTACTGATCTTGATTTGATAAAGAAAGTCTTGTCAACGGAAAGGCCGTTAATGCTTTCAACTGGTATGTCGACCGAAATGGAAATTGAAGACGCCATTGATTTAACCGGGACAAAAAATGTGATGGTGGCTCACTCTACTTCTGCGTATCCTTGCGATCCTGCACAGTTAAACTTGAACATGATCCGTACGTTGATCAACAAGTTTGATCTGCCTATTGGATATTCAGGTCACGAGACTGGGTTAGCCCCAACGTTAGCTGCAGTTTCTTTGGGAGCTACTTTTGTAGAGCGGCACATTACGTTAGATCGAGCCATGTGGGGTTCTGATCATGCTGCTTCGGTTGAGCCTCAAGGCATCGTTAAGCTAGTGCGTGATATTCGTGACATTGAAAAAAGCCTGGGCGATGGTGTAAAGCGTGTGTATGATACAGAACTTGAACCGATGAAGCGATTGCGTAGAGTGATTAATCAAACGGTAACGGCATAAATTCAAGATCCAAGATTCAAAAAATTGGAAGAAGATTAATTTTGAATAAGAACATGAGAGTCGAAACCATCACTTTTCTAATCCTAATTTCTTCGGCCACCATTCTTATCGGGCTCGAGAGAAAGTATCCTTACAGAAAGGGATTGCCTTTCTTCCGTGAAGGCTTTTGGGTGGATTTGGTTTGGTATACACTTATTCAGAGTTTCCTTTTGAAGATTTTGATCTTCGATTTCATCATTCAACCCATCGATCATCGATTTGCGCTGTCCTCTCTGCAGTTAGTTTCCCATTGGCCAATTTGGCTACAGGTGTTGTTTTTTTTGATTACTCATGACTTGTATATTTATTGGTTTCACCGCTGGCAACACAATTCGAAAATTTTGTGGCGTACGCATGAAGCACACCATTCCGTCCGCGAAGTAGATTGGATAGCTGGGTCACGTTCACATGCACTTGAAATCATCATCAATCAGACGATTGAATTTGCACCCATCATCTTGCTTGGCGCCAATCCTATGGTAGTGCCTATCAAAGCATGTATCGATGCGGTATGGGGCATGTACATTCATTCCAACATTGATGTGCGCTCGGGCCGATGGCAATATTTCATCAATGGCCCGGAGATGCACCAGTGGCACCATGCAGAAACCAAAGAAACCTATTTCGCCAACTATGCTACGAAGTTTGCCTTTTGGGATTGGTTGTTCGGCACAGCGTATCTTCCCAACAAAAAGCCAATTGAGTTTGGGCTTCCTTATAAATACCCAAAAGATTATTTTTTACAACATGCTTTTTCGGTGAAACGGTTTGATGAAGATGAACTGAAAAAGAAGAAGGGTTGGGATTGGTATCTGAATTTGCGTTTTAGTATGATGAAGTTTTTTGCTGAACCTTTTTCCGCAAAAGAACGCGAGTCGGCAAAAGAAGAAAGCGTAGTCTGATGCAGTGGCTTTATCTTTTTATTGCATCATTGTTTGAAATCGGATGGATTTTTAGTTTGAAAAAACTGAGTTTTGCCGAAATCAAGAAAATATCGTTTCAAGCCATCGCTCAGCACCCAACCGATAACTTAGTGGCTCTTCTCCCCCTGGTAGGTTACGTTGGATTTGGCTTGGCCAACATTTATTTTTTTTCCTTGGCGATGAAAGAAATTCCGGCTTCTACGGCATTTGCTATTTGGATGGGCGTTACGTTAGCTGGAGTGAAAATGATTGAAGTTTTCTTTTTTAAAGATGCAATTAAGCCCATGGACTTCGTTTACTTAGGACTCATTCTAATAGCCATCATCGGTTTAAAAAAATCATAAAATAGAGGTATCAATCTTCAGCAGGTGCTTATACTCAATTTCCTTACTTCTCGTTTTTGGGTTGAGGAAAAGCATCGACAAGGTGGAGATATGAAAGTGTTCCATCTTTTTGTCCTCTAAGATTCTTAAGCCCCTTGCCAGTATTTCCTGATGCCCCTGCGCATTAGTATAAACCCACAATGTTTTGTTGTTACTGTTTTGCAGAAGTTCATCCACGGTGCCATAATTTGGCACGGTGCGCTGCGCATACACATCCAGTCCATACGACACCTGATTTAGCGTTCTGAAATTCTTCTCACCGCCATCCGCTTTAACTAACTTGGCCGCCTGGTTGGAGGTGGTGAAATAAAATAGGGTCGGATAGAAGTGTACGTTCAACAAAAAATTGAGGACGATAATCGCAATGGCTGAGGGCAGAACTATTTTTTCGAAGGGTGATATTCCCCTCCACACGAAATAGAGGCCAGCACCAACACCAGTTAGTGTTAAAATCCATGCAAACAAATTTGACATGGGGAAAGCCCAAGTACAGAGCAAAATTCCAAGTGTGTAAGCGAGTGTGGCCACGAACAACTGAATCCACTTCCATCTTTTTTGCCAGAGCACTGACCCATTCTCGATTAAGAAATCCAGAAAATTTGCTGAGGCGATAGCTGCCAATGGAAAAATGACAAAAATGTAGTGTGGCAATTTGTAGTGCGAAAGTGAGAACGCAATGAATGGAAACACAAATCCACCCCAGGTAAGTGCAGTATATCCACTCGCCAAATGAAGGCGAGCCTTTATCAATGTCGCGGTATCGCGCCAAAGCGCCACCACAAATAACACACACCACGGCAAAAATGCCCAAAGAAAAGTGTGCGTAAAGAAGAGTTGGGTAGTATCATCTTTCCAAACGCTTTCTCCTGTGATTCGTCCAAAACTTTGAGTCCAAAGGTAGAACTTGACACCTGATTGAATCGGCTCGCCTTGGATGATTTTGCCGGGTTGTAAATCATATTGTTGATAAAGCCCATACAAAAAGGGACTGATACAAATGGCAACGATGATCGGCACCAGCAGCCATTTCCAGTTGAAGAGATTTTTCCAATCGCGCTTTACCAGTAGATAGAAACTAATCGACAAAGCCGGCACCATCAACCCAATTGGGCCCTTAGTAAGCATCGCCCCGGCCACTCCTATTGATCCGAAGATGAGATGAATGAACTTTTGCTCATCCATGAAAATGAACAATTGCCAAATGGCAAAAATGGTACATGCTGCCAAAATGGTATCCGTACGAATGTCTTGATTCATCATAAACCAGGCCTGGCAAGAAGAAAGAATTAGTGCAGCGTAAAATCCTGCTTTCTCACCGTAGAGCCTTCGCCCCAATCGAGCTGTGGCAAAAATTCCTAGCAAAGAAAAAAGAACGGAGGGCAACTTATAGCTAAAATTCGAAATGCCAAACAGCTTGAATGACATGGCCGATACCCAAAATAACAAAGGTGGTTTGTCTAAGTAGTTCTGCCCGCGATCATACAATTGTAGATAGTTTCCACTTTCAAGCATTTCGCGACTCATGGCTGCGTACTGGGACGCATCTACCTCCATTACATCGTTGAACATGCCAATGAGATAGACGATACCAATTGGAATAAAAAGAAAATAGTACTTTGCTTTCAAAATCAGTTTTTAGAAAAATAGTTGTATTTGATTATGCAATAAATAGCACGAAGGCCATCTTTCCAATTTATTTTTTTTCCCTCGTCATAGGTTCGCCCATAGTAGGAAATGCCCACTTCATAAATTCGGATACCTTTTATTCTCGCTACTTTGGCCGTTACTTCCGGTTCAAACCCAAATCTATTTTCCTTCAATGAGATCTTTTGGATGATTTCTCTTTTGAACAACTTATAACCCGTTTCCATATCGGTCAAGTTGAGATTGGTAGCTACATTGGAGAGAAAGGTTAAAAATCGATTGCCGATGGAATGCCAAAAAAACAAAATCCGATGCGGATTACCGCCCATGAAACGTGAGCCGTACACCACATCTGCGTTATTGTATAGCATCGGTTTTAACAGCGTGTTGTATTCTTCAGGGTCATACTCTAAATCAGCATCTTGTACAATCACAAAATCCCCCACAGCTTCACTGATCCCTCGTGCCAACGAAAACCCCTTCCCCCTATTTATCTCATTTCTGGAATAGCGAATAGTCAAATCCGAATTTTCTAGATGGTACTTTGCAACTGCCTGCTGAGTTTGATCAGTTGAACAGTCATCCACTATTAAAATCTCTTTATCTAACCCGCCAAGCAATTGAATCTGCTTGATCTTTGTTAGGATAAGATGAATAGTTTCCGATTCGTTGTAGGCAGGAATGACAATAGATAATAGCAAAATCCTATTTTTTTCAAACTAAAGAAAGTATCTGGAGTGTTACGTGAAGACAAAATTATCAAAATATTATCACAAAAAGATATTATTTAGAGTTTTAAATCATCCATCAGCAATTTAATAATATTTACATCAAGTCAAGTTGATCGTAGGGTAATTTTGAGATCAAAGGATTGAAAAATAAGCTACTCTATTTCGTCCGATTCCGTTATGCAATCTTAACAGCTACAATTTGGATTGGTCATGGGATTTTATGTGCGGTTTTAAAACGCGGTATCTTCGGCCATCTAAAAAGACCGAAAGAACTCATCGACAATAGTCTTCTTCATTTTGTTCCGGGCGTGGAGGTGCACAGTCATTTTTCATTTCCATCCGGTCACACCGCTACCATCTTCTGCTTTGCCTTTCTGCTGTCGCTCTTTGTTAGAAATACCGCAGCAACGATCGGCCTCTTGCTAGTCGCTTTGGTTGTTGGCTACTCGAGGGTTTACTTACTTCAGCATTTTCTGGTTGATGTGGCGGCCGGTGCGTCTATTGGAGTGGTGACCACCTATCTGCTATGGCGCTATTTTGAAACAGCCAAATTTCCCTCTTGGATGAACAACCGTCTTGAAACAAATCTTCGCCCCAGACTAGCTGAGTAACAGATCTTTAATTGACACATTCGTAATGGTGCGTTTACGATAAGGTAACATTGTTTAGAGACCTTTGGTGTACCAATGAAGAAACAACTGATCCTTATCATCAGTTTACTCACCTTCGAGGTTGGCTTCAGCCAACCGATGCTGTCACCGCCACCACCAGAAAAAATTAAAATTCTCTCTTGGAATATTTATATGCTCCCTGGAGTAGTGAGGGTAAAGGGTAAGGGAGAACGAGCTGATGCCATTGGTGGTATTTTGAAAGACAGCGACTATGATGTAATCGTTTTTCAGGAAGCTTTTCAACGCAAAGCACGAAAAAAAATATTCCGGCAACTTCACGAGAAGTATCCCTACCAATCAGGTCCGGCTAACCAAAAACTGATCTCTTACAAAACAAATAGTGGGCTCTGGATTTTCAGTAAACATCCTATCGTTTCCTCCGAGTCCATCATTTTTAAAAATAAATCAGGCATTGATGCCTTCTCCAGAAAAGGTGCTCTTATTGCCGAAGTGAATGTAAACGGCTCGGCTGTTCAAATCGCGGGTACCCACCTCCAGAATTCGGGGCACCCCTGGATACGGCAAAGTCAATGTGTTGAATTTTACAATCGACTGTTAAAGCCATTTCATAAAGAAGGCGTACCACAGATTGTTTGTGGTGACTTTAATATCAATCGTAAAAAAGAAGAAGAATACAACTTTATGTTGCAAACATTGCGTGCAACAGATGGAGAACTGGTTGGGGCGCTTCAGTTTTCGTATGATCGATTACAGAATGACCTGCACGTAGAGGCGGGACAGAGCCAGGATTTAATCGACTATATCCTGGTTCGCGACCCATCCAACCAATTCGTCTCTACTTCCAGAGAGATCAAAGCCATTCGAAAAAACTGGGATTCTATACATGCTGATCTCTCGGATCATTTTGCACTTGAAGCAGAGCTCTACTTTGCACATTCTCCCCTCCTTTCGAAAAATATCGTTGAACATACGCACAAAAACAAATAGCTAAACTCACTCACCATCTCATTTCTTGCCACGAATCCACGAATAGGCACGAACTGAAGCTGGAAAAATTCATGCATTCGTTGATAACTTTTTATAGCTGTACGTTACGCTTGGTTCTTTGTAGCTGGATAAGAACAGCAAGTAAATCTTGTCAATTGATTTTTCGTAGCTTCTCTAATTGACTTTGCTTCACTTTATTGATCTGAACGGCCACACTGGCAATCGAATCTTGTGCCTTCTTGTTGTTGTCGATTTTCACCTTCAACACTTCGCTTTCAAATTTATTCGTCTCCAATGCCTTCTCTAACTTGATTCTCTCAAGCCCATTGTTGGTTAGTTTTGTAGCTAAATCCTTTCCCTGATTCATAAAGCGCAAGGCCTGCTTTTCAACCGCTAAGCCGGCTTGCTCAGTCTCATCAATCAGTGCTTGCATCTTCTCACGATAAAACCGAACACCAAATTCGTTCGCCATGCGTTCCAATTGCTTATTAATAAAGTTCGCTTCTTTTGTTTCCCACTCGGTAGGTTTGATACCCAACCAGGCTGTTACCACATTCCCGCTCTCGTTGGTGAAGGCGTAAATTGATCCTTTCGGATAAACCGTTCCGTTAAAAACCGGGTCTGTAATGACCAATGGATCAGAAGACAAAAATTTTGCCTTGCCAATTTCTTTGAGATACTTGGCGAGAGAAGCAGCCACATCTGCCCGCTTGCCTTCCAGGTCAACGGCAAATCCATCTACATTCTCACCTTTCACCCGCTGTTGCTGCGTTTTTACTTTTACTGTTTGTGCAAGGGAAGTGCCTGTGAGGAGAACCAAGGCAATAAAAAATCGAAACTTTATCATAGGGGTTGTGTTACTTTGTTAAATGAAGTTGCACGCAAAGACGCTAAGTCGCAAAACATTTTAATTGTCTTTTCCATTGAAGGCTTGGCGCCTCTGCGTGAACTAAAAAATCTTCGTCTCAAAACTACAAATAATGATCCAGAAAATTTTGGTAACAGGAGCATCGGGGCTCGTGGGTAGCCGCCTCACAGAGATGTTGTTAGAAAAAGGTCACCATGTCTCACACCTCGGCAGAAGTAAAAAAACCGGAAGTATTCCCTCGTTTGTGTGGGACGTAGAGAATAAATTCATTGATCTTCAAGCCCTTGAGGGGGTAGATACCATCATTCATTTAGCCGGAGCCGGCATAGCCGATCAACGTTGGACTGCGCAGCGAAAAAAAGAGATACTGCAAAGTCGCACACACTCCACCAAACTCCTTTTCGATACATTAAGAAACCATTCTCATACAGTTAAAACATTTGTAGGTGCGTCTGCCATCGGTTATTACGGTTTTGGGCTTGATCAAGAAGTTTTTACAGAAGAGAGCAAAGCCGGAAGTGGATTTTTAGCGGACGTTACCAGAGAGTGGGAAGAACAAACCGATACAATTGCGACTCTTGGGCTTCGGCTCGTAAAATTGAGAATAGGTATTGTGCTCAGTGAAAAAGGGGGCGCGTTGGCAGAGATAGCAAAACCAATACGTTTTGGGGTAGGTGCTCCGCTTGGTTCAGGCAAACAGTTTTTAAGTTGGATTCACATCGATGACTTATGCGCCATGTTTATTCAAGCTGCTGAAGATCAGTCGTGGCACGGAGCATACAATGCCGTAGGTATCAACTGGGTAACAAATGCCGAATTAACGAAGGCAATCGCTCATGTGTTAAAGAAACCTCTTTGGCTCCCCCCCATTCCCGATTTTATAATGAAACTAATTTTGGGTGAGATGGCAGGCATGGTGCTCAATGGGAGTAAAGTTTCCTCCGCGAAAATTCAAAAGGCCGGATTTCAATTCAAGTATTTAAAATTGAACGAAGCGCTGAAGAGCTTGCTGAAGGCCTGATTTTTGATATTGATCCGCCCATAGAAATGCCTCTTTCTTAGCAGCAATTCATTTTGCTAGAGTTGCCCTTTGTAAATGGGGTCATAGTCCACCATCCATTCAATTCCGTATTTGTCTCTAAACATTCCAAAGTAAGAACCCCAAGGGCTATCGGCAATAGGCATTTCAATTTGCCCACCTGCTGAAAGTCCATTAAATAATCTATCGGCTTCTTCTTTACTTTCGGCACTTATTACAATTTTGCTTCGGTTCTCGTTTTCGTTTGTTCGCCCCAGTATTTCAGGCACATCATTGGCCATCAAAACACTTTTGCCAATGGGTAATGCAATGTGCATAATCTTATTCGCTTCATTTTCTGATACCGGAAATTCAGCGCTTGCCAAGTCTTTGAAACGCATAATCTTTGCGAACTCTCCGCCAAATACTGACTTGTAAAAATTAAATGCTTCTTCGGCATTTCCATTGAAGTTGATGTGAGGATTGATGATTGCCATAACTTTAATTGTTAATGTTTGCTTTTTTTCGTCATTCTTTTGATTGGTACAATGCAATTCTGTTTCCTTCTGTGTCTTCAAATTCTGCAACAAATCCAATTCCATTGTCTGTTTTAGGGTATAGAATTTGTCCACCGTTTGAGGTTGCCAATTTTAATGTTTCATCAATGTTTTGTGTCTTAAAGTAGATCACTACTCCGTCCTTAGTCGGTTTATAAATTTCTCCTTTTGCCAATGCACCTGAAATTCCCGAGTTCTCCTCAACAAAAGGAAATAATGCCATTTCATTCTTGTCAATAATCTCTTTGTCGAAGTCAAAGTTGAATACGGTCATATAAAACTCTATTGCTCTGTCTATGTCGTTAACAGGTATTTCAAAGTAAACGACCGGGTTCGATTTCTTTACCATAGTGTCTTTTTCAGCTTGACTAACTGTCGATTTTGAACTATCACCACACGAAGTTAGAAGGTAAATAAAAAGTACAATAAATAGAGAAGTCAATATGCTTGTAGTTGGTTTCATACTTTGATTCTAATTTGTTAGTTCGGGGGTAGTTTTAAGATAACGTTTGGCGAAGTCGGGGTTTTTACTAGCAAACTTGTTTCGAAGCTGCGCACTCGAATTTACGAAAAACTGTCATACGAAGTACTGAGCCGACACCTTTGCCAACTGCGAAGCATTCAGTGCCTTTCTATTCATTTATTATTTGCTTTAACTTTCTACTATGGCGATTGCTCCTTCGGTTAGGTTGTAAAGATGGTAAACAAACTGGCTATTTGGTTTTCTTCCAAGTTGCTGTCTTTATTATACTCTGATGTTACGCAAAATTGAGTTTGAGTTGAGTTCCAGCTTTTAGTTTTTTGAGTTCAGTTAGGGCTTTTTCCATAGCCTTTGTGTACAGGATTGCTTTCATGGCAAAATGGTT
>VYLL01000160.1_pt1 | contig 23652 bp, 21 predicted proteins | sample 5114301 | NCBI WGS metagenome assembly VYLL01 (sample SAMN12291809, study PRJNA351875) | freshwater metagenome | isolation source: freshwater lake | place: USA: Michigan, MSU2 Lake | collected 2011-08-16 | reverse complement strand
AAGGCCGCCGGTCAGCCGGTAGTCGAGCGTCAGCCGGCCATCGGCACGCGCGACCGCGACGTGCACCGTGCGGACAGGGCCGGGCGGCGTGGTCGTGTGCGGAACGAGCGGAACGATCATGCGGCCTTGTTTGCGAAGATCGAAACGAACGCAAGCCAGTTGACGCGGCCTTCGCTGCAACGCAGCATCATAGCTATGCGAAGCGAACCGATCACGCAGAACCCCGACATCCGTTACCTCGGGCGCCTGCTCGGCGATGTGATCCGCGAGATCGGCGGCGAGGAGCTTTACCGGCGCACCGAATACATCCGCTCGACATCGGTCGATCGCTATCGCGGTGTCGCGGGCGCGGATGCGGTCGACACCGGGCTGGGCGCGCTGACGCTCGACGACACGCTGTCCTTCGTCCGCGGGTTCATGCTGTTCACGCTGCTCGCGAATCTTGCCGAGGACCGGCAGGGAATTGCGCACGAAGACGGCGCGACATTGGCGGCGGTCGTCGGCGGACTGCGGAGCGACGATGTCGCCACGATGCTTGACGCCGCGCAGGTGATGCCAGTGCTGACCGCACACCCGACCGAGGTACGACGCAAGAGCATCATCGACCACAAGGCGCGGATCGCGGCGCTGATGAAGCTGCGCGATGCCGGTGCCGCCACGACGCCCGATGGCGACGACATCGAGGCGGCGATCGCGCGGCAGATCGCGCTGCTGTGGCAGACGCGCCCGCTTCGGCGCGAGCGGCTGTACGTCGCCGACGAGGTCGAAAACGCCCTTGCCTGGCTGCGCGACGTCTTCCTCGTCGAACTGCCCGCGCTCTACCAGCGCTGGGACCGGTTGCTCGGGCACCGTGTCGCGCCGTTCCTGACGGTCGGCAGCTGGATCGGCGGCGACCGCGATGGCAATCCGTATGTCGACGCCGATGCGCTCGAACTTGCAACCTCGCGCGGGGCAGAGGTCGTGCTGGGGCATTACCTCGATGCGGTCCACGCACTAGGCGGCGAGCTGTCGATCTCGAGCGAGCTTGCAGCGATTCCCGAAGCTGTGCTGGCGTTGGCCGAGGCGAGCGGGGACGCATCGCCAAGCCGTGCCGACGAGGCCTACCGCCGCGCGATGACCGGCATCTATGCGCGCCTGGCGTCGACCTTTGCGGCGCTTGCCGGACGCAGTCCGCCGCGACCTGCGAGTGTCACGGGCAAGGCTTACGCCGATGCGGCGGCGTTCCGCGGCGATCTCGTCACGATTGCGAGCGGGCTCGCGGCGAACGGGCTCACCAGCCCCGGCGCGCTCGCGCGTCTGATCCGGGCGGTCGACGTCTTCGGCTTCCATCTCGCCCGGCTCGACCTGCGGCAGAACAGCGACGTCCACGCGCGGTGCATCGCCGATCTTTTCGCCGAGGCCCGGGTGGACGCGGATTACCTCGCGCTCGACGAGGACGCGCGCCTCGCGCTGCTCCGGCGCGAACTCGCCAATCCGCGGCCGTTGACCGGGCCCGAGCTTGAGCAGAGCGACGAGACCCGAAGCGAACTCGACATCCTGCGAACGGCCAAAGCCGCCCGCGACCGCTTTGGCCGCGCCGTCATCCGCACTGCAATCGTGTCGAAGACCGACGCGGTGTCGGACATGCTCGAGCTGCTGTTGCTGCTCAAGGAAACGGGGCTCTACCGTGCGGGCGACGCCGACGCCTCGCTGATGCCGGTGCCGCTGTTCGAGACCATCGGCGACCTCGAGGCCGCGCCCGCCATAATGACAGCGTTCTTTGCGATCCCCGAGCTTGGCGATCTGGCGCGCGCACGGGGCTATCAGGAGGTCATGGTCGGCTATTCCGACTCGAACAAAGACGGGGGCTATCTCACCTCGGTCTGGTCGCTGCACCAGGCGAGCCTTGCGCTCAAACCGGTGTTCGAGGCCGCAGGCGTCAGAATGCAGCTGTTCCACGGGCGCGGCGGCGCAGTCGGGCGGGGCGGGGGCTCCGCATTCGCCGCGATCCGTGCGCAGCCGCCCTCGACCGTCGGCGGGCGGATCCGGATCACCGAACAGGGCGAGGTGATCGCGGCAAAATATGGATCGCGCGAGAGTGCAGCCACGAACCTCGAGGCGATGGCGGCGGCGACGGTCGCGGCGACGCTTGCGCCGGTCCGGCTGTCGGTGGCGGACGAGGCGCGCTTTACTTCGGCGATGCACCGGCTGTCGCGCGACGCCTTTTCGGCCTATCGCGCGCTTGTCTACGATACGCCGGGTTTCCGCCAGTTCTTCCGCGCCATGACGCCGATTGCGGAGATCGCGACGCTCAAGATCGGGTCGCGTCCCGCCAGCCGGACCAAGAGCGACGCCATCGAAGATTTGCGGGCGATCCCCTGGGTGTTCAGCTGGGCGCAGGCGCGCGTCATGCTTCCGGGGTGGTACGGGCTCCACGCCGCGGTCGCGCAGTTCGACGACCGCCTGCTGCTGCGCGACATGGCGAAAGCGTGGCCGTTCTTCGCGGCTACCCTCGCGAACATGGAGATGGTGCTCGCGAAGTCCGACATGACGATTGCCGCGCGCTATGCAGAGCTGGCGCGCGACGCGGGCGGGGAAACGATTTTTTCGGGCATTCGCGACGCCTGGCACGCCACGCGCCACGTGGTGCTCGATCTGACCGGCCAGGCGATGCTGCTCGCTGACAATCCCTCGCTCGACGCATCGATCCGGCTGCGGATGCCCTATGTCGAGCCGCTGAACCTGTTGCAGATCGAGCTGCTCAAGCGCCACCGCGCCGGGGAGAGCGACGTGCGGATCGCCGAAGGGATCCAGCTGTCCATCAATGCGATTGCCACGGCTCTGAGGAATAGCGGGTAAGGCCTCTGGATCGTCGCCTGCGTGATCTCGAGCTTGTTGGTGACCCCTACGGGAATCGAACCCGTGTTTCAGCCGTGAGAGGGCCGCGTCCTGACCGCTAGACGAAGGGGCCTTGCCAGCGAGGCGATGCCCCTACCCGCGTGGGACGGGCGGGGTCAAGGTTTGAACGCGGCGAGCCGTCGCGCCGCGTCTGCGCGAAGGTTGGACCAGAACAGGCTGTAGTCGAAGACGTGATAGTTGTTTCCCGGTAGGACGTAAGCGTCGATATCGTCGGGCGGCGGTCCGATCAGGAGGAATCCGCGCGCGTCGCACCGTGCGGGAATGCGGGCCGGCTCCAGCCTGCCCGTCTTCAGGTCTGCAGACGGGTAGAGTGTGCCGGCGTTTCGTTGGGCCGCCGCCGCGGCGCCGACGCTACCGGTCAGCGGATTGGTGCACAATATTGCAGACCCGGCGCGAGATCTGCCGTCGAAGCCGGTCGTCCGGTCGTACGCCTCGAGGATTGCCGCATAATCGGCAGGTTCGGCGAAGCTCTGCCACGACAGCACGCACCCCGCCTGATCTGGGCGCTGGCACGCGGGCAGCCCCATTGCCGGCAAGTCGTGCGCGACCGAAACCGGCCAGCCGACCACATACGCCGCGACGATGCGGCGCGCGAGCGGCTTGTTCGCGATCTTCTCGCGCAGCAGGCGCATCAGGTGCAGCGCGCCCTGACTATGCCCCGCGACGATGATCGGGCGGTCGGCAGGGACGCTGGAGACGAACTGGTCGAACGAAAGCGCGACGTCTGCATAAGCGGCATCGAGTGCGCGCTGCGCCTCGGCTTTGGTTGTGAGGAATGCGCCGAAGGTCGCCTGACGGTAGCGTGGCGCCCAGATTTCGCCGACGCCGTTGAAGACGCTCGCCTGCCCGCGCGTGAAGGTGTCGGCGAGCTCGCGCGCGGCCTTGTCGCCGAGCGGCGCGTTCCATGCGCTGCGGTTGAGGTAGCTCGTCGGGTGGATGAAAAAGACGCGCGCGGCGCGGGGCGTCGCGGCTTCGCGGAATCCCGCCGGCCGCCATTCGGCGGGATTCCCGGGAATATCGGGTCGCGCGACCCACATCGCCTTGTCGGCATAGACGTTCGCGGCCATCGGTGCCTGCTCGATGAAACCTGCAGACGGGACGAACGCAATGCGCGCAATCCGTTCGCCCCAGATCGACCAGACGAGCCCAGCCAGAATGAAGAGGCCGATCAGGGCGGCGACGACGTAGAGGAACTTGCGGGCCATGGCGTGCGCGGCTAGCAGCCCGCCCCATGTCCGTCGATAGCGCAACCGTCCGCAAGATCGCGTCGCTCGCCCGCATCGCCACCAGCGATGCCGAGGTCGAGGCGCTGGTGCCCGAACTCAACAACATCCTCGGGTGGGTCGAGCAGCTGGGCGAGGTGGACACCTCCGATGTCGCGCCGATGACCGCGGTGATCGGAAACACGCTGCGGCTGCGGGACGATGTGGTGACCGACGGCGGCGTCCGCGAGCAGATATTGGCGAACGCGCCAGCGCCCGAACACGGGTTCTTTGGCGTGCCGAAGGTGATCGAATAGTGGCTGACCTGACCGACCTAGGCATCGCCGCGATCCGCGACGGCGTGCGCGACGGAAGCTTCTCCGCGCGTGAAGTCGCGACCGCGCTCGTCGACAAGGTGGCGGGGGCGAAGGCGCTCAATGCGTTTCTCGTCGAGACGCCCGATCATGCGCTGGCTGCCGCCGATGCGGCTGATACGGCGCGGGTCTCGGGCGAACTGAAGCCGCTGTCGGGCGTGCCGCTCGGCATGAAGGACCTGTTCTGCACCGCGGGCGTCCCGGCGACGGCGTGCAGCCTGATCCTCGACGGGTTCACGCCGACCTATGAATCGACCGTCAGCGGCAAGCTGTGGGCAGCGGGTGCGGGGATGCTCGGCAAGCTCAACATGGACCAGTTCGCGATGGGCTCGTCGAACGAGACGAGCGCGTATGGCAACGTCATCTCGCCGTGGCGGCGCAAGGATGGCGGCAACGCGCCGCTGGCACCGGGCGGGTCGTCAGGTGGATCGTCGGCGGCGATTTCGGCGCGGCTCTGCCCGGGGGCGACGGGCACCGACACCGGCGGCTCGATCCGCCAGCCGGCTGCGTTCACGGGGATCAGCGGTATCAAACCGACCTATGGCCGCTGCTCGCGCTGGGGCGTGATCGCGTTCGCGTCCTCGCTCGATCAGGCCGGCGCGATGGCGCGCGACGTGCGCGACTGCGCGATCATGCTCCGCGCCATGGCGGGGTTCGATCCGAAGGACGCGACTTCGCTCGACCTGCCCGTGCCCGATTGGGAGGGCGGGCTGGACGCGAACCTCAAGGGCAAGCGGATCGGCATCCCCAAGGAATACCGGGTCGACAACATGCCGCCCGAGATCGACGCGCTGTGGGAGCAGGGCATTGCCTGGGTTAGGGACGCGGGTGCCGAGGTGGTCGAGGTGAGCCTGCCGCACACGAAATACGCACTCCCCGCCTATTACATCATCGCGCCGGCCGAGGCTTCGTCGAACCTCGCGCGCTACGATGGCGTGCGTTACGGCGCGCGGACGCTGCCCGAAGGGGCGGGGCTGCAGGACATGTATGCAGCGACGCGCGCGGCGGGCTTCGGGCCCGAGGTCAAGCGGCGCATCATGATCGGCACCTATGTGCTGTCGGCGGGCTTCTACGACGCCTATTTCACGCAGGCGTCGAGGGTCCGGGCGCTGATCGCGCGCGACTTCGACGACGCATGGAAAACCTGCGACCTGCTCCTTACCCCGACTGCGCCGAGCGCCGCGTTCGCGCTGGGTGAGAAAAGCGCCGACCCGCTTGCCATGTACCTGAACGACGTTTTCACCGTGCCGAGTTCGCTTGCGGGACTTCCCGCGATGTCGGTGCCGGGCGGGCTCGACGCGATGGGATTGCCGCTGGGGTTGCAGGTGATCGGCAAGGCACTGGACGAGCAGGGCGTGCTGGACGCATGCCTTGCGATCGAGGAACGTGCCGGGTTCAGCGCGCGACCGGAGGTGTGGTGGTGAGCGACTATCGCATCAAGGGCGCAACCGGCGATTGGGAGGTCGTGATCGGCCTTGAGGTGCACGCTCAGGTGACCTCGAACGCCAAGCTCTTCTCGGGCGCGTCGACCGCGTTCGGCGCGGAGCCCAACACGCAGGTGAGCCTCGTCGATGCGGCGATGCCGGGGATGCTGCCGGTGCCCAACCGCGAGTGCATCCGTCAGGCGGTCCGCACCGGCCTTGCGATCGATGCGCAGATCAACCGCTGGAGCCGGTTCGACCGCAAGAACTATTTCTATGCGGACCTTCCGCAGGGCTACCAGATTTCGCAGCTCTATCATCCGCTTGTCGGCGAAGGTTCGCTGACGGTGACGACCGCCGAGGGCGACAAGACGATCGGCGTCGAGCGCATCCATGTCGAACAGGACGCGGGCAAGCTGATGCACGACCAGCATCCGACGATGAGCTATGTCGATCTGAACCGCTCGGGCGTCGCGCTGATGGAGATCGTGTCGAAGCCCGATATGCGGAGCCCTGAAGAGGCGGGCGCCTATGTCCGTAAGCTCCGCCAGCTGCTGCGCTACGTCGGCAGCTGCGACGGCAATATGGAACAGGGCTCGATGCGCGCCGACGTCAACGTCAGCGTGCGGCGCCCGGGCGAGCCCTTTGGCACGCGCACCGAGACCAAGAATGTCAACTCGGTCCGCTTCGTGATGGCGACGATCGAGCACGAGGCGGAGCGCCAGGTCGCGCTGATCGAGGACGGCGGCATGGTTGTGCAGGAGACGCGGCTGTTCGATCCCGACAAGGGCGTGACGCGCTCGATGCGCTCGAAGGAGGACGCGCACGACTATCGCTATTTCCCCGATCCGGACCTGCTGCCGCTGGAGCTCACCGAGGCATTTGTCGAGGATTGTCGTGCGAGCTTGCCCGAACTGCCCGATGCCAAGCTCGTGCGGTTCACCGAGACGCTCGGCATCACGCCCTACAACGCCGAAGTGCTGACCGCCGACGTCGATACGGCGAACTGGTTCGAAACGCTGCTCGCCGAGGGTGTCGATGCCAAGGCGGCGGCGAATTGGACGACGTCGGAACTGTTCGGCGCGCTCAACCGCATGGGCCGCGACCTCACCGACTCGCCGGTCAGTCCGGCGCAGGCGGGGGAGCTGCTCAAGCTCGTCGGCGATGGCACGTTGTCGGGGAGCCTCGCCAAGCAGGTGTTCGAGAAGATGCTCGAAACCGGCGACAGCGCGGGCGAGATCGTCGAGCGTGACGGGCTCAAGCAGACGAGCGACACCGGCGCGATCGAGGCAGTCGTTGCCGACGTCCTCGCCGCCAACGCCGACAAGGTTGCACAGTACAAGGGCGGCAAGGAAGCGCTGTTCGGCTTTTTTGTCGGCCAGACGATGAAAGCGATGGCCGGCAAGGCGAATCCGCAGGTCGTCAACGAAGTCTTGAGGACTGCGCTTCAATCTGCATAACCTGACACAACCGGCCGTTGAGAGTCGGATTGTGACGGGGGATTACATGGGTCGCATGATTATCGCCGCGCTTGCCGCGGTTTCGCTTGTCGCCACGCCGACGCTCGCCGGAGTCAAGACCATGACCGCGTCGGGTTATGCGCTGCCCGCAGACAAGCCCGTCACCATCGTCCTCATGCGCCCCGACACGGACGTCGGCGAGCTGCAGGGCGGGGGGTTGCCGCAACCCAATGCGGACTGGACCAAGGCGGCGCGCGAGCATCTGGTCGCGGCTCTGGCGGCCAATGCGAAAGCCAAGGGACTCGATCTCAAGGTCATCGACGAACAGTCGGGCGAGGCGGGGCAGCTGGTCGCCGACTACACCGCGCTGCACAAGGCGGTCGCGGACTCGGTCATCCAGCACAAATATTATGGAGCGAAGCTGCCGACCAAGAAAGACCGCTTCGACTGGACGATGGGTCCCGGTGCCGCGAAGCTCGGCGATTTGTCAGGCGGGAATTACGCGCTGTTTCTTTACACGCGCGACAATTTTGCGACCGCGAGCCGCAAGGCGATGCAGGTGATGGGCGGGCTCGGCTGCCTCGTCGGCTTCTGCATGATCGTGACTGGCGGACAACATGTCGCCTATGCCTCGATGGTCGAGCTCTCGACCGGCAACGTCGTGTGGTTCAACGTCCTGCGCGGGTCGAAGGGCGATGTGCGCGAGAAGGACGGCGCGCAGAACATGGTCGATGCGATCATGGCGTCGATGCCGACGCGCCCCGGCGAAGCGCCCAAGCCCGAGCAGGTCGCGGCGAAGTGAAGCGGCTCCTGCCGCTCGCGGCGTTGCTATTGCAGGGTGCCGCGCCGCCGCCGATCTCTGGCGCAGGTTATCAGCCGACCGACGCCGACGAGCGCGGCCTGTGGATGCAGGTCGACGAGATGGAGCGGCAGTTCAGGACGTCGAACTTCGTCATCCGCGACCCTGCGCTCAACGCGTATGTCCGTAAGGTTTTCTGCAAGACGGTGGGCGAGGCGGAATGCAAGGACGTCCGCATCTACGTTGTCCGCACCGCCTATTTTAATGCGAGCATGGCTCCCAATGGCATGATGCAGGTGTGGTCGGGGCTTCTCCTGCGCACGCGCGACGAGGCGCAGCTGGCGGCGGTGCTCGGCCATGAATATGCGCATTACCAGAAGCGCCACACGGTGCGGTTGTTCCGCGATATCAAGGCGAAGACCAACGCCGCCGGATGGATGGCGGTCATCCCCATCGGCGGCTGGGTCGGGGCGGGGATCAGCCTGGCCTCGCTCGGCATGATCGGCACGATCTTCGCCAACTCGCGCGAGATGGAGCGCGAGGCGGACGCGACTGCACTGCCGATGATGGCAAAAGCGGGCTACGACCCCAAGGCGGCGTCGCAGGTCTGGGCGCAGATTCGCGCCGAGGACGAGGCGACGGCCGCGGCGCGCGGCACGAGGAAGCGGCGCGAGGGCGGCATGTTCGCAACTCACCCGACCAGCATCGAGCGTCAGGCGGACCTCGACAAGCAGGCTGCAGCGCTTGCCTCCGCGACTTCTGCAGCACGGGGAGCGGCCGAGTATCGCGCCGCGCTTGCACCCTGGTACGCCGACCTGATCGACGACCAGATCAAGCTCAACGACTTCGGCGCGACCGAGATGCTGATCGGGCAGCTCGCGGCGGGTGGCTGGACCGGCGACCTGCTCTACGCGCGCGGCGAGCTCTACCGGTCGCGCGGACAAGCGGATGATTTCAACAAGGCGGCGGGCTTTTACCGCGAGGCGGTCGCCAAGGGCGGCGCGCCGGTCGAAGTGCAACGCGGGCTGGGGCTCGCCCTGCTCAGGAGCGGCGACAGCGCGGGCGGGCAGGCGGCGCTGAAGGCCTATCTGGCCGCAAAGCCCGACGCGAAGGACAAGGCGATGATCGCCATGATGGCAGGAGTGACGTCGTGAAGAGAATTCTGGCAGGCGCGATGGCGCTCGCGCTGATCGCAAGTCCCGCGACCGCGGGATACAAGCTGATGCCGACGGGCACCGTGCAACCGGTCGGGAAACTCGGGCTCAAGGTCACGCCGCCCAACAACTGGAATCGCCTCGGGAGCCGGATCGGGCGCAATGCAGAGAGCTGGACGCTCGACGGCATGTCGCTCAACGAACTGACCTTCTACGCCGGTATCGAGGAAGGGCGAGCGCTATTTCGCGAAGTCGACAAGAAAAACCGACCGCTGCCGAAGTTTTCGGGAAAGATGCTGCCCACTGACCTCGTGCAGATGTTCGAGGGCAGCTATCGCATCGCGGCGGGCACCTCGCTGTTCGAGATCGGCAAAGTCGAACCCGCGATGTTCGCGGGCCATCAGGGCGTGCGTTTCACCTACAGCTTCGTCCAGCAGGGCGAGGAGGTCCGCCGTCACGGTGAAGCAACGGGCGCGATCGTCGGAGGCAAACTCTATCTGATCAGCTTCGAGGCGCCGGTCATCCACTATTTCGATCGCGACATCGCCAACTACCGCAAGCTCGTCGAGACGGCCCGCGTCGGATAATCTACTGGCGCAACGGCGGGTCGAAGGTCGGTTCCTGCACCGGCGCGGGCTGATCGACGTCGCCCGGCATCGGGGGCACTTCGGCCGGCGGTGTAGTCGGCTGCGGCGGTGAGTCGACCGGGCCGTAATCGGGTTCGGGATTTGGCAGTGTGGCCATGATGTTTCTCCTTAGGCAACACGAACGCACGGGGCGGTGCTTCGCTCCCTTGCCCTTCGCGCGGACCGCGCTTATGGAGCCGCGCCTTGCCTACGCACGGCTGCGGGCGTGGCGAAACTGGTAGACGCGCCAGATTTAGGTTCTGGTATCGCAAGATGTGGGGGTTCGAGTCCCTTCGCCCGCACCAGTTTTCCAGACTCGAAAACGTCCGGGGGACGTTTTTGGCTGGAAAACTCCCGAGCGAAGCGAAGGGTTGGCCTCGTAACGTGAGATGAATTCGAAATGCAGATTGCCGAAACGCTGAACGAAGGGCTGAAGCGCGGCTTCATGCTGACGATCCCCGCCGCCGACATCGAGGCGATGGTCGATGCCGAGGTCAGGAAGGTCGCGCCGCAGGTGCGGATGCCGGGCTTCCGCCCCGGAAAGGTGCCTGCGAACCTGATCCGCAAGATGCACGGCCCCGCGCTCCAGGCGGACGCGCTCAATTCGGCGATCCAGAACGGCGTCCAGAAACTCGTCGCCGACAACGGCTTTCGCCCGGCGATGCAGCCGTCGGTCGAATTGGCCGAAGGCTATGAGCCCGGCAAGGATGCGGAGATCAAGGTCGCGCTCGAAGTGCTGCCCGACGTGCCGGCGCCGCAGATCGAAGGGCTGAAGATCGAACGGCTGACTGTCGAGGCCGATGACGCCGCGATCGACGCGCAGGTCGAGCAGCTCGTCGGCCAGCAGAAGAGCTTCGAGGACGCACCGGAAGGGCATGTGGCGGCACCCGGCGACCTCGTCGTCATGGACTTCCTCGGCAAGGTCGATGGTGAACCTTTCGACGGCGGCAAGGGCGAGGACATGTCGGTCGAACTCGGCTCGGGCCGCCTGATCCCCGGGTTCGAAGACCAGCTGGTCGGTGCGAAGGTGGGTGACGCGCGTATCGTCAACGTGAGTTTCCCCGACGATTACAATGTTGCGTATCTGAAGGGGAAACCCGCGACTTTCGACGTAACCGTCAAGAAGGTGCAGACCGCCAAGGCTGCGGAAGCGAACGACGAGTTCGCGAAATCGCTCGGTCTGGAGAGCCTCGAGAAGCTACGCGAGCTGTTCAAGGGGCAGGTCGAGCAGGAACTCAACGGCCTGACGCGCACGCATATGAAGCGCACGCTGCTCGACCAGCTTGCAGCGAGCCACGACTTCCCCGTCCCGCCGTCGATGGTCGATGCCGAGTTCGAGCAGATCTGGCGCCAGCTCGACCATGAGGCAGGCCACGAGGCCGATCCCGCCGCGGCGCGCGCCGAGATGGAGGCCGAGAAGGACGATTATCGACGCATCGCCGAGCGCCGCGTGCGCCTCGGGCTGCTGCTCAGCGAGATCGGTCAGGCGAACGGGATCGAGATCAGCCAGCAGGAAATGAACATGCTCGTCCAGCAGGCGGCGTCGCAGTACCAGCCGTCGGATCGCGAGCGCTTCGTCGAATATCTCCGCAACGAGCCGATGGCGCAGGCACAGCTCCGCGCCCCGCTCTACGAGGACAAGGTTGTCGACTTCCTGTTCGGCAAGGCCGAGATCACCGACCGCGCATCGACACGCGCCGAGCTCGAGGCGGCGATCGAGGCGGAAGAGGGGCATGTCCACGGCCCAGGCTGCGGTCACGATCATTCGCATGACGAGGCGAAACCCGCCAAGGCCAAGAAGGCCGCGCCGAAGAAGGCGAAGCCAGTCGCAGCCGACGCGGTCGAGGGCGAGGCCGAAGCTGCGGTCACGATGGATGCGGCCACCGAAAAGCCGAAGCGCAAGCCCGCCGCCAAGAAGAAGGCCGAGGGCTGAGAGGGCTCTCGTAACGCTTTGGTGCTAGGGGGACGGCATGACCGCACCGCGCATTGCCGTCCTGCTCCCGTGCTATAACGAACAGGCTGCGATCGGGCAGACGGTGGCGGATTTCCGCGCTGCACTCCCGCAGGCAGTCGTCTATGTGTACGACAACAACTCGCAGGACCGCACGGCAGAGGTCGCCGCGGCGGCCGGCGCGGTCGTGCGGACCGAGCGGATGCAGGGCAAGGGGCACGTGGTGCGCCGCATGTTCGCCGACATCGACGCCGACGTCTATGTCATGGCCGACGGCGACGCGACCTACGAAGCAGCCGCTGCTCCTGCAATGGTTGCGCGCCTTGTCGACGAACAGCTCGACATGGTCGTCGGCGCCCGCAAGTCTGAGGTCGAAGCAGCGTACCGGCGCGGACATCGCTTCGGCAACGCGATGCTCACAGGCCTGCTCGCGCGGGTATTCGGCCGGACCTTCACCGACATCCTGTCAGGCTACCGCGTCTTCTCACGTCGATTCGTGAAGAGCTTTCCGGTGCTCTCCGAGGGCTTCGAGATCGAGACCGAGATCAGCGTCCATGCGCTCGAACTCAAGATGCCGACAGCCGAGGTCGTGACCGCCTATGCCGCACGGCCGGAGGGGTCGGTGTCGAAGCTCAGTACCTATTCGGACGGCTGGCGTATCCTGAAGACGATCGCGATGCTCGCGCGGTTCGAGAGGCCGCTCGCGTTTTTCGGCTTCATCGGTGCGGTGTTTGCCTTCATGGCGGTGCTCCTTGCGATCCCGCTAGCGATCACCTTCTGGCAGACGGGCGAAGTCCCGCGCTTCCCGACCGCGATCCTTGCGACGGGGCTGATGATCGTCGCTTTCCTGAACTTCTTTGCCGGTCTCATCCTCGACACGGTCGTGCGCGGCCGGCGCGAGGTCCGACGGCTCGCGTATCTCCAGCATCCTGCACCCGGCGGATAGGTTTTCGCTTTCGGACTTGAACGCGTGGCGTCCACCGCCGATGTAGGCGCTGCAAAAGGCTACCCAGGACAATCCCGCACATGAGCACACCCGACCACGCCGACATAATCGGCGGCCTCGTCCCCATCGTCATCGAACAGTCGAGCCGCGGCGAGCGCAGCTTCGACATCTATTCGCGCCTGTTGCGCGAGCGGATCGTGTTCGTGACCGGCGGGGTCGAGGATCACATGGCCTCCGTCATCACCGCGCAGCTGCTCTTCCTCGAGGCCGAAAACCCGAAGAAGGACATCTGGATGTACATCAACTCACCGGGCGGGGTGGTGACCAGCGGCCTCGCGATTCACGACACGATGCAGTATATTCGTCCCGACGTCGCGACGATCTGCATCGGTCAGGCCGCGTCGATGGGCAGCTTCCTGCTCGCAGCGGGTGCAAAGGGCAAGCGCGTGGCGCTGACGAACTCGCGCATCATGATCCACCAGCCCTCGGGCGGCGCGCAGGGCATGGCGGCCGATATCGAGATTCAGGCGAAAGAAATCCTCCGTATGCGCCACCGCCTGAACATGATCTACGCCGCAAACACCGGCAAGACGATCGAGGAGATCGAACGGGCGATGGACCGCGACAATTTTCTCGAAGCCGACGAGGCGAAGGCGTTCGGCCTGATCGACGAGGTCATGGACAAGCGCCCGATGCCGACGGAGGACGGCGCCTAATCACGCGTCTTCACCGATATTCGGCATTGCCCGTTAAATTCTTGACGGTAACATGACGGCCTGGCGGGTGGCCGTCCCTGGAAGGTTCGAATGACCAAGCTCAGCGGTTCCGACTCAAAGTCGACGCTTTACTGCTCGTTCTGCGGCAAGTCGCAGCATGAGGTACGCAAACTCATCGCGGGGCCGACGGTCTTCATCTGCGACGAGTGCGTCGACCTGTGCAACGACATCATCCGCGAGGAGACGAAGTCGGCGCTGACGTCCAAAAAGGACGGCGGCGTGCCGACTCCGCAGGAAATCTGCGACGTCCTCGACGATTATGTCATCGGCCAGAAGAAGGCGAAGCGTGTCCTGTCGGTCGCGGTGCACAACCACTACAAGCGGCTGAATCACGGTGCCAAGGGCGCGGACGTCGAACTCGCCAAGTCGAACATTCTGCTCGTCGGGCCGACGGGTTGCGGCAAGACGTTGCTCGCGCAGACGCTCGCGCGCATTCTCGACGTGCCGTTCACGATGGCGGACGCGACGACGCTGACCGAGGCGGGCTATGTCGGCGAGGACGTCGAGAACATTATCCTGAAGCTGCTGCAGGCATCCGATTACAACGTCGAGCGTGCGCAGCGCGGCATCGTCTACATCGACGAGATCGACAAGATCACGCGCAAGGCCGAGAATCCGTCGATCACGCGCGACGTGTCGGGCGAGGGCGTGCAGCAGGCGCTCCTGAAGATGATGGAAGGCACCGTCGCCTCGGTGCCGCCGCAGGGCGGGCGCAAGCATCCGCAGCAGGAATTTCTGCAGGTCGACACGACGAACATCCTGTTCGTCTGCGGCGGCGCGTTTTCGGGGCTCGAGCGGATCATCTCTGACCGGCTCGAGGGCAAGTCGATCGGCTTCGGTGCGCATGTCGCGGCGCCCGACGAGCGGCGCACGGGCGAGGTTCTGCAGAAATGCGAGCCCGAGGACCTGCTCAAATTCGGGCTGATTCCCGAGTTTGTCGGGCGTTTGCCCGTGGTCGCGACGCTTGAAGACCTCGACACCGACGCGCTGGTCAAGATTCTGACCGAGCCGAAGAACGCGCTCGTCAAGCAGTACAAGAAGCTGTTCGACATGGAAGACGTGGGTCTCGGCTTCACCGACGACGCGCTGGTGCAGATCGCGAAGAAGGCGATCGACCGCAAGACTGGCGCGCGCGGCCTGCGCTCGATCGTCGAGGGCATTCTCCTCGACACGATGTTCGACCTGCCGAGCATGGACGGCGTCGACGAAGTGATGATCGACAAGGACGTCGTCGCGGGGACGAAGGAACCGGTGCGAGTCTATTCCAAAAAGGAAAAAGAGGCGGCGGCCTAGCCGGGTCGCCGCAACGCGCCCAGCCGACCAGCCAGACCGCGGCTACCTGAACGGCGGCTCGTTAAACGCCCGCAGCTTGCGGCTGTGCAGCTTCGCCCCCTCGCGACGCAGTTCGTTACACGCCTCGATCCCGATCTTCATGTGCTCGGCGATGGCGCGTTCGTAGAAGCGGTTGGCCTGGCCTGGCAGCTTCAATTCGCCGTGCAGCGGCTTGTCGCTGACGCAGAGCAGTGTGCCGTAAGGGACACGGAAGCGGTAGCCCTGTGCGGCGATAGTTGCCGATTCCATGTCGATGCCGACCGCGCGCGATTGCGAGAAACGCAGCGCGGACTTTGAGAAGAACAGCTCCCAGTTGCGATCGTCGGTCGTCACCACGGTCCCCGTGCGCAGGCGGCGCTTGAGCGTGTCGCTGTCCTCGCCGCTCACCGTCTCCGCCGCGCGGGCGAGCGCCTGCTGCACCTCGGCGATCGCAGGGACCGGGATCTCCGGCGGCAAAACTTCGTCGAGGACATGGTCGTCGCGCAGATAGGCGTGCGCGAGGACATAGTCGCCGATCCGCTGCGACGGACGCAGGCCCCCACAATGGCCGATCATCAGCCACGCCTCGGGCCGCGTGACCGCGAGGTGGTCGCAAATCGTCTTGGCGTTCGAAGGACCGACGCCGATGTTGACGAGTGTGATCCCGCTACGGTCAGGCGCGCACAGGTGCCATGCGGGCATCTGGTGCCGCCGCCAAGCGTCGCTCGTGATCACACTCTCGGGATCGTGCGTGTCGCGCGTCACGCGCACGCCGCCCGCGCCGCTCAGGTGGGTGTAGCGCCCGTCCCCGAGCTGGCTCAGCGCCCAGCGTGCGAATTCGTCGACATAGCGGTGGTAGTTGGTGAACAGGATGTAGCGCTGGACATCCTCGACCGGCGTGCCGGTGTAGTGGCGCAGCCGTGCGAGCGAAAAGTCGGTCCGCAGGGCATCGAACAGGGCGAGCGGCCTGACCGAGTCGGCGGCAAAGATTCCGTCGGCAATCTCGTCGCCGATGTGCGCGAGTTCGGTCGCAGGGAACCACCGCGCGAGCTCGTTCGGGCTGACTTCACCCCACTCCATCTCGGCATCGACGACATACGGAAACGGGATTTCCTGTCGCGACCGGCCGACCGTGACCTCAACCTCATAGTCGCTAAGCAGCAGGTCGAGCTGCTCGCTCAGATAATCGGCGAACAAGGCCGGACGCGTGACGGTGGTCGCGTAACGACCCGCCTCGGTCAGCCGCCCGAACGAGCGGGTGAGAGCGGGCCGCATGTCCTCGCCCGTGTAGGTGATCCGGATTTCGGGATACGCAAAGCTGCCGTCGCTTCGCGCCGTCGGGTCGGGCCGGACGCCGTTCCGAACATAGGCCGTAATCGCGGCGCGCAGGCGTTCGGTCGATTCAGTGAAAAGCGCTTCGAGTTCGGCGACGAGCGCGCGTCCGGTCTGTCCTGTCATCGTCCGCGCCTAAGGCGAAACGATGACAGGCTCAAGTCGCCCCTCCGAGCGCGCGATCGGTGAGGATCTCCAGCTCGGCGAACAGAGCAGGGTCCGGGGATTTGAAGTTGAAGCACGACTTGCCCTGCATCCGCGCCCGCAGCTCCGGCGTGATGCCGTCGAGCAGGCCGGGGTCGCGGTAGACCGGGAACAGGTGGAACGCGACATAAGACTTCTTGACCTGCACTGCCGCGACGAATTTCGGCGGCTTGCCCGCGACAGGCCGGTTCAGCGCATAATGGCCGGGCTCGTCATGCGAAACGGACAGGCCCGCCCGATGCTTGGCAAGGATCGCGCGCAAAGTGTCGAACAGGTCCGCGCTCATGCGCGGCGTCCCGCGAGCCTGGGGGCGACAAGCGCGGCGGTTATGAACACGGCGATGGCTGCGGGTGCAAACCAGACCGGATGCGGGAAGGCGAAGAGATTGATCGCCGCTAGGCCGGCAAGAACGCCGACGACAATGCGCGATGCGAGACGCGCCGAGGCGGCAAGGCGTGCTGCAACGACCGCCCCGGTAAACGATCCAACGAGATATCCGGCGATCGCGACGGCGAACGGATCGAGCACGGACGCCGAATGGCCCAGGCGCTCGACAGCGAAGATCGCGACCGCGGCCACCGCGATGCCCGCGACGGTCGCCAATGACGTTTGCAGCAATGGAGCCATCGGAACCCTCCCTTTCGGGTCAGGATACCGACTCCGCGAAACCTGCGCTTGAACGAAGCGGCGCATTCTCGGCGAGGAAGTGGGGCGGCTGGCCATGGTCGGTGAGCCGCAGGACGCGCGGCGGGGCGCCGGCGAGCCTGCGGAATTCGCGTGTCATGTGCGCCTGGTCAGCAAAGCTGTGATCGACCGCGACGTCGACGAGCTTCTCGGCGCTCGAGCGAACGTCACGCAGCGCGGCGTCGAACCGGCGCAGGCGCAGCCATTTCTTCGGCGAGATCCCCATGTCGCGGGCGAACACGCGATGAAGGTCGCGCCGCGGCATCCCGAGGCGGCCGGCCAGCGCCTCGACAGTCTCGACTTCGCGCAGGAACGGCTCGGGGGCCAGGCATCCGATGGCCGCGACGCGAGGCGCCAGGGCATCGCCCAGCCTTGCCCCGCGCTTTTCCACGGGGCACGCGATCAGCTCGGAGTGGATCGTCTCGACCCATTCGGCCTTGAGGTCCTCGAACCGTACCGGATCGCGCGAGATGGCCTGTCGGCCGAACAGCGCGACGGCGGCTGCCGGATACAGGCGCGCGCCGAAGAGGTCGTAATCGCCGAGCGGGCGCGCCTGTCGCGGCCCGTCCTGCAACGGCGTGAGCCAGCCGCGCCCGAACAGCTTCGTCGCGGCACCCGGCGACCGCCGCCATTCGAACGGCTTGGAAAAATTGAAGATCAGCTCGACGAACGGTTTCGGCAGTCCGGTGTCGAACGCCGGGACGCCGCGCCGCCTGAACTGCCAGAACTCATGAACTGCGGCTGCCAGACGATCGTCGGGCAGCCACGTTTCAAACTCGCGTGCCGTGCGGCTCAAAGCTGCTCGAGCAGATACTCCGCGCTCGACACGCGGAATTCGCCGGGCGCCTCGACGTGAAGCTGCTCGACCACGCCGTCGTTGACGACCATCGCGAACCGCTGGCCGCGCGTGCCCATGCCGAACTTGCTGCCGTCCATGGTCAGCCCGAGCGCCTTGACGAAATCGGCGTTCCCGTCGGCCAGCATCGTGATGCCGTCGGCGCCGCCCTGTTTGGCCCAGGCGCCCATGACGAAAGCATCGTTCACCGCCGTGCCCGCGATCTCGTCGATCCCCTTTGCCTTCAGTTCGGCGGCCTTTTCGACAAAGCCGGGCAGGTGGCGCGCCGAGCAGGTCGGGGTGAATGCGCCCGGTACCGAGAACAGCGCAACACGCTTGCCGGCGAAATAGCTTGCGGCATCGACGCCCTCGGGACCGGCTTCGGTGACCCTGGTTAGCGGGGCGGAAGGAATCTTGTCTCCGACACCAATCGTCATGGTCAGTCTCCTTTTGATTGGCGGCCCGCATGATACGCGGCTCGTCGCATTGCAAGCGGGATTAACCATCTCGATCAACCATCATGAAACCGCCGCTTGCGACCCTGCAACGGGCAAAAGACAAGGGGGTTGCAAGATGGGAAAAACGATAGTGGCTGCGGGCGCTCTTCTGGCGCTCGCGGGCGTTCCGGCGCAGGCGGCGTGCTGGACGCCCGAACAGGTCGGCGCGGCAAAGGTGCGTGACTTCGACACGATGCTGATGGTGTCGGCCCTGCGCTGCCGTTTTGGCGGGACGGAACTACTCAACCGTTACAACCAGGTCGTTGTGCGCCACCGCGCGGCACTGACACACCACAACGGGCACCTGCGCGCTCGCTTTGTCGCAACGCACGGGGCGAAAGAAGGCGTCAACCAGCTTGATCGTTACGTCACGCGAGTCGCCAACCGATACGGCGCGGGTGCCGAAGGTGTCGATTGCGCAATGCTCGTGTCGATCGCCGATGCGGCACTTGCAGAGGCTTCGACTCCGGCAGCGCTCATCGCGCTTGCAGACCGTTCGGGCGTCCGTCCCGAAATGATCGGCGGCGCATGCCCTGTCAAATTTGCGGCGGTGCAGTGAGCATATAAAGAAATCTTTATATTCTTTTTGACGCGCGCGGGCCGCGCGGCTAGAGGCCACGGCAAATCCAAACTGGAGTAAGCTGCCGTGGCCACTGCCGCCGTTCTCGACCGTAACGACTACGTCATTGCCGACATCGCCCAGGCCGACTTCGGTCGCCGTGAAATCGCGATTGCCGAGACCGAAATGCCCGGGCTCATGGCACTGCGCGACGAGTTCGGCGCGTCGCAGCCGCTCCAGGGCGCGCGCATCACCGGCTCGCTCCACATGACGATCCAGACGGCAGTGCTGATCGAGACGCTTGTCGCGCTCGGGGCGGACGTCCGTTGGGCGACGTGCAACATCTTTTCGACGCAGGATCATGCGGCAGCGGCAATCGCGGCGGCGGGGGTTCCCGTGTTCGCGATCAAGGGCGAGAGCCTTGCGGATTACTGGGACTATGTCGGCCGCATCTTCGACTGGGGCGACCAGACCGCAAACATCATCCTCGACGACGGCGGCGACGCGACGATGTTCGCGCTATGGGGTGCCAAGCTCGAAGCGGGGGCTAGCTTTGCCGAGCCCGAGAACGAAGAGGAAGTCGAGTTCCAGCGCGCGCTGACGGCATTCATCAAAGCGCGGCCCGGCTACCTGACCGAGACGGTCAAGAACCTGAAGGGCGTGTCGGAGGAGACCACGACCGGCGTCCACCGGCTCTACGAGATCGCGAAGAAGGGCGAGCTGCCGTTCCCGGCGATCAACGTCAACGACAGCGTCACCAAGTCGAAGTTCGACAACCTGTACGGTTGCAAGGAGTCGCTCGTCGACGCGATCCGCCGCGCCACCGACGTGATGCTCGCGGGCAAAGTCGCGTGCGTTGCCGGCTTCGGCGATGTCGGAAAGGGCTCGGCGCAGTCGCTGCGCAACGGCGGTGCGCGCGTCATGGTCACCGAGATCGACCCGATCTGCGCGCTGCAGGCCGCGATGGAAGGGTTTGAGGTCGTGACGATGGAAGAGGCCGTCGAGCGTGCCGACATCTTCTGCACCGCGACCGGCAATGCCGACGTCATCACCGCCGACCACATGAAGGCGATGAAGCCGATGTCGATCGTGTGTAACATCGGCCACTTCGACAGCGAAATCCAGATTGCGGCGCTCAGCAACTACAAGTGGACTGAAGTGAAGCCCGGCACCGACCTGGTCGAATTCCCCGACGGCAAGCAGATCATCGTGCTCGCCAAGGGGCGTCTGGTGAACCTTGGCTGTGCGACCGGGCACCCGAGCTTCGTCATGTCGGCGAGCTTTACCAACCAGGTCCTCGCGCAGATCGAGCTGTGGACCCGGGGCGACCAGTATCAGAACCAGGTCTATACCCTGCCCAAGCATCTCGACGAGAAGGTTGCGGCGCTGCACCTCGAGAAGCTCGGTGTGAAGCTCACCAAGCTCAGCGACAAACAGGCGAGCTACATCGGCGTGCCGACTTCGGGGCCGTTCAAGCCCGACCATTACCGCTACTGATCGGCCGCGCCTTGCGGGCGCTCGCGGAGCAGCTAAAGCGCGCGCGATGAGTGGCGGGCGGTCGACATGGTGACGATTTCGACGGGTGCGGCCGTCCTTGTCGGCGTCGTCGCCGCGCTGTGGGCGATCGGCGCGGGATGGGCGGTGGCGACCGGGTTGCGACTCCGGCGCCGGGCCAAATCGAGCGACCAGCAGGCTGACCGGCTCGCCGCGCTGCTCGATACGGCGCCCGCAATGCCCGTAATTGTCCGCCCGGATGGGCGCGTCGAGGCACCCGAGCGGTTCGCGCAGTGGCTCGGCCTGACCCGTTCGCCGAACTTCATCGTGGACTTTGCCGGCAAGCAGGCCGGACTGAGTGCTGCCGACGCCGACATGCTTGCGCGTGACGTCGCCGCGACGCAACGCACCGGGGCGCGCTTCGTGCGTCCGTTTCGGGCGCTCGGGTCGGAACGGACACTGCTGTTCAAGGGCGGAAACGCGCCCCATGTGCTCGGCACCGAGGGAAGCGTCATCGTCTGGGTCTTCGATGCGACGGAAAGCCAGGCTGAAATCGCGCGCCTGTCGTCGGAAGTCGACCGGGCGACCACCGCCTTTGCCGCGCTTTCCAATCTGATCGAAGCCGCACCGGTTCCCATGTGGTTTCGGGGGCCCGATCTCCGCCTCACGCTGGTGAACCGGGCCTATGTCGAAGCGGTGGATGCGGCGAGCGCCGAAGACGTGGTCGCCCGGGGGCTGGAGCTTGTCGAACCCGTCGCCGGAGTCACCGCGATCGCCGCCGCCGCCGTCGCGCGCGACAGCGGGCAGATATCGAACCGCGAGGTTGCCGCGACGATAGACGGGCGCAGGCGCGCCATGCGTGTGGTCGATGTCCCACTTGGGGAAGCGGGCGTCGCGGGCTATGCGATCGATAATGACGAGCTCGACCAGATGCGAACTGCTGGTCGCCGGCTCGTCGAGGCGCAGCGCGAGACGCTCGACCGGCTTTCGGCGGGCGTCGTCCAGTTCAATTCCGACCGGTCGCTGGCGTTTTTCAACACGCCCTTCCAAAGCATTTTCTCGCTGCGGCCCGAGTGGATGGCCGAGCGTCCCGATTTCGACCGTATGCTCGACCGGATGCGCGAGGCAGGGCGGGTGCCCGAGGCGCGGGACTTCCCGGTGTGGAAAAACGAACGTCGGCAGTGGTTCAAATCCGGAGCAGGCGACGAGGAGAACTGGCTGCTCGCCGATGGCACCCACCTGCGGGTCGTCGCGCAACCCGTGCCGGACGGCGGGCTGCTCATCGTGTTCGAGGACCGCACCGAACAGCTCCAGCTGGCAACCGCGCGGGACACGCTGCTTCGGGTCCGCGCGGCGACGTTCGACAATCTGTTCGAGGCGGTGGGTGTGTTTGCCGCGGATGGGCGACTGAACCTGTGGAACAACCGATTCCGCGATGTATGGGGTTTTGACGAGGCGTTGCTCGCTTCGCATCCCCGTGTCGATGCGCTCGCAGAGCTCGCCGCACGCGAGCTGACGACGCCGCAGCGCGCCTCGCTGATCCGCGATCTCGTCCGCTCGGCGACGGTCGAGCGCAAATCGCGGTCTGGCCGGGTTGCGATGAAGGACGGGCGTCACTTCGAGTTCGCGGCCGTCCCGCTGCCCGACGGGAATGCATTGTTCACCATGCTCGACGTCACCGACAGCCGACGGGTCGAGCGCGTCTTGCGCGACCGGACCGAGGCGCTCGAAGCAGCCGACAAAGTGAAGACCGCCTTTGTTGCGAACATGAGCTACGAACTGCGCACGCCGCTCACGTCGATCGGTGGGTTCGCGGAGATGCTGCAGAAGGGATATGGCGGCGAGCTTCCGGAAACCGCCCGGTCCTACATCGACGCGATCGTCGAATCGGTCTCGAAACTCGGCGTCCTGGTCGACGAGACGCTCGCCCTGACCCAAAGCGACGCCGGGCTCCCGCCGGTCGACCGCGAGACCGTCGATTTGCTCCAGTTGCTCGATGGCGCGGTCGCGCAGGCCGAGGGTGATGCGGCGATCAAGAGCATCGACTTGGCGACCGACCTGCGGGTCTCCGTAGGACGCGTGGAGGGCGATTCGACCCGGCTACGCGCGGCGGTCGACCGGCTGCTCGGCAACGCGATTGCCGACACGCCGAACAAGGGGCGTGTCCTTTTGCACGCGAGCGGGACACCCGAAGCGGCGTTGATCGTGGTGTCCGATAACGGACCCGGTCTTGACGACAAGGCGCGCAAGGCAGCGTTGTCAGCCAGGAACGGCAACCCCGGCCTGCTGGCCGCGCTCAGCGACATCCGCGCTCACGGCGGTGCCCTGACCCTTATGTCGGAGCCGGGGCAGGGAAGCGCGGTCAGGATCGACCTGCCGCGATGATGGTGCTTGCAAGTGTGGACGACACCGAAGCGCTGGGTGCAGCGATCGGTGCGCTGCTGGCTCCAGGTGAAATCGTCGGGCTCACGGGGTCGCTTGGTGCGGGAAAGACGGTGCTTGCGCGGGGGATCCTGCGGGGAATGGGCTTCGAGGGCGATGTCCCGAGTCCGTCGTTTCCGATCGTTATTCCGTACGAGCCCCCTGGCGTGCGAATCCCGGTCGCGCACGTCGACCTTTATCGGCTCGAGCCCGGCGATGACGTCGGTGAACTTGGTCTCGCAGACATGCTGACAGACGGTGCACTGATTATAGAATGGCCCGACCGGCTGGGCGAGGACTGGCGGAGTGGCGCGCTCGACTTGTCGCTCATGGTGGCCGACGACGGCGCGCGCGTCTTGACAGCGAAGGTGCCGCCAGCTTGGGAAAGCCGATGGCCGCCGCGATGACTCCGCCCGAGGCGGCACCCGATTTTCTCAAGCACGCAGGGTGGGGCGGGGCCCGGATTCTGCCGCTGGCTGGCGATGCATCCTTCCGTCGCTATTTCCGTATTCACGACGGTGCGCGCCGAGCCGTCCTTATGGATGCGCCGCCACCGCACGAAAACCCCCGTCCATTTCTCGCGATCGCGCGTCACCTGTCGGGGCACGGGTTCGCAGCGCCGGAAATCCTGGCCGAGGACTTGACGGAAGGCCTCATCCTCCTTGAAGATTTCGGCGACGATCGGATGCGCGAAGCGGTCGACGCGGG
>VYLL01000155.1_pt1 | contig 24347 bp, 23 predicted proteins | sample 5114301 | NCBI WGS metagenome assembly VYLL01 (sample SAMN12291809, study PRJNA351875) | freshwater metagenome | isolation source: freshwater lake | place: USA: Michigan, MSU2 Lake | collected 2011-08-16 | reverse complement strand
TACTAAAACTTGTTCTTCTATAGATAGTTTAGGTTTCGGTCCCCTTTTAGATGGTGAATTAGAGTCGGCTTCAACACTTTTTACTGATTCTACCATCTTTCTATATGTTTGTTTATACACACCGAAACGGCGTTTGAACTGTTCAGCTGATAAGTTTTGATAATCCATATTTTTGCTAATAAATATAGCAAAAGTATAGATGATTTCCTGACCTAAGATCACATTTTATTCTTTTTTCAACTTCAATCTAAGAATCGAGAAAAAAGCAAAACCCTCCATTATACCATAAAAAAATTATGCAAGAGGTCTAATCAATCGAGTCACCGAAAAACTTTTCCAAGAGATTCCGCCTGACAAAAGAAAAACTTTCACTTGTGACAAGATCAACGAATTTTGTGGACATCAAGAGTCTCGTGAAGAAACTAGGAGCAGATTTTTATGAGTGCTACTCCTGATCATTCTTGGGAGAGGGGATTAAACGAGCATACCAAGGGACTGTTAAGACAATTCTTTCCCAAGGGAACGAATTTGAAAATTGTTAAGCCAGAGGAGGTAGAAAGATCCGTAAACTTAATTAACAATCGTCCTCGAAAATGCCTTGACTATCGTACCCCGAATGAGGTATTCTATGAAGGTAGATCAGACAGTGATGTAATTCAGACTTGAATTGCCCCCCTGAAAAATCCTGTATTTTTTAACAAGTCAGACTAAATCTTTCAAGGAGGAGTTTAAAAATTTCCTTGGCATAAGTTGATATTTGAGAGACGAAAATATAGAAGCAGCTGATTATTTACTAACCTACTTTTTTTAATTTTTAACGGGTTAGGGCTGGGATATACTGAAATTGTTGCTTATAGATCACTACTATGGGACGTTTAGCGCTGATCAGCGTCACTGACAAAACCGGAATAGTTGACTTTGCCCGTCAGCTAACAGAAGAATTTGATTTTGAAATTATTAGCAGTGGAGGAACCGCCAAAACACTCCAATCGGCGGGAATTCCCGTGATTAAAGTGGGAGAATATACAGGATCTCCTGAAATCTTGGGCGGAAGGGTGAAAACTCTCCATCCTCGCATCCATGGCGGTATTTTGGCTAGACGGGATTGGGAGTCAGATTTAGCGGAAATGGAGGCTAATCAAATTCGTCCTTTTGATTTGGTGGTGGTTAATCTCTATCCCTTTGAACAGACGATCGCCAATCCTGAGGTCACCACCGCTCAGGCGATCGAACAAATCGATATTGGTGGTCCGGCGATGTTACGCGCCTCAGCTAAAAATTTCGCCCATTTGACTGTCATCAGTAACCCGAAGTATTACGAGCAGTATTTAAGCCAATTACGGCAAAATAACGGCGAAATCTCCCTGGAATTCCGTCAAAAAATGGCGGGGGAAACCTTCGCTTTAACCAATGCCTACGATGGTGCGATCGCATCCTATTTCGCCAGCTTAAACGGGGAAACGACTCGCTTTAATTTAGCAGGAAATGCCCTACAAACCCTGCGTTACGGCGAAAATCCCCACCAAAGTGCCAGTTGGTACAGTAGCGGTACAACGGCTCACGGTTGGGCAAAAGCGACCTTATTGCAGGGAAAAGAACTAAGTTATAACAATTTAGTCGATTTGGAAGCAGCCCGCCGTTTAATCGCCGAATTCGGACCAGAAGAACCAGCCGCCGCTATCTTAAAACATACTAATCCCTGTGGAGTGGCGATCGGTGATAGTTTAGTAGAAGCTTATACTAAAGCCTTTAATGCTGATTCTACCTCAGCTTTTGGGGGAATTGTTGCCCTAAATCAAGCCATAGATGAAGCAACCGCTCAAGAATTAACGAAAACCTTCCTAGAATGCGTGGTTGCGCCCGATTGTAGCCCGGTCGCCCGGGATATACTCGCTAAAAAATCAAAAGTAAGGATTTTAACCCTACCAGATTTAAGTCAGGGGGAAAAACAAACAGTAAAAGTTATCGCTGGTGGTTTTCTAGTGCAAGCGTCGGATGATGTGGTAGAAACGCCGGACGAGTGGCGCGTGGTGACAGAAAAACAACCCACTGCCGCACAATTAGCAGAATTACTGTTTGCTTGGAAAGTATCTAAGCACGTTAAATCTAACGCTATTGTGGTGACGAAAAATCAAACTACTTTAGGTGTTGGTGCGGGACAAATGAATCGCGTTGGTTCGGCGAAAATTGCCCTTGAACAAGCAGGGGAAGCGGCCAAAGGTGGCTATTTAGCTAGTGACGGCTTTTTCCCTTTTGATGATACTATTCGCACGGCGGCCCAGTTTGGTATCGAGGCAATTGTTCAACCCGGAGGTTCTTTAAAAGATCAGGATTCAATTAATGCCGCTAATGAGTTAGGTTTAATTATGGTCTTAACAGGCATTCGTCATTTCTTGCATTAATACAAAGTTAGGGTGTGTTATTGCTTAAATTAACGCACCCCAACCAGTTATGAATTATCGGTTAATTTCCCTTACTCAATAGTCTTAAATTTGCCAAAAGTGCGAGGATGGCCAGCTTTTTGGTAACAAAGAAAATAGTGCTATGTCTGGCTATTTGTTCAGGTCATTTCCTCAAATGCTTTGGACAAAAATTGACCATACTTGGCGATTAATGTTTCCTCTCCAACTATTAAAAGTGTCAAAATAATAGTGAAGTTTTGTGACAAAGTGCAGTCAGATCTAAGAGTCTTTGCTAGAATCCTAGAAGGCTTCTGTGATCAGTCTCCTTAAAGGAGATTGTTTGCAGTAAGCTCATCTGGTTAATGCGCTTTTGGGTGTGATATAGGGAAAAGTTCTGGCGATTGCGCCTAAAATGCCGAAAGTTGACCTATATCGTTACTCTGGAGAGTTTTATGCGGAAAGTTTTCGTATAATCCCTAGTTATGCCGCTGAACTAAATGTAGGGACATAGTTAAGTGACTGTTTAGGTATATTAATGATTCAGTAGGCGAAAGCTTTTAGCTGATGTGGTTAAAGGTTAAATTGTGTAAGTATGAAGTATTTCAAAAGGAGAGTCTTCAACTGGCTATGTCTAAAAATTTCATAGAAAAGTTAATAGTATTGGTCATTGAGAAATTTATACTTGGTGGCATTGTTTTTTTTGCAGGCTATTGGGTAAATAGAAGATTCGAGATATTTAAAAATGAGACCAACGAAAAATATCGTCAGAGGCAATTAATTGCTGAGTTGGAAAATCAGCTTGCTATGTCTCGATACAATGCAGAACTTGAGTTTATAGAAAGACAGATTTCCGAGTTTTACTGGCCTATATATTTAAGACTAGAAAAAGACAATGTGATGTGGAAGCGAATAAAGTCTTTGAGTGCCGAAAAAAATACTTTACCTGAAGCCGCAAGCGAAGCCATAGAGAAAGATTTCATTCTTAAGAATCACCAAGAGATAGTTGAAATCATAGAGTCCAAAATTCATTTCGTAGGTGATTCTGCTAACAGTAAAGAATTGATCAATGAGTTTCTGAAGTATATCAAGCACGTTGAGGTTTATAAAACAATTCGTTCTATAAAAGAACTTCAGAGATTTAATCCAATTGATCTAAATGAGCCGTTTCCCGAAAAAATTTTCCCGTTAGTTGAAAATAACTTTCGAGAGTTGCAAAAAAAATATGAGAAGCTTAAAAAAGCTAAGTTTGGCGAGCTTAATAAATGAACTTAATTGCGCTGTCTAACTAGGGTTTGCTGAATAAATCTAAAAACCTTGTTGTATAAGACTTTTAGACTTTTTTACCCTCAAAAAGTGCCAGCCATTGGAATGATCGGGGTGAAAATTCAGGTACTTTTTCCCTGAAAATTAGGTGGTGCGATCGCCGATCTTGTAGGGTGCGTTCTCTAATCTGGATCCTACTGCTCCACCGATCGATTTTGGGGAACGCACCATGCCCATAGATTGAAGTTGTGAGTTTAAGTGTGATGCCGAAGGCACTACGCCATTGCCGTATGTAGCTTAAAGCTTGAGAGCCAACTAACAAAAATATGCCCAGAGGTGGGTTAGTCATCTATCGGATTAAAATGTAAAGAGAATAATCACCCATACTTCAATCTAATATCCATCCTATGCAAATTACCCTCAACCTTGATGAATCGCTTCTCAAGGAAGCCTTTCAACTGACTAACCTCACCACCCAAGAGGAACTAATGAATCTTGCTCTACAAGAATTCGTAAGATCCCGCCGTAAGAAAAACCTTCTCGACCTTGCCGGACAAATTCAATTTGCTCCAGATTTTGATTATAAAGCCCTACGTGAAACTCGTCATGTTGCTGATTGACACATCTGTGTGGATCAGCGTCTTCCGCGATCGCAGTGGTCAAGTTCGCCAGCAACTGGAAACGTTAATTGCAAATCGTGAGATTTTACTCACCCGCTTTACCCAGCTTGAACTGCTTCAAGGGAGCTTAAACGAGCAAGAGTGGACAATCCTCTCTACTTACCTCGAAGTGCAGGATTATGTTGAACTCAGGCCTTCTTCCTGGCAAGCGGCTGCACGTATTTACTATGATCTGCGTCGTCAAGGATTGACTGTTCGCAGCCCAATTGATTGCTGTATTGCTCAAGCGGCACTGGAAAATGATCTGCTTCTGATTCACAACGACCGTGATTTTGAAACCATTGCTCAAGTGCGATCTCTTCAAAATCTCCGTTTTCAGCCCTAGGGTGCGTTCCCTAATGGGGGTCCTACTGCTCCACCGATCGATTTTTGGGAACGCACCATGCCCATTGATTGAAGCTGTGAGTTTAGTTGCGATGCCGAAAGCACTGGTTGGTCTATCGGCGCGTTACGAGGGCAAGCCTAATCGTAATCAAATTCAGAATGGTACAGTCACACGAAGGTGGCATTGGAACAGTGGAAGAATGCAAACTAAAACCTGGGCTTGGAGCGCAAATTGGTGAAACTATCTTCATTACAGTCCCATTAAGATTCTCAGTCTGTCTTCAACCAATGCCAGCGTTTCTGAGGATACAGTTCCCCATCGCTTCTCAAGTCGTTCTACTGATATTGATCTTACGTCCTCGCACTTGATAAAACTTGGGCATTTTCACTCCTCCCTCTGGAGGTTCCACTTTTATGTGAAAAGGGATTCCTTTGTCTTTAGAAGTTACTGGCAAAACAACAACTAAGCCAGATGCACCCTGATTAAACAGGTCTGCTGAAATCACTAAACATGGACGCTTACCAGCCTGTTCATGCCCCCTTACTGGATTAAGATCTGCTAGCCATATTTCTCCTCTGGTAATTTCTGCCACTACCCTTCTACTCCATCAGCGAGAGTTTGCTCCCATGTCTGCCTTTCAGAAATTTCCTCTTGCCATAAAGTCTCATTCTTCCTTAAGGCGGCGAAGGCTTCATTCGCTTGAACTAGAAAAACATATCTGCGATAATTTTCGATGGCTTTGTCTAATACTGTTGGGAGCGTATCCCCAGAGGAGTCAACAAGTGCTAACAGCGTTTTGTGAGCAGCCTCACTAATGCTAATTTTTAATTCAGGCATACTTTTCTCTCGTAGCTTGTGTAGGGCTATTGTAGCCAATTGTGTAAGGGCTAACAACCTGGTTGGAACTGATTATTTATTCTCCCTTTTGCCTTTTTCCTCTCCTGATATGTAGCCTATACTCAACGGATTTAGTATTAGATAACACCTGTGAATAACGGAGTCGGAGAAGAATTTTTTTTGCCCAATGTTGAAACACTTTCAATTGATGGCGTTGGCTGGGTAAACGCAGTATATAGACAAAACGACGCATTATATCAGCCAATCTACCACTAATATTAAGTCCAAAACTGGAAACAAGGGCTGATTGTTTACCCAGGGTTAACATATCACCTAAATGGAGATAATAATAGGGTTGGGGCGATTTTTTTCTGATCACTGCCGAGATATTTTTGGCTACTACACTGGCTGCTTGATAGGCTGCCTGTGCCGTGGCAGGAATTACCTGTTTACTCGGATAAATTTCGGCTAGATCCCCGACGGCAAAAACTTCAGGATAGTCGATTAATTGTAAACTGGAGCGGGTTAATAATTTGCCTTGTGCTGTTTTCTGACAATCTAAATTATTGATCCAATCCTGTGCTTGGGTTCCTGCTGTCCACAATAATAAATCAATGGGGATAACTTCATTTGTATTATCTTTAAATACGGTTATGGAATTAGCTGCAACTTCCTTTAATCCCGTGTTTAAATAGAGACTAACATTCTTGGCTAAAAGGGAACGATAGGAAGCAACACGCACCGATTTAGGGAAGTTTTGCAGTATTTCCTCGTTCCTTTCCACTAGATGAACTTGGCCCTTTTTTCCTAAACCATCAGCTACCTTACAGGCTAATTCTACCCCATTGGGACCGCCGCCAATAATTGCTAAATTAATTGAGGATTTTCCTTGAGTTTCTAAGTCATGAATTGCCGTTTGTAATTTTTCCACATCCTCTAAACTCCGAAAAGTCAGCCCATAATCGGCTAACCCCGGTATAGCCGGCCAACGATTCCGCACTCCCACCGCTAAAACGAGGTAATCATAATCTATAACTTCCTCATTTTCTAAATATACTCGATGATTGTTTAAGTCAATATTACTAGCTTTTTGAGTTTTTAAATTAACCTGAGTTCCTGTTAATAATTGACGGTAGGAGGGGGCAATTTCCCAGCGTTGCAATTCTCCTGTAATTAGTTCATAGAGAAGGGGAGTAAAGAGAAAATGGTTTTTTGGTTCGACTAAAGTTATTTGCCATTGACCTGATTTTACTGCTGTTAATCGACTCAGATCGAGTGCCGTGTATAACCCTCCAAAACCACCTCCCAGAATGCAAATCTTAGTTATAGGTTTATTCATGGATTTTTATTCTCAGTTGTGTTTAAGATGGGTTTCAGTTCCGAAACTAATTGTTCTGAACGAATAATTCTCGCCGGGGGCAAAAGATGATAGTGAGTGTCAGCAAAAATAGTAGAATCGGTCTTAATATTCAAGTCTTTTGGGTCATAAATTGTTGGCACAACCCGACTTAATTCTTCGGCAGATTTCCGAATGTTAGCAACGGTTTTACCATCATTTTTTGCATAAACCCAGGGCAAAGAAACCACTAAAGTCGCACCTTTTGCTTCTAAATCTTTCTTGAGCTTTTCAATAGCTTTAATCGAGTGAGCAGAGGCAGGAGTATTAAAAGTCATTTGCCACCATTTCCCCGTTCTTTCCTTAACTATAGTCGGATCGCCTCTGTCAGTAATCGGCTCGGAATAATAACCCGTCATTCTGCCTTTAGTGAATAAATCAACCGTGGATTTAGTGACTGCACGCATCCCCGGAATACCTAATAACCAAGTATCCTCGATCATGGTTTTTAAAGGTATCCCACCTAACCCGGGTTTACCAATAGCGACGCTAAAAGGAGCCGATCCCCAAAGTCCTTCGCCGCGATTAAAACCGTCCTCATCCATAAGCATGAGATATTCAGGAATCAGCAGAATTACGTCTCCTTGGCGCGCTTTTTCGAGAATCATAGCGGCAATGACATTTAAACCGATATCCCCCTGTAAACCGAGGTTAACCACGGGCATTCCCAATTCTTTGGCCATTAATTCCGAATTTATGGTATAATGCGCCCCCGATCCCGCCGTGACGATTAAACGCCGCGGTCCTTCGACCTTGGCTGCGATCGCTGATTTTTCCTCGTACATCATCCGCAACCAGCTTAATTCGCCGCCGTAGATGACATTATAAACAAAGCCGAGGGACCAAGCGACTCCCAGAGAGGCTAACCAGGGGAAAGGGTTAAAGGATTTAGTATTCATCAGAATTCAAAGTAAATAAAGTCACCGGTATTAGTGGAAGCTAGAAGAATCGTTAAACCTAGCAATATTTTAGACAGCCAAGGTGATAACAAGAGTTCATATTCAAATTTTTTCTGGGCAATAGCCAGATGTTCGAGGATTAAAACAATGATACCAAGAACTAAAGCGACGCTTAAAACTGCTCCTTGATTAAGACTATAGGAACTAAAAATTTCCCCGATATTAGCTAAGGAATAATTGAAAGGATTGGCAATAACCAGCATTTTGCCGATTAATCTTCTGGTGTTAATCTCCATGAAAAAGAGACAACCAAAAATGACCGCCAATTGCGTTAAAGCCCAGGAGACAATTTGCGGCTGAGAAACGTATTTTCCGACGAAAGCATAGAAAGGTCGGCCTAGATAACGCAGTAATAATAATAATGCCCCGTGGTAAGCACCCCAAAAGATGAAATTCCAAGCCGCACCGTGCCAGAAACCTGAAAGCGTAAAGGTGATAAATAGGTAAAAAGGCGCCCAATTTTTATTGGAACCCATCAGGGGTAAAAATACATAATCCCGAAACCAAGTGCTGAGGGTAATATGCCAACGTCGCCAAAATTCGTTAATACTTTGGGATGTATAGGGGGCTAAAAAGTTTAATTCTAATCTCACCCCGACAAAATAGGCCAAACCGACGGCAATAAAGCTATAACCGCCGAAGTCAAAATAGATTCTCAGGGTGAATAAAAAGGCCTCAAACCAGATATACCAAGCATTGTCGATCATCTTATCTAATTGGATGTAGGGAGCAATGTTATCGGCGAGGACAAATTTCATAAATAAACCGAGGGAAAGCCAACGCAAACCCTTCTCGAAGTTTTCTCCTGTAAATTTGAGGCGAAATCCCTCCATTTGTGGTAATAAATCCCGGCGACGCTCGATCGGACCTGCGACAATTTGCGGGAAAAAGGAGATAAAATTGACATAATCGAGGACGGCTAGGGGTTTCTTTTTCTTTTCCCGTAGGGAGTCCACCACGAAAGCCACCATCTGGAAGGTATAGAAGGATACCCCCGGCGGGATTTGGCTAGGCACGGGAATTGGGGAAAGTTCCTTCCAGTTAGGGGGGAGAGAAACGAACAATCCGATGATTTCCTGCACAAAAAAGCCGAAATACTTGAAGTAGGCGAGGACGAGAATATCGATGACGATAACGATAGTGGCTAGGAGATTCGCTTTCCAGCCGCTCATTTTCAGCACTAGCCAGACCATAATGTAGTTAAAGGCTAGGGAGACGATGAAAACGAGGAAACTGGTGCGACTGGCGTAATAAAACAGGATCAGCGACAGCGCCGCCAATCCGACTCCATCAAAAACACCTCGCCAGAGATTGAAGGACTTCGCCAGGTAGCGCGCCGTTAGGAAAGGAACGCTAAAAAGGATTAATATCCACCAAAATATAAAATCAGAGTAATTCAAGGCGTGTTAACTCCTGATGGTCTGTGTTACCTTGTTTGAGATGGGTTTCCTGACTTCTGATGCTCAGAGACGAGGGATTTTCTTGACAAGCCTATCAAACTTTGTCAGACTTGTCCATAAAATTACCTTCATCCATCCTAAAAAATCGAGGCTAGACAAGCAATGCTTTATCAAAAACCGTGAGATGCACATAAACGCTATCGACAATTTAAGACTTATCCCCATATTGCCGATCAATATTGGTCTAGTCAGTTGGCAGAGCATAATATTAATCCTAATTATGTGGCATATGATGCTAAATCTGGTCAACTTTTTTACAAACCCTTAGGGATCAGTTTAAGCAAAAATAAGCAGGATTTCCTCTTGGGTAGCAAAGTTTTTAACAAAGCTAACGCCTTAAAGACTCTGGCCGATTGTAAATTTTATATCGATGGGCAACAGGAATTAATTATCGATATCGATGGAGTTAAGTTAATTATCGAGACGGGACAGGATTTAGATATCGCCCATGAAATTTTCCTTTTAGGTGTATATAATTTCCTCTATGACAAGCCCTGTGTAGCGATCGATATTGGTATGAATACGGGTTTTGCTAGTCTCTTTTTTGCCAATCGAGCTAATGTGAAAGCTGTCTATAGTTACGAACCTTTTAAGGCTACCTACGACCAAGCTTTAAGAAATTTTGCCCTCAATCCGAATCTAGCGGAGAAGATTAAAGCTTTTGATTATGGAGTCGGCGCTCGTGATGAAATTATTCAAGTCGAATACGATTACACCGTGAAAGGTAGTGTTGGTATTTCTGGTATTGACAACCAATTAAAACCTTTTGCCTCAAAACAAACCGCTACAGCCGATTTAATTCTGAAACCTTTCACCGATGTGTTTAAAGGTATTACCTCTGATTATCCCGACATCGATATTGTTGCCAAGATTGATTGTGAAGGTTCCGAATACGAAATCCTCGATTCTTTAGCGGCAACTGGTCAATTGGGACAGATGAAAATTATCATGATGGAATGGCATAAAAAGGGTCCCGATGCTTTAGTCAAACATCTGCAAGAATTCGGTTTTATCATCTTTTCCAGGATGCCTCGCAGTAAAAATGTTGGCACTTTGTACGCAATTAAACCCTAAAGTACAGAAGTGAGGTGATGGGGAGATAGGGAAATGGGGAAATGGGGAAATTTTAACTAATACCCCAAAACCCCAACACCTTCTAACTGATAACTGATAACTGATAACTGCTTTACTGTGCTTGACAATAGGTATTAAAAGCTTCGCCAGTTTCTTTTTCTAATTGTCCGGCTTTTCTTACCTTTTCCTGTGCTAATTTTGCCCCGTTTTTATTGCGAGTTTCGATAACTTGAATTATTTCACGAGTGGCAGTGGCATAATCTTCGTAAACTTGAGCGAAGGCGATTTTATATTTCTCTAGTTCGGTATCCTTCACTGCTAATTTTTTCATATTTTCTGCGGCCTGTTCGATTTTATCGGCGGCTAATAGCCACCTTTTTTGGTCAATTTCTGTCCCTTGAGCGTTGGTTAAGGATTTGGTTTCTTGGGCCACTTCGTTGGCAATCCGATAGATTTTTTGACATTGAAACTGTTTACTATCAGCACAACTTGCTAAAAAAGTCAAGCCCATAAATATTAAGATTATTTTGTTATTCATAGCATTGTATTCGAGAGGATTCTGGAGAAGCTTATAACAGTAAACTATCAGCCTCTAAGTAGGGAGGCACAATTATTTGTAGGATGGGTTAGCGGTAGCGTAACATGAGCGGGCGTTGGGTTTCATGCTTCAACCCAACCTACGTTCTATCGGCACCCCCCTTATCAAGGGGGGCAGGGGGGATCAAAGACAAAATCTATCTTCAATTTAATTGAAACCACTTACTTAGAACTGTTCAATCTTATAAGATTAAAGTTTAGCACTCGATCGCTGTTAAGCGTGTCTTTTTTGATGCCAATTCCATGCGTGTTCAACTATTACCTTGAGATCGGCATATTGGGGATGCCAACCGAGAACCTGTTTAGCTTTATCACTACTGCCGATTAAAATGGGGGCATCGCCAGCCCTTCTGGGACTTTCGATTACGGGAATATCTAAACCAGTTACCGCTCGCGCTGTTTCAATCACTTCACGCACGGAAAAACCGTTACCATTGCCCAAATTAAACACATTACTTTCGCCACCATTTAAGAGATATTCTAAGCCTAAAACGTGAGCCTGTGCCAAATCATTGACATGGATATAATCGCGAACAGCAGTGCCATCGGGAGTATCATAATCCGTGCCGAAAATTGACAGGGAATCCCGTTTTTTCAGGGCAGTTAATAAAGCCAGGGGAATTAAATGGGTTTCTGGTTGGTGATCTTCCCCTAATAAACCACTGGGGTCGGCTCCTGAAGCATTAAAATAACGGAAAGCCACCGATTTTAAACCGTAGGCCGGATCAAAATCCCGAAGAATTTGTTCCACCATTTCCTTGCTGGCAGCGTAGGGACTGAGGGGATGATGGGGATGATTTTCCGTCATCGGAATTTCTTTCGGCATTCCATAAATAGCACAGGTAGAAGAAAAAACAAATTTCTTCACATCGGCGGCGATCATCGCTTGCAAAAGAGTCAGACTACCACTAACATTATTTTGATAGTAAATAGCCGGTTCTTGTACCGATTCCCCCACGGCAATAAAAGCGGCAAAGTGCATGACGGCGGCAATATCACGACTGGCAAATAAATTATCCAGCAGCGATCGATCCCTAGTATCACCGACAATTAACTCAACTTTTAATATATCCTTAACGATTTCGGCGTGACCGTAGGATAAATTATCGAGTACGATGACGGAATAACCGGCATTTTTAAGCGCTAGAACTGCATGGGAACCAATATAACCCGCACCGCCAGTAACGAGAATGGTAGGTTTAACTTGAGACACGCGATCATACCTATTTGAGATTGACTTGTCTATAACTTTATACCCTAATTTTGCTTCTAAGTAAGTGGTTATAATTAAATTGAAGATAGATTTTGTCTTTGATCCCCCCTGCCCCCCTTAATAAGGGGGGTGCCGATCCCCCCTGCCCCCCTTGATAAGGGGGGTGCCGATAGGCGGGGGGATCTGACAATTTTTAACACCTACCTACTTAGTTGACCATCATGTTAAGTCCCCTCGATCTATCTCTTTCCCTTGACAAAGAAACTTATCAATCACAAATTAAAGATTTAATGGAACAACTGCGATCGCTACAGAAGTCCTGTTGGGAATGTAAATTACCTGTGGTGGTGGTTTTGGAAGGTTGGGCGGCGGCAGGGAAGGGAACTTTAGTCAAAAAAATGGTTAACTATATGGATCCTCGCGGTTTTACCGTCCATCCAATTTTAACCCCTTCCCCCCAAGAGGAAAGTTACCCGTTTTTGTGGCGATTTTGGCAAAAACTGCCAGCAAAAGGCAGTATCGGCATTTTTTATCACAGTTGGTACACCCATCTACTAGAGGATCGACTCTTAAATAAATTGCCCTCCTCCCAGATTCCCCTGGTCATGCGCGATATCAACACCTTTGAGCGACAATTATCTGATGATCGGGTCGCAATCGCTAAATTCTGGATTCACCTCAGTCAAAAGGAATTAAAGTCACGCATCAAAGAATACGCCGAAAATGAACTAGAATCTTGGCGCGTGCGTCCGGAAGATTGGCAACAGGCCAAACGTTATGATGAGTATGCCAGTTTAGCCGAGGAAATGATTACCTACACTAGCACGGGGGCCGCCCCTTGGACATTGGTGGAGGGCAACTGTCAACGTTGGGCCCGGGTAAAAGTTCTCTCCCAATTAGTCGGTACGATCGCTCAAGCTTTGGATCAGCGCCAATTACCGATCGAACCCCCTGTCAATCTACCACCCCAAGCCCAATTACTGCCCACGGAACCCGATTATCTGGGGAGAGTGGACTTAAGTGCCAAATTGGAAAAAGAAGACTATAAAATCCGTTTGCGTGAGGCACAGGTAGAATTAAGAAAACTGCAATTAAAGATTTTTCAGGCAAATATCCCCGTTTTAGTCCTCTTTGAAGGGTGGGATGCCGCCGGCAAGGGAGGTGCGATCAAACGCTTAACCGATACCCTCGATCCTCGCAGTTATCAAGTGATTGCCTTTGCTGCCCCGACGGAGGAAGAACATCGCTATCATTATCTCTGGCGCTTCTGGCGGAAATTGCCCGCAGCCAAAACTATCGGTATATTCGATCGCAGTTGGTATGGACGGATTTTGGTGGAGAGAGTGGAAGGATTCGCTAAAGATATGGATTGGCGACGGGCATATCAAGAAATTAACGAATTTGAGGCCCAATTAACCCATTCAGGCTGTGTTTTAGTCAAATTCTGGTTACATATCAGCCCCGAAGAACAGTTAAATCGTTTCAACGAGCGCCAAACTAACCCCTATCGTCAGCATAAACTCACCGATGAAGATTGGCGCAATCGAGAAAAACAGCCCCTCTACCATGTGGCAGTTAATCACATGGTAGCCCGTACTAGCACCCCCGTCGCCCCCTGGACGATTGTAGCGGCAAATGATAAGTATTTCGCCCGCGTTAAAGTCATAGAAACAGTAATTGCCGCTATTGAAACCGGTTTGAAACAACGGGGATAGGGTAGATAGGGGTATGGGGATTTTTTCGATTCACCCTCCCTTAACCCTGATTTGCTGAGAAGCAGAGTCGAGAACTTCATTGAACGTTTTCAATATCCACCAGAGGAGAAACAATCATGAATCTCAATGAGTTGCCGGGGGCCGAGATCATCTTACCCGGACTGAGGGATCTTCACAATGGTGAGTCTAATACCATTGGGGCGTTGCTAGTTGCGATCGCAGCGACGCGCCTAACGGAAGTCGGTTTCGATATCCCTAAAAATCACCTAGCTGCAGAGCCAGAGCTAACCTTGTATGCCTATCTCCAAGAGGAACGGGATGATGCTTATTCTTACTATAATGCTTTGCTGAATCGCCTCAACAGCTTTTGCAATGCACTCGAACTCGGTTATAAAATATGATGACAATTTCCCCCAGTTTAATTTCTCCCGATCTCAGTTTGGCCGATATTCCCCTAGAGGAAACCCTCTCTTTAGGAGTGATGGCTTCTGGTAGTGGTTCCAATTTTGCTGTTTTGGCGGCAGCTATCGCCAAAAAACAGCTAAATGCCCAGATTTCTGTCCTCATCTACAATAATCCCGATGCCAAGGTAAAAGAAAGAGCCGATGACTACAATATCCCTGCGGTTTTCCTCGATCATCGTCAATTTAAACCCAGAGAAGAACTCGATCGGGCAATAGTAGAAACTTTCCAAGAATACGGGGTAAAATGGGTAATTATGGCGGGCTGGATGCGAATTGTCACCCCGGTTTTACTAGATGCTTTTCCCGATCGCGTGATCAATATCCATCCTAGTTTACTACCCAGTTTTAAGGGTGTGCGTGCCGTGGAACAAGCTTTAGCTGCGGGGGTAAAAGTGACCGGATGTACTGTGCATATCGCTCGCGCAGAGGTAGATAGTGGCCCAATTTTAATGCAAGCAGTGGTTCCCATTCTCCCCGATGATACTGCCGAAAGTCTCCACGAACGCATTCAAGTGCAAGAACATCGCATTTTCCCAGTAGCGATCGCTTTAGCGGCGAAATTAGGCCTGTAGAGAGAGATTTCTGGACTTCCTTGGCGAGAATACTGGCAAAAAAACTCAAATTCAAGGCAAATCGTTAAATAGGGTTTGCTGAAAAAGTTTGTTGGTGGGGTTAGGATTCAGGAGTCAGGAGAATTAAGAATGAATAATAATCAGTTAAATGGTCTATTTACAGACTTTATGCTATTTAATCCTTATTTTTACCGTTTTTGAACCCTGAAAAATTAATTATGCAAGAGGTTTATTAATTATATTAAAAGTAACTCCTTCATAAATTTCCTGAAAACTGAGATCAAAATTGACAGAAGTTAAAGATAAACTGGCATTTTCGCCCTCGTATTCCGTTAATAACCATTTATTTTCTTGAGTTTTGTTATACTGCATGATATATGGACGACTTTGACTGATCAGAATATATTCTTGAAATTCCGGCAGCGAACGATAATAGAGAAATTTATCGCCCTGGTCATAATTTTGAGTTGATTTTGAGAGGACTTCTACTATTAATCTGGGATTGGTAATAGTTGTCTTGCCAGTTTCATAATAAATCGGTTCCCCCTCAATTAGCATCACATCGGGATAGGTTGCCTGACGATATTGCGCTATCCATAATTTCACATCACCGATAAATATTTTATAGTTAGACTGTGGTAACTTTAGGCGTAAATAAAAGTAAAAATTACCTGCAATTTTATTATGATCGGTAGTGCCTCCTGTCATCGGTACGATTTCCCCATCTTGATACTCATTTTTATAGGCTGCCGTTTCCTCTAGTTGTAAATATTCGGCAAAGCTATAGGTACTTTTATCGGTGGCTATAGTCATAATTTATTGATTCTTTGGTTAACTTAAGCTGATTAAAACAACTGGTTTAATCATTGATTATATTAAAAGTAACTCCTTCATAAATTTCCTTAAAACTGAGATCGAAATTGACAGAAGTTAAAGATAAACTGGCATTTTCGCCCTCGTATTCCGTTAATAACCATTTATTTTCTTCAGTTTTGTTATACTGCATGACGTAGGGACGACTTTGACTAATCAGAATATATTCTTGAAATTCCGGCAGCGAACGATAATAGAGAAATTTATCACCCTGGTCATAATTTTGAGTCGATTTTGAGAGGACTTCTACTATTAATCTGGGATTGGTAACAGTTGTCTTACCAGTTTCATAATAAATCGGTTCACCCTCAATTAGCATCACATCGGGATAGGTTGCTTGACGATATTGCCCTATCCATAATTTAACATCACCGATAAAAATATTATATTTCTGTCCTTTGAGGGCAAATTTTAAATAAGCGGCAAAATTGAGAGCAATTTTATTATGATCGGTAGTGCCTCCTGTCATCGGTACGATTTCCCCATCTTGATACTCATTTTTATAGGCTGCCGTTTCCTCTAGTTCTAAATATTCGGCAAAGCTATAGGTACTTTTATCTGTTGCTATCGTCATAATTTATTGATTGGCTCCCTCAATTGATTATAGCAATTATTATACTGGTGAGATGCAAAAGAATTACCATAAATTAGCTATGTTTAGCCGAACAAAAGATAAGCTAAGACGCATTTTAACCGCTTATCCTTAGATTAGCTGAATCTCCCGCCCCTTGCCTCTTGCCTCTTGCCTCTTGCCTTTCTTCACTAGGAAATTTATTTTGCACGACTACTTAACAGCTATTTTAATAGGACTCTTGAAAATTTTTAGCCGGCAACTAAACAGGAATTTGATCTCTCCCAAATGTGGGACAATTGACAAAGAACTAAGAATTGTAGAATCCCCCCATCATGACCTCGGAACTATCGAAGCAATACGATCCCAAGATCACAGAAACGAAATGGCAGCAATATTGGGAAAATCAAGAAATATTTACAGCAAATCCCGAAAAAGGCGGCGAAACCTACTGTATAGTCATCCCTCCTCCCAATGTTACCGGTAGTCTCCACATGGGTCACGCTTTCGAGAGTGCTTTGATTGATACACTTGTTCGCTACAAGCGGATGACCGGCAAAAATACCCTCTGGCTGCCCGGTACGGATCACGCTAGTATTGCAGTACAAGCTATACTCGATCGCCAATTAAAAGCCGAAAAAACCGACCGTTACCAACTAGGAAGGGAAAAATTCCTCGAACGCGCTTGGCAATGGAAAGAGGAGTCTGGTAGTACCATTGTTAATCAACTGCGACGCTTGGGGGTATCCGTCGATTGGACGCGGGAACGTTTCACCATGGATGAGGGACTTTCCCATGCTGTTCGTACTGCTTTTATCAAACTCTATGAGGACGGATTAATCTATCGCGGTCAATACTTAGTCAACTGGTGTCCCGAATCCCGGTCGGCGGTTTCCGATTTAGAGGTAGAAAACAAGGACATTGAGGGAAATCTCTGGTATTTTCACTATCCTCTTAGCGATGGTAGCGGTTATCTTCAAGTAGCCACCACAAGGCCCGAAACCATGCTCGGTGATACTGGTGTAGCTGTCAACCCGCAAGACCCTCGTTATCGCCATTTAATCGGCAAAACCGTCACTTTACCGATAATGGGGCGAGAAATCCCCATTATTGCCGATGAATTAGTGGATCCCCAATTCGGAACCGGTTGCGTCAAAGTTACGCCGGCCCACGATCCCAAGGATTTTGAGATGGGTAAACGCCATAATTTAGCCTTTATTAATATCATGAATTTAGACGGCAGTTTAAACGAAAATGCCGGAATATTCGCAGGTCAAGATCGTTTTGTTGCCCGCAAAAATGTCGTTAAAAAACTCGATGAAGACGGTTTTTTAGTTAAGATTGAAGCCTATCGCCATAGTGTTCCCTATAGCGATCGAGGTAAAGTTCCCGTGGAACCCCTTTTATCTACCCAATGGTTCGTTAAAATCGAACCTTTAGCCACAAAAGCTTTAGCCTGTTTAGATCAGGAAAACTCGCCCCGTTTTGTGCCAGAAAGATGGACAAAAGTTTATCGCGATTGGTTAGTTAAACTAAAAGATTGGTGTATTTCTCGACAACTGTGGTGGGGTCATCAAATTCCCGCTTGGTATATTATCAGTGAAACTAATAACGAAATTACTAACCATACTCCCTTCGTCGTTGCTCAGGATGAAACCTCCGCTTTAGCCAAGGCCAAACAAGAGTATGGAGAGGATATAATTATTCAACAAGACCCCGATGTTTTAGATACTTGGTTTTCCTCGGGATTGTGGCCATTTTCGACTATGGGATGGCCAGAAAAAACCCTTGATCTAGATACCTATTATCCCACCACAACCCTCGTCACTGGTTTTGATATTATCTTTTTCTGGGTGGCCAGAATGACGATGATGGCGGGCTATTTTACGGGACAAATGCCCTTTAAAGATGTCTATATTCACGGTTTAGTTAGGGATGAAAACGGCAAAAAGATGTCTAAATCGGCCAATAACGGCATCGATCCCCTAATTTTAATTGATAAATATGGAACCGATGCTTTACGATATACCTTAATTCGAGAAGTGGCAGGAGCAGGACAGGATATCAGTCTGCAATATAACCGTAAAACCGATGAATCGGAATCCGTAGAAGCAGCCCGAAATTTTGCCAATAAAATTTGGAATGCTTCCCGTTTTGTCATGATGAATCTGGAGGGAAAAACCCCAGAAGAATTGGGAGAACCAGCTTTAGAAAATTTAGAATTAGCCGATCGCTGGATTTTATCTCGTTATCATCAAACAGTGCAAAAAACTAGAGATTATCTAGAAAATTATGGCATGGGGGAAGCGGCTAAAGGTCTATACGAATTTATCTGGCGCGATTTCTGTGATTGGTATATCGAGTTAGTGAAAACTCGTTTATGGAAGGATAAAGAATCGGTTTCCTGTGCTACAGCCAGGCAAACTTTGGCTTTTATCTTGGCAGGGACATTAAAATTATTACATCCCTTTATGCCCCATATTACCGAAGAAATTTGGCATAATTTAACCCAAGAAAATCAGCAAGTTTTGGCTTTAGAAACCTATCCAATAGCTGATAGTTCTCTGATCGATCTAGACTTAGAAAATACTTTTGATTTATTAATTGAAAGTATTCGGGTGTTGCGTAATTTGCGGGCCGAAGCGGGGATTAAACCGGGGGCAACGATCACGGCAATTTTACAGACAGAAAACAGCCAAGAATTAGCTATTTTGCAACGTGGACAAGTGTACTTAAAAGACTTGGCCAAGATCGAAAACTTAATTTTGACGGCAAAATTAACCGAGGAAGTCAATCAAGCGATCGCCGGTGTTGTCGCTACGGTAGAAATCCTCATTCCCCTGTCCGGATTGGTTGATATATCGGTATTGGCTGGCAAATTAGCGAAAAATTTAGCTAAGGTAGAAGGGGAAATCAAGAGTTTGAGCGATCGCCTGAATAAACCTAGCTTTGTCGAAAAAGCTCCAGAAGCTTTAATCCAAAAAACGAAGCAAGCTTTAGCAGAGGCCGAAAAACAAGCCCAAATTCTCCAAGAACGCTTAAAACGCCTGCATTAACGGAGGCAGTGGTTATTTTGGGGATTTTCGGAAAAATAGGGCAGTTTTCAGGCTACCCTAACCGGAAAATTAATCCCCAAAATGGGAGATGATTGCATCGGCAAATTCGGAACATTTCAGAGGAGGATTAACGGGAGGTTCCATCAGACGCGCTAAATCGTAGGTAACTTGTCGATTAGCGATCGCCGCCGCAATGCCTTTTTTAATCAAATCGGCCGCTTCTTGCCATCCCATGTATTCCAACATCATCACCCCAGAAAGAATCACCGAACCGGGGTTAATTCGGTCTAAACCGGCGTGTTTAGGGGCTGTGCCGTGGGTTGCCTCAAAAATAGCGCAAGTATCGCCAATATTCGCCCCGGGTCCCATCCCTAAACCACCCACGATCGCCGCTGCCGCATCGGAGAGATAATCACCATTCAGGTTCATGGTAGCGAGGATCGAGTATTCATCGGGACGGGTTTGGATCTGTTGGAAGATACTATCGGCAATGCGATCGTTAACCATAATTTTATCTTTCCACTGGCCATGGCCGTGGGTTTCCCAGATAGCATCGAGAACACTGGTCACTTCTTGGCAGATTTTGGCTTTTTTCTCGTCCGTGAGGGCATCATAACCCGGTTCCACCATGCGGGCGTTATCTTCGATGCTCAGATCAGGGTTTTTCTCCTTATTGCTCAGGATCCATGATTCCATCTCGGTAACGCACACATCCCGGAATTCACTTTTAGCTAATTCGTAACCCCAATCCCGAAACGCCCCTTCGGTATATTTCATAATGTTACCCTTATGGACGAGAGTAACCTGATTTTTCGGTTTCGGTAAAGTCAGCGCTCGTTCGATCGCCCGGCGGACTAATCTTTGGGAACCCGTCTTACTAATCGGTTTGATCCCGATACCCGCATCGAGGGGAATTTGTTTTTTACCGTGTTCGGGAGTGGCGGGAATTAGTTCGCTGTTGAGATAATTAATCAGTTTATCGGCGATTTCCGTGCCTTGTTTCCATTCGATGCCCAGATAAATATCCTCGGTATTTTCCCGATAGACGATGACATCGAGTTTTTCCGGGGTTTTATGGGGGGAAGGGGTTCCCGCATAGTAACGACAGGGACGAACACAGGCATAAAGGTCAAAAATCTGCCGCAGAGCCACATTCAGGGAACGAATGCCGCCACCGATGGGAGTGGTCAAGGGACCTTTGATGGCAATACCATATTCTTTAATCGCTGTCAAGGTATCTTGGGGTAGATATTGATAAGTCCCGTAGATTTCGCAAGCTTCATCGCCAGCATAGACTTTAAACCAATGGATTTTCCTTTGACCACCGTAGGCTGTGGCGATCGCTGCATCGATAACTTTTGCGGTTGCGGGCCAGATATCGACTCCCGTACCGTCACCACGAATGAAGGGAATGATGGGATCGTCGGGAACTAGAGGTTTTCCGTCAGAAAAAGTAATTGTCGAGCCTGTTGTCGGTGGGGTGATTTTTTCGTAGCTCACAGTCATGGGCTTCCAGAAACAGTATTTATCTATACGTTGGGAGTCTAGCGCCGTCAATATCTATACTCAGGGATTTTGGGTAATTTCTTAAAGATTCCCTTGCTGGTATCTCCGTCAAAACAACCTAGAGGAAAAGCCTGAAACCGAGACAGACCACTAGGGTTAAGCCTAGAGCCGCCCGCCCGACGGTCAAATGTGTAGATAGGGTTTGCGGCAAAAAGTTTTTCTTGGGGGCAGGGTGTGGGGTGTGGGGTGTGGGGTGTAGGGTTTTACCGATTTTGAAGGGGTCAATTACCTAATTTTCAGGGAAAAAGTCCCTGAATTTTCCCCCCGATCACTCCCATATCTGGTACTTTTTGATTGACAAAAACTCTAAAAGTCTTAACCAACAAGGGTTTTACCATTATTCAGCCAGCCCTATATATTGTTGCTGCAACTATCTTAAATAGAGCGGCGGCTTTAGTTATCCTATTTTTCCCTTGCATCATACTTATTTGAAATGACTATATTATCTGAACTAGGAAGCATAATCTGTCTTTTACTTAGCTGTTGCCAAATATCTACTAGGAAGACTAGCAAGAACAGATGAACAGCACCTAGAAACTGATGTCTTTCAAAGATAAAGAAGAACTTGGGTAATAAGGGAACATTCGGCGGTTGTTGAAAACCTAAATACTGTTGTGCTTGTACCATATAAGCATTAGATACTTGGGAATAAAGAAAACAAGCGTAGGCAAAAGCAGCAAATAAAGAGGCGAGTAGGGCGCGTCTGGATATTAGGAAATCCTGATAGTAGAGCCAGATAATACTGATCAGGATAAAAGGATAACCTATATAGAGATAGCGCTGATGAGTGCCACTGAGAAGAATATTAAAACCTAGGTAACTTAGTCCATGGAAAAGGCAGAGAAGTACCATTAAATAGGTAGGATTATGTTTAGGGCTAATCGCCTCGGTTTTGGTTCTGAGAATTTGCCAAATCTTGATTAAACCCGTACAGAGAAGAAAACCCATGAAACCAGCATAGAGTAAAAGCCCTGCTTGGTAAGGACTGATACCTTTTTTCCAGCTACCTAGTTGCAAATCCATAAAAGGTACTCGGGAGGAAGCGCGGGGTTCTAAACCGAGAAATATCCAGATATTAAAGCCATTTCCTGAGATTTTATCACCGTGACCACTACCAGATTTTAAGACAAAGAGGAAACTAGACTGAATCAGTCTGAGGGGAACTGCAAATAAGCTATCTAGGTAGAGGAAAAATCCGAGGCTTAAAAGTAGAGTTGCTCCCAGCCAGATTAAGCCTTTAGTCTGGTATCTTTGCTGGAATTTGTAACCTGTGGTCAGGATAACTAGGGCAAAAAAGGGTAGGGAAAAAATAAAGAGTTGTTTAGTGAGAATGAATAGGACTAAACTAAACATCCCGAGGAGAAACCAGAGGATATTTTTGAGGAGGGTGTTTTTCTCACTCCAAGATTGGAAGAAAGCAATGGTAGCCAGGAGGCAAAATAATAAGCCTACGTTGTCAATCTGTCCCCAGAGAGAACCTGCCGCCCACAGAAATAGCACTAGGGTAATACTGAAACCGATGATTACGGGGCGTTTGAATTTTAAGATTCTTGCTAGGTAGGTAAGAAGGAGAAAATTGAGAGCGTCAACAAACGCTAGGTAAAAACGGAAGTAGTAGATAGCTTCGGTTTTTTCGCTAATTCCCAATAGGGATTTTATCGCCGCAATTACTCCGCCACTTGCCAGTATGCCTATACTAGGATAGTTGGGGACTTTGGGAGGACAATCCATATATACTGTACCTGCTGCGAGACAATCCCCCCATCTACTAAAGAGAAAAGTATCGGTAACGTGGTAAATGGGGAGAAAATAGACTAAAACAAAGGGGAGGGCTATTCCTAGGATATAGGCAAGGGGGATGAGGAAATTATTTTTTTCCCCTCGGTTGGTTGAGTCTAGAAAGTTTTTCATTATTCTCGAAGTCGTTGAGCTTTTCTGGTTCGGTATATTTTCAGAGAATTTTGGCGGTTTCCAGGAGATATTTCTCTAGTTGGGCTTTTTCTTGCAGGGGTATCCCTAGCATGGCTTTTTTCCTTGTATTTCTCTCTATTTTCTCACAACTTCATCAATGAATAATTATACTCATGCCTAAGGGGGATGCGGCCTGTAGTTTTCCATAATAGTTTAGAGACAGTAAAAAATGGTGGAAAATACTGGTTACAGCCTGGCACTGACGATGTTTTTCGGCAGTCTGGAGTAAGGTTTGATTGATAGGGGAGCAAGTGTCAACGTTTTGCCCTAGCATTTGGAGCTAGAACTAGGCTTTATCTGGGAGAATGAAAATCTTTCGGTTATCTTGGCCGAGAACTTAGCCCATTGTCAAGCTCGTGCGCTCGTTGTTAAAGGCCAAGTTACCCCAATTACTCAAAATTTTATGAAGCATTTGAGTAAACACCTGACTTGATCGATGACAATGGCTCTATCCCGTTCTAGCTGTCAATAATTATGCAAAGTCTTTTTCGACGTTCCCTAGCTGAGACCAATTCTGGGGAAGAAGATACCCGTAGTCGTATTCTACAGGCCGCTTTACGTTTATTTGCCGCTAAGGGTTATGAAGGAACCACGACCAAAGACCTAGCAGGAAGCGCAAATGTGGCAGAAGGAACTTTATTTCGTTATTTTCCCAACAAAAAGGCGATTTTAATCGAAGTGGCCACTAGGGGATGGGTGGATATTCTCACCGACTTGCTGACGGAATTGAGCGAAATGGGCAGTTATAAAGCGGTAGCGCAGGTGATGCGACGTAGGGTGTTGAGAATGCGAGAAAATAGCGATTTATTGCGAGTTTGTTTTATAGAGGCACAATTTCACCCCGAATTAAAAGAGCGGATTCAATCGGAGGTAATTGCTAAAATGACCGATGTGGCCGAGGCTTTTTTTCAAACAGCGATCGATCGTGGTGTCTATCGTCCCATGAATCCGAAAATTGTCGCCCAGGTTTTTCTAGGAATGTTCGCAATTGCCGGTTTTTCCAGTGAAACTATTTTAGATAGTAATGCTTCCCCCTTAGCTTTACAAGAAATGGCCGAAGGTATTGCCGAAATTTTTCTGAATGGAGTGTTAGTTAAGTAGTCGTGCAAAATTAATTTCCTAGTCGAGACTCCGAGACAGCTAATCTAAAGATAGGCGGTTAAAATCCGTTTTAGCTTACTTAAGTAGGTAGGCGTTAAAAATTATCAGATGCCCCCCTTATTAAGGGGGGATTAAGGGTAGGGTTGATTCATTTAAATTAAGTACAGCTGATTTTGAGTCAATAAATTTGAATGAAAATTCTCAAGTTTATCTTTTTCTAATCAAAAGAGTTAGTGACAATAACTAATCTTT
>VYLL01000154.1_pt1 | contig 24812 bp, 21 predicted proteins | sample 5114301 | NCBI WGS metagenome assembly VYLL01 (sample SAMN12291809, study PRJNA351875) | freshwater metagenome | isolation source: freshwater lake | place: USA: Michigan, MSU2 Lake | collected 2011-08-16 | reverse complement strand
GCCAGGACGGCTCCCGGCCGTGAGAGGGCGGCGCATGGCCGGCGGCGACGGGCACCATGGTGGCGGCGATCAGGGCGCGACGGTGGATCTGCATGGGGGGAACCTGGTTCAGGCGCGCACCGCCCGCCAGAGCGGCGGCCGCCCGCCTACCCCGCCATCTGCGACGGGGTCTGCTTCTCGCGCAGGGTGACCAGCTCCTCCGCCACCGTGGGGTGGACGGCGCAGGTCGCGTCCCACTGGCCCTTGGTCAGCCCGGCCTTCACGGCCACGGCGGCCAGCTGGATGATCTCGGGGGCGTCCGGCCCGACCAGATGCACGCCCACCACCCGCTGGCTGCCGGCGTCGACCACCAGCTTGACCAGCATCCGCTCGTCCGAGCCGGTGAAGGCGTACTTCATCGGGCGGAAGCGGCTGACATAGACGTCGACGCCGTCGGTGCAGGCGCGCCGGGCCTCGCCCTCGCTCAGGCCTACCGTCCCGACCGGCGGCTGGCTGAACACGGCGGTCGCGACCGCCTCGTAGTCGAACCGGGACGGGGTGTCGCGATAGACCGTCTTGTGGAAGGCCACCGCCTCACGGATCGCCACCGGGGTCAGGTTGATGCGGTCGGTCACGTCGCCGATGGCCCAGATGTTCGGCGCCGTGGTGCGCGAATGCCCGTCGACGCGGATGGCTCCGGCCTCGGTCAGCGCAACCCCGGCAGCCTCAAGGCCCAGGCCCTTGACGTAAGGAATCCGGCCCGTGGCGAACATCACCACGTCGGTCTCGATTGTCAGGCCGTTGTCCAGCAAACTGATCAGCCCGGCGTCGGTCCGCTCGATCCGTTCGTGCTGCGACGCCAGCACCACCTTGATCCCGCGCTTCTCGATCTCCCCGGCCAGGTGGGCGCGGACGTCGTCGTCGAAGCCGCGCAGCAGGTTCGGGCCGCGATAGACCAGCGTCGTCTCCACCCCCAGTCCGGCGAAGATCCCGGCGAACTCCACCGCGATGTAGCCGCCCCCGGCGATCAGGATACGCTTCGGCAGCTCCGGCAGGTGGAAGGCCTCTTCCGAGGTGATGGCGTGCTCTATGCCCGGCAGCCCCTCGGGGACCCAGGGCCGGCCGCCGGTGGCGATCAGAATGCGCTCGGCGGTGATCGTCCGGCCCTTGCCGACGATCTCCACCGTGTGGGCGTCCTTCAGCACGGCGCGGCCGTGCACCAGCTCGACCCCGGCCTTGCCGAGGTTGGCGGCGTAGATCCCCGACAGCCGGGCGATCTCCACGTCCTTGTGTTCGAGGAAGGTCTTCCAGTCGAAGCTGGCGTCGACCGTCCAGCCGTAGCCGCGCGCGGTCTCGAACTGGTGGGAAAAGTCCGAGGCCATGACCATGAACTTCTTCGGCACGCAGCCGCGGATCACGCAGGTGCCGCCGACCCGGTGCTCCTCGGCGATCGCCACCCGCTTGCCGTCCAGCGCCGTCAGCCGCGCCGCCCGCACCCCGCCCGAACCGGCGCCGATGACGAAGAGGTCGTAGTCGTAGGTAGACATGCAGGTCTCGCGGGCGCGCCGCCGCGACGCGCGGGGCCTTCCCTCCATGTAGCGTCGCCGGCCGCGAATCCAAGCCGCGCGCACATGGCCGCTTGACAACTTGAAGGCAAGGCCGGCACTGACTCGCCCGGAATGACCTTGGGGCGAGGGTGCAATGGGGTTGCTGTCGTCGCTGTTCGTGGCCGCCGCCCTGGCGGCCCAGCCTGTTCCCGGAACCGGGCAGGACCCCGGCGCCCAGGCGCCGGTCGAGCTTGAAGGCCTGACCGTCACCGGACGGCGCCTCACCGACGTCATCGGCGACTTCGTCAGCGAGGTGTCGGCGCCGGTGCGCGGCCGGGGACTGGCGCGCTGGCGTGACCCGGTGTGCGTCGGCGTGGTCAACCTGCGGGCAGACGCCGCCGCCTTCATCGCCGACCGGGTCACGACGGTGGCCGCCGACCTCGGCGTGGACACCGGACGGGAAGGCTGCCAGCCGAACATCGCGGTGATTGCGACGGATGACGCCGGTGCCCTGGCCGCGGCCCTGACCGAGGCGCGCCGACGGGCGTTCCGGACAGGGGCCACGGGCACCGACCGCGGCGGAGCGGCCCTGAGGGACTTCGTCGAGACCGAACGCCCCGTCCGCTGGTGGCAGACCAGCCTGCCGATCGACAGCCGGACCGGACAACGGGCCGTCAGGATGCCCGGAGAGTGTACCGGCAGCTGCTCGTCTGTCTTTGATTTTGCGCCCGTGCTTGTGGTGGACTCGGCGTCCCTTCTCCGCAGCACGATCATCAACAACCTGCAGCGGACCGTCGTCATCATCGACGTCGACGACGTGCAGAACGTCAGCCTCGCCCAGCTGGCCGACTATGTTGCCATGGTGTCCCTGGCGCAGATCGACCCGAACGCCCGAACCGACGGCTACGCCTCGATTCTCAACGTCTTCGCCATGCCGGACTCGGCCGAGGGGCTGACGGACTGGGACCGGACCTATCTGGCCGGCCTGTACAACAGCGAACAGAACCTGCGCTCGAGCGTGGCCAACCACGGCGATATCGTCGCCTCCATCCGCCGCGCCCACGGACGGCTGGTGGAGCAAGCCGAAGCGGAGGCCGGGCAGGAGGCTCAGCCCTGAGCCACGCGCGGCTCAGGGCGTCAGCAGGTCGACACCGTCGTCCGTGCCGATGATCGCCTCGTCGGCGAGGTCGAGAAACAGGCCGTGCTCGACCACGCCGGTGATCAGCTTCAGGTCGTCGGCCAGGCGCACCGGGTCCATGATCGCGCCGCACGTCGCGTCGTAGATGACATTGCCGCCGTCGGTGCGGACGATGCCGCGGTCGGCCTGGCGCAGCCGCGCCGGCAGGGCGATGTCGTGATCGGCCAGCACGTCGGCGATGCGGTTGCCGGTTGTCTTGTGGCCGAAGGCCACCACCTCGATGGGCAGGGGGAAGGCCCCGAGGGTCTTCACCACCTTGGCGGCCTCGGCAATGACGATGCAGCGGGCCGAAGCCTCCCACACCAGCTTCTCGCGCAGCAGGGCCGCACCGCCGCCCTTGATCAGGGCCAGGCCGGGACCAACCTCGTCCGTCCCGTCGACGGTCAGGTCGATGCGCGGCGTGTCGTCCAGCGTCGACAGGGTCAGCCCCAGCTCGCGCGCCAGATCGGCGGTTTTCTCGGATGTGGGCACGCAGCGCAGGTCCGGCAGCTTGCGGGCCGCCAGCGCCTTCACGAACCAGGCGGCGGTGGAGCCGGTGCCCAGCCCGATGACCATGCCGGCCTCGACCCTTCCGGCGGCAGCCTCGCCGGCGCGTTGCTTCCGGGCGTCGCTCATCCCTTCGCCGCCTTTCGCGCGCGCATCGCGCTCATGAACCGCTCGGCCCAGCCGGGACGCACCTCCTGCCGGGCGCGGCCCAGCGCCAGGGCACCGTCGGGGACGTCCTCGGTGATGACCGAACCGGAGCCGGTCATGGCCCCCGCCCCGATCCGCACCGGTGCCACCAGGGCGCTGTTCGAGCCGATGAAGGCCCCCGGCCCCACCTCGGTGCGGTGCTTGTTGAAGCCGTCGTAGTTGCAGAAGATCGTCCCGGCGCCGATGTTGGACCCCTCGCCCACCGCCCCGTCGCCCAGATAGGCGAGGTGGTTGGCCTTGGCGCCCCTGGCCATGGCGACGTTCTTGACCTCGACGAAGTTCCCGACCTTGACCTCCGGGCCGAGGTCCGCGCCGGGCCGCAGCCGGGCGTAGGGGCCGACCTCGGCCCCCGCGGCCACCACCGCCCCCTCGATATGGCTGAAGCTGCGGATGCGGGCCCCGCCGGCGATCCTCGCCCCGGGGCCGAACATCACATAGGGCTCGACCACCGCGCCCGGACCGATCTCCGTATCCCAGCTCAGGTAAACGGTCTCCGGGGCGGGCATGCGCACCCCGGCCGCCAGCAGGTCCTCGCGCCGGACCTTCTGGAAAAGAGCCTCCGCCGCGGCCAGCTCGGCCTGGGCGTTGACGCCCATCACCGCGTCCTCGCCGGCAAAGACAGCGCGCGTCGGGTGGCCGGCGTCGCGGGCCAGGGCGACCACATCGGTCAGATAGTACTCACCCTTCGCATTGGCGTTACCGACCCGGTCCAGAAGGCCGAACAGCAGGTCGGCAGGGGCGGCCAGCACGCCGGAATTGCACGCGGTGACCGCCAGCTGATCCGGGCTCGCCTCCTTCGCCTCGACGATGGCGGCCAGCGTCTCGCCCTCGAGGATCAGTCGGCCGTAGGCCGCGGGATCGCACGCCTCGAAGCCGATCACGGTGACCCCAGTCCCGGCGAAGACCGGCGCGATATCATTAGCCCTGAGCAGCGGCACGTCGCCGTAGGTAACGACCACATCGCCGTCGAAACCGTGCAGGGCTTTCCGGGCGGCCAGAACAGCATGGCCGGTGCCCAGCGGCGGGTCCTGCACCGCCACTGCCCCGGCCCCAAGCCGCCGGGTGACGTGGGCACCCACCTCGGGGGAATGGGCCCCGACCACCACGACGATGCGCTCGCAGCCGAGTCCCTCGGCGGCGTCGATGGCGTGGTCCAGCATGGCGCGCCCGCCGACCGGGTGCAGCACCTTGGGCAGGGGGGACTTCATGCGGGTGCCCTGACCGGCGGCCAGGATGATCGCGGCGCGGGGACGGGTGGTCATGAATCGGTCCGGCGGCTAGGAGGTCCGGCGCGGTCTAGCCCATCGGCGGGCGCGACGGGAGGGCGCATGCGCGATCTGGACGGCTGGACCCTGCTGTTTGACCTCGACGGCACGCTCGTCGACTCGGCGCCCGACCTGATCGGCACCCTCAACCGCATGCTGGCACTCAAGGGTCTTCAATCTGTCCCGGTGTCCAGCGCCCGGCATCTGGTCGGCCACGGTGCCCGGGCTCTGCTGCGCCACGGGTTCCGCGAGGCCGGCACCGTCTGGGACGAGGCCGGGGAACCAGAACTTTTCGACCGCTTCATCGCCGACTACGTGGACAACATCGCCGAACATACCCGCCCCTTCCCGCAGGTGGTCGAGACGCTGGACCGGTTGTCGGACCGTGGTGCCGTGCATGTGGTCGCCACCAACAAGCGCACCGACCTGTCGCTGGCGCTGCTCGACGCGCTGGGCCTGACCGGGCGGTTCGCGCTGGTCGCCGGCCCCGACCGGGTGTCGGCCCGCAAGCCGGACGCGGCCCACCTTCTGGACGCCCTGCAGCTTGTCGGCGGCGACCGGCACCGGGCGGTCATGGTCGGCGACGCCTCCACCGACACCGGGGCGGCGAGGGCCGCCGCCCTGCCCTGCATCGTCTGCACCTTCGGCTACAACGACCTGCCGCCGGCCGAGCTCGGCGGCGATGTGGCGCTGGACCACTGGGACGGGTTCGAGGCCGCGCTCGACACGGCACGCCGGCTTCAGCAGCCCTAAAGACCCGCATAGAAACCGTCGCTCCGCCGGCGCTTGAAGGCCCAGGCCAGATCAACATCTTGGCCAGACTTCTTGCGGGACGCCCTGATGGTCCGACGTTTCCTCTCCCTGCCCCTCTGGCAGCTCACCACCCTCGCGCTCGTGCTCGGTGTCGGCGCGGGCTTGCTGGTGGGCGATGCGGCTGGCCCCTGGCTTGGCCCGATCGGGGACGTCTATCTGAACCTGATCCGCATGGTCGTGGCCCCGCTGGTTCTGTTCACCATCGCCAGCTCGGTGGCGCGGCTGGGGACCGGCGCAGGCGTGGCCCGGCTCGGCGCGCGAACGCTGGCCTGGTTCGCCGTCACCTCGCTGCTGGCGGTACTCGTCGGTCTCGGCTTCGGCCACCTGATGGCGCCGGGCTCCGGGCTCGTCGGCCTGCCGATGGGCGAGGTCCGCCCGCGCGAGATCCCGACCCCGGTCGAGGTTCTTGTGGGAATCGTCCCGACCAACCCCTTCGCCGCCCTGGCCGAGGGCCGGATCCTGCAGATCCTGCTGTTCGCCGCCCTCGTCGGGGCTGCCCTGGCGGCGCTGGGCGAGCGGACCGCCGGCGTGCGTCGGCTGGTCGATGAGGGGGCCGAGGTGGTCTTCCGCATCACCCGCTGGGTCATCCGCCTGACCCCGATCGGCGTCTTCGCCCTGATCGGCGAGGTGGTCGGGACCTATGGCCTCGACAGCCTGCTGCCGCTGGGCAAGTTCATCCTCGCCATCTACGCCGCCTGCCTGTTCCACATCCTCGTGGTCTATTCCGGGCTGCTGAAGCTGCACGGGCTGAAGGTGGCGCGCTTCTTCCGGGGTGCCTTCCCGGCGCAGCAGACCGCCTTCGCCACCTCGTCGTCGCTCGGCACCCTGCCCGTGACCCTGCGGCAGACGGTCGAGCGACTGGGGGTGCCGCAGCCTTACGCCGCCTTCGCCGTGCCCCTGGGCGCCAACGTCAAGATGGACGGCTGCGGGGCGATCTATCCCGCGATCGCCGCACTCTTCATCGCCCAGTACCTCGGACTGGAGCTGAGCCTGACCCAGTATGTCCTGATCGGCCTTACGGCGGTGCTGGGCTCGCTGGGCACAGCGGGCGTGCCGGGCACCTCGATCGTGATGCTCACCCTCACGCTCAGCACGGTGGGCCTGCCGCTCGAGGGCATCGGCTACATCGTCGCTGTCGACCGGGTGGTCGACATGATGCGCACCGCCACCAATGTCACCGGCCAGGTGCTGGTCCCCGTTCTGGTGGCGAAGGAGGAAGGGCTTCTGGACCAGGCCATCTACGACGGCCGCGCCGAAGGAGCCCTGGCGCCAGCATCGGACGGCACCCTGGTTCCGGCGGAGTAGCGCCCTCGCGTTTGCGCTTCCGGTCCCCGGTCGCTACATCCCGCGCCAACCTCCCCACGATCGAGCAAGGCGCGGACGCACCCCATGGCGCAGCAATACATTTTCCAGATGCAGGGCCTGACCAAGGCCTATCCCGGCGGCAAGAAGGTCTTCGAGAACATCTGGCTGAGCTTCTACCCGGACGCCAAGATCGGCGTCGTCGGGGTCAACGGCTCGGGCAAGTCGACCCTGCTGAAGATCATGGCCGGCCTCGACAACGAGTTCTCCGGCGAGGCGCGCGCCGCCGACGGCGTCAAGCGCGGCTACCTCGAACAGGAGCCGCACCTCGACACCAACCTCACCGTTCGCGAGAACGTGGAATCGTGGTGCGAGGAGAAGCAGTGGGTCAAGCGCTTCAATGAGATCGCGGCTGAGATGGCCGAGAACTACTCGGACGAGCTGATGGAGGAGATGACCACCCTCCAGGAAAAGATCGACGCCGGCGACGTCTGGGACATCGACAGCCGCATCGAGATGGCCATGGGCGCCCTGCGCTGCCCGCCGGATGACTGGGCCGTGACCAGCCTGTCGGGCGGTGAGAAGCGCCGCGTGGCGCTGGCCCGCCTGCTGCTGTCGAAGCCGGATATGCTGCTGCTCGACGAGCCGACCAACCACCTCGACGCCGAGTCGGTGGCCTGGCTGCAGCACCACCTCGAGGCCTTCCCGGGCTGCGTCATCCTGGTGACCCACGACCGCTACTTCCTCGACCTCGTGACCAGGTGGACGCTGGAACTCGATCGCGGCAAGGGCATCCCATACGAGGGCAATTATTCCGGCTGGCTGGAGCAGAAGCAGAAGCGCGTCGTGCAGGAGCAGTCGGAGTCCGAAGCCCGCCAGCGCGCCCTGACCCGCGAATTGGAGTGGGTACGCTCGGGCGCCAAGGCCCGCCAGGCCAAGTCCAAGGCGCGTCTCGCCGCCTATGAGCGGATGGTGGCCGAGCAGGAGAACAGCCGGCAGGCCCAGACCTTCGCTGCCATCCAGATCCCGCCGGGCCCGCGCCTCGGCAATGTGGTGCTGGAAGTCGAGGGCCTGACCAAGAGCTACGGCGACAAGCTACTGTTCAAGGACCTGACCTTCAAGCTGCCGCCGAACGGCATCGTCGGCGTGATCGGGCCCAACGGTGCCGGAAAATCGACCCTGTTCCGCCTCATCACCGGCCAGGAGACCCCGGACGCCGGCAAGCTGCGCCTCGGCGAGACGGTCAAGCTGGCCTATGTCGACCAGTCGCGCGACGACCTGGAAGCCAACAAGACCATCTGGGAAGTGATCTCCGGCGGCACCGACGTGATGATGGTCGGCAAGCGCGAGATCAACACCCGCGCCTATGTCGGGAGCTTCAACTTCAAGGGAGCCGACCAGCAGAAGAAGGTCGGCTTGCTGTCCGGCGGTGAGCGCAACCGGGTGCACCTGGCCAAGACCCTGGCCACCGGCGGCAACCTGATCCTGCTCGACGAACCAACCAACGACCTCGACATCGAGACGCTGCAGAACCTCGAGGAGGCGCTGGAGGAGTTCGCCGGCTGCGCCGTGGTCATCAGCCACGACCGCTGGTTCCTTGACCGCCTGGCCACCCACATCCTCGCCTTCGAGGGCGACGGCCACGTCGAGTGGTTCGAGGGTAACTTCGAGGCCTATGAGGAAGACAAGAAGCGCCGCCTCGGCGCCGACAGCCTGATCCCCAAGCGCGTCCAGTACCAGAAATTCGGGCGCTGATCGGCTTGTGATAAGGTGCGGGACATGAGCGACCTCCTGTCCCGCATCACGATCGAGACGAACAAGCGCAGCGGCCGGCCGTGCATCCGGGGCATGCGCATCGCCGTGCACGACATTCTGGGCTGGCTGGCATCGGGAATGACAGAGTCCGAGATTCTCGCCGACTATGAAGAGCTTGAGTCCGAAGACATCCGGGCCGCCCTGGCCTATGCCGCGCGACAGCTCGACCACGCCGTGGTGGTCGCCGCTTGAAGTTTGTGGTCGACCAGAACCTGCCGCTCAGGCTGGTCGATCTTCTGCTGGACCTCGGGCATGAGACAGTTCACGTGAAAGCCTTGGAAATGACCACAGCGCCTGATCCGTCTATCTGGCGGTATGCCGTGGCGGACGACGCCATCGTGGTCAGCAAGGACGGAGACTTCCTCGCCTTCGAGAGGCACCCCGGCGCAGGCGCGCGGCTGCTTCTGCTCCACGCCGGCAATGTCTCGAACACAGCCCTGTTTCAGCGGCCGCTCGACAGCTGGCCGCCCGTGGTGAACCGTTTCAGGGCCGGTGACCGACTTGTGGAGCTCCGATGACCCAGCGCCCCGCCGTCCTGATCGTCCAGCCGCATCTCGGGGCCCTGACCGGGTTTCTGCAGAGCCTCTATGACGTCTACCGCCTGTGGGAAGGTCCGCCGCTCGAGGCGGAGCCCGACATCCGCGCCCTCATCGTCGCCGGCGAGCTCCCGCTGGACATGGCCCTGCTGGACCGGCTGCCGAACCTGTCGCTGATCGCCTGCTTCACCTCGGGCTATGAGGCGATCGACGTTTCGGCCTGTCGCGCTCGCGGACTTGAGGTCACCCACGCCCCCGGTGTGAACCACGAGGATGTGGCCGATCACGCCCTTGGCCTGATCCTCGCTGCGCGGCGCCAGATCCTCACCGGCGACCGGGCCGTGCGCGCAGGAACCTGGCGCGCCGACGACAAGACCATCACCCCGTCGATGGCGGGCACCCGGCTGGGAATTGTCGGCCTCGGGGCCATCGGCGAGGCGGTCGCCCGCCGCGCCGACGCCTTTCGCATGGAGACCCGCTGGTGGGGCCCGCGTGACAAGGCCGCCGCCTGGACGCGCATGGGTTCGCTGGTCGAGCTGGCCCGCTGGGCCGAGGTGCTGGTGGTGGCCTGCAAGGCGGACGACAGCAACCGCGGCCTGATCGACCGGGAGGCGATCGAGGCGCTCGGTCCTGACGGCCTGCTGGTCAATGTCGCGCGCGGGCAGCTGGTCGACGAGGCAGCCCTGATCGCGGCGCTGAAGGCAGGCACGCTTGGGGGCGCGGCGCTGGACGTGTTCGAGATCGAGCCTACCGATCCTACGCGCTGGGCCGGGGTGCCCAACACCCTGCTGACGCCGCACACGGGCGGGGCCACCATCAACGCCGTGCCAGCCATGCTGCGCCTACTGATGCAGAATCTCGCGGCCCACTTCGCCGGCCAGCCGGTGGTCACGCCCGCCTCCTGACAGACGCGTCTGCCGGGTGGCGCGTTCACGCTTGCGAAATCATATAAAGATATCTTTATATGCGCATATGGCCCTGACTGCTGACCAGACTGTGGAGATGCTGCGCGCCGCCGGCGAGGCGACTCGCCTCCGAATCGTCACCCTGCTGGCCGACGAGGAGCTGTCGGTGATGGAGCTGTCGCGCGTGCTCGAGCAGAGCCAGCCGCGCGTGTCGCGCCATCTGAAGCTGATGGCCGAGGCCGGGCTGATCGAGCGCTTTCCCGACGGGGCGCGGGTCTTCTACCGCCTGTCGTCCGACCGCATCGCCCGCCGCCTTGCCGAGACCGTGCTGGACGGGCTGCAGGACGAGGACGCCGAGCGCGACCATCGCCGGCTGGAAGCGGTGCGCCGCGAGCGCGAGGCCGAGGCCCAGGCCTATTTCGAACAGATCGCCCCCAGCTGGGACCGCATCCGCTCCCTTTATGTCTGCGAGAGCGCGGTCGAGGCGGCGATTGACCGCGCGGCGGGCCCCGGGCCGTTCGACCGGCTGGTAGATCTTGGGACCGGCTCGGGCCGGATGCTGACGCTGCTGGGCAAGAAGGCGCGCATGTCGATCGGACTCGACCTGAGCCAGAACATGCTCAACATCGCGCGCTCCAACGTCGCGCGGGCCGGCCTCGACCGGGTCGAGCTTCGACACGGCAACGTCTTCGCCACTCGTCTGCCAGCCGAGAGCGCTGACCTGGTGGTGGTGCACCAGGTGCTGCACTATCTGGCCGATCCGGCCGCGGCCGTGGCCGAGGCCGCCCGCATCACCGCCCCGGGCGGGCGGCTGCTGATCGTCGATTTCGCGCCCCACGCCCTGGAGCGGCTGCGCGAGGAGCATCAGCACCGCCGGCTCGGCTTCTCGGATGATGAAATCCGCCGCTGGCTGGACGAGGCAGGTCTCAGGCCGCTGGCACCGATCGCCCTGCCCCCCGATACCGACGGTCTGACGGTCAGCATCTGGACCGCAGAACGCCCTGCCCTCCCCGCCCGGAGTGTCGCCTGATGACCGCCGCCCTGAATCTGGCTGAGGCCCGCGCCCTGCTGCTGTCGCCACTGGGACCCGTGGCCCGCGCGGGCAGCAACCCGACGCCGCCGCGCGTCTCGTTCGAGTTCTTCCCGCCCAGAAGCGATCAGGCCGAGGACAATCTCTGGCAGGCGATCCGGCGGCTGGCACCGCTCAACCCGGCCTTCGTCTCGGTGACCTATGGTGCCGGCGGCTCGACCCGTGAACGGACCCACCGGACGGTCAGCCGCATCCTCGCAGAGACCCATCTGAAGCCGGCCGCCCACCTCACCTGCGTCGAGGCCAGCCGCGACGAGGTCGATGAGGTGATCCGCGAGTACAAGGCCAGCGGCGTGCGTCACATCGTGGCCCTGCGCGGCGACCCGCCGGGGACCGGCGGCATCGGCGGCGTCTACCAGCCCCGGCCGGACGGCTACGCCAACGCCACCGAACTGGCGCGCGCCATCTCGGTAGTCGGCGGCTTCGACATCACCGTGGGCGTCTATCCGGAGAAGCACCCGGAGAGCCCGTCACTGGACCACGACATCGACGTCCTGAAGGCCAAGGTCGACGCCGGCGCGACCCGGGCCATCAGCCAGTTTTTCTTCGACATCGACGCCTTCCTGCGCTTCCGCGACCGGGTGCGGGCGGCGGGCGTAACCCTGCCGATCATCCCGGGGATCATGCCGGTGACCAACTTCGCCGGCCTGAAGCGGATGAGCGCCGCCTGCGGGGCCTCGGTCCCGGCCTGGCTGGCCGGGCATTTCGACGGGCTGGACGACGACCCGGACACCCGCCGGCTGATCGCCGCCTCGGTCGCCGCCGAGACCTGCGCCCGGCTGCAGGAAGAGGGCTTCGCCGACTTCCACTTCTACACCCTGAACCGCGCCGACCTGGTCTACGCCATCTGCCGGGTGCTGGGCGTGCGCGAGGTGGCGGCATGAGGGGCCTCGCCATCTCCTCCCCCGCCCCTTCGCGGGGGAGGGGGACCGCCGGAGGCGGTAGAGGGGGCGACCGCCAGTGCGGCGCTTCGTCCCTCGCCCCCTCCACCATGCTGCGCATGGTCCCCCTCCCCCGCTTCGTTTCGCTTGCTGGGGAGGAGTGCTGATGACCCGTGCCGACCGTATCGCTGCCCTGAAGGCCGCGGCTCAGGAACGTGTTCTCGTCCTCGACGGCAGCTGGGGGGTGATGATCCAGCGCGAGGACCTGTCGGAGGAGGATTTCCGCGGCGAGCGCTTCGCCGGGCACAACCACCCGCAGAAGGGCAATAATGACCTGCTGATCCTGACCCGGCCGGACATCATCGCCGACCTGCACGATCGCTACTATGCCGCCGGGGCCGACATCTCGGAGACCAACACCTTCTCCTCGACCTCGATCGGCCAGGCCGATTACGGTCTGGAATCCGCCGTCCGGGACCTGAACTTCGAAGGCGCGCGCATCGCCCGCGAGGTGGCCGACCGCTGGACGGAGAAGGAGCCGCACAAGCCGCGCTTCGTCGCGGGCTCGATCGGCCCGACAAACCGCACCCTGTCGATCAGCCCCGACGTCAACGACCCCGGCTACCGCGCCTTGACCTTCGACGAGGTCTATGCGGCCTACCGCGAGCAGGCCCGGGCCCTGCACGAGGGCGGGGTCGACATCTTCCTGGTCGAGACCATCTTCGACACCCTCAACGCCAAGGCGGCGATCAAGGCCATCCTCGACCTGCAGGACGAGGGTTACGAGCCCTTGCCCCTGTGGATCTCCGGCACCATCACCGACCGCTCGGGCCGCACCCTGTCGGGCCAGACCGCCGAGGCCTTCTGGCACTCGGTGCGGCACGCGAAGCCGTTCGCCATCGGCCTGAACTGCGCGCTGGGGGCCGATCTGATGCGGCCCTACATCGCCGAGCTCAGCCGCATCGCTGACACCCTGGTCGCCGCCTTCCCCAACGCCGGCCTGCCCAACGCCATGGGCCAGTACGAAGAGCAGCCGCACGAGACGGCCCACTTCATCGAGGAATGGGCGAAGTCGGGCCTCGTGAACATCGTCGGCGGCTGCTGCGGCACCACGCCGGAGCACATCGCCTGCGTGGCCAGGGAGGTCGCCGGCGTCCCGCCCCGCGCCGTGCCCGAGCGGCCGGTCGCGCTGAGACTGTCCGGCCTGGAACCGTTCGAGGTAGGGGCGTGAGGTCGAGGACTGAATTTCCCCTCCCCCTCGATGGGGGAAGGGTCGGGGATGGGGGTGGGCCCGCAGAGCTCCCCGGCGGGGCCCGGGACGCGAGGCCCGAGCCAGGTCAGCTCCTCTGGCTCCCGTCCGTCACCGTGACGCACGCACCCCCTCCCAACCCTCCCCCATCAAGGGTGAGGGCTTTCGACGTGGCGACCCGCCCATGAGACCCACCTTCATCAACGTCGGCGAACGGACCAACGTCACCGGCTCGGCGAAATTCCGGAAGCTGATCGTCGAGGGGAACTACCCCGAGGCCCTGTCGATCGCGCGCCAGCAGGTGGAGGCCGGTGCGCAGATCATCGACGTCAACATGGACGAGGGCCTGCTGGACTCGCAGGCGGCCATGGTCACCTTCCTGAACCTGATCGCGGCCGAGCCGGACATCGCCCGGGTGCCGATCATGATCGACAGCTCCAAATGGGAGGTGATCGAGGCGGGCCTGAAGTGCGTCCAGGGCAAGCCGATCGTCAATTCGATCAGCCTCAAGGCCGGCGAGGCCGAGTTCCGCGAACAGGCGGTGAAATGCCTGCGCTACGGGGCCGCCGTGGTGGTCATGGCCTTCGACGAGGTCGGCCAGGCCGATACGGCCGCGCGCAAGATCGAGATCTGCACCCGCGCCTACCGGCTGCTGGTCGACGAGATCGGCTTCCCGCCCGAGGACATCATCTTCGACCCGAACATCTTCGCGGTGGCGACGGGGATCGAGGAGCACGACAACTACGCGGTCGACTTCATCGAGGCGACACGGGCGATCCGCGCGACCCTGCCCCACGCCCATGTCTCCGGCGGGGTGTCGAACGTTTCGTTCAGCTTCCGCGGCAACGAACCGGTGCGCCGGGCGATCCACTCGGTATTCCTGTACCACGCCATCCAGGCCAGCATGGACATGGGCATCGTCAACGCCGGCGACCTGCCGGTCTATGACGACATCGACCCGGAGCTGCGCGAAGCGGTCGAGGATGTGATCCTCAACCGGCCGCCGCGCGGCAACCTGTCCAATACCGAGCGGCTGGTGGAACTGGCCCCCCGCTACAAGGGCGAGAAGGGCGAGGCGAAGGTCGTCGACCTCACCTGGCGCGACCAGCCGGTGGCGAAGCGGATCGAGCACGCCCTCGTGCACGGCATGACCGACTTCATCGAGGCCGACACCGAGGAGGCGCGCGCCGGTGCCGCCCGGCCGCTTCACGTCATCGAAGGCCCGCTGATGGACGGCATGAACGTGGTCGGTGACCTGTTTGGTGCGGGCAAGATGTTCCTGCCCCAGGTGGTCAAGTCGGCCCGGGTGATGAAGCAGGCGGTGGCCTACCTCGAGCCCTTCATGGAGGCCGAGAAAACCGGCAAGCCGAGGCAGCAGGCCGGCAAGGTTCTGATGGCGACGGTCAAGGGCGACGTCCACGACATCGGCAAGAACATCGTCGGCGTGGTCCTGCAGTGCAACAACTACGAGGTGGTCGACCTCGGGGTCATGGTGCCCGCTGACCGCATCCTCGACGAGGCGGAGCAGCACAAGGTCGACATCATCGGCCTGTCCGGCCTGATCACGCCCTCGCTGGACGAAATGGTGTTCGTGGCCTCGGAGATGGAGCGGCGCGGCTTCCGCATCCCGCTGCTGATCGGCGGCGCGACCACCAGCCGGACCCATACGGCGGTGAAGATCGAGCCGGCCTATCCGTCGGGCTCGACCACCTATGTCACTGACGCCAGCCGGGCGGTCGGGGTGGTCTCGGGCCTGCTGTCGCCGGAGGAGCGCGACCGCAACATGGCCGCCACCCGCGACGAGTACATCCGCATCCGCGAGCAGTATGCGCGCGGTCAGGAGGTCAAGGCCCGCGCCAGCCTGGCCCAGGCCCGCGCCAACCGCTTCCGCCCGGCCGACCCCGCCCCTGCCACGGCCCCGGCCTTCCTCGGCGTGCGCGCCTTCGACGCCTGGGACCTGAAGGACCTCGCCGACCACATCGACTGGACGCCCTTCTTCGCCAGCTGGCAGCTGATCGGCCGCTTCCCGCAGATCCTCGAGGACGAGATCGTCGGCGAGGCGGCGCGCGACCTCTATCGCGACGCCCGGGCCATGCTGACGCGCATCCTCGAGGAGCGCTGGTTCACGGCCAAGGGGGTGGTCGGCTTCTGGCCCGCCAACGCGCGCGGCGACGACATCGTGGTCTGGGTCGACGAGACCCGGACTGCCGAGGTGGCGCGCTTCCACGGCCTGCGCCAGCAGATCGCCAAGAGCAACGGCAAGCCCAACCTGTGCCTGTCGGACTTCGTGTCCGAGGATGTGCCCGACCACATCGGCGCCTTCGCCGTCACCGCCGGCCATGGCGAGCTGGAGAAGGCGGCCGAGTTCCGCGCCGCCGGGGACGACTATTCCGCCATCCTCGCCACGGCCCTGGCCGATCGCCTCGCCGAGGCCTTCGCCGAGCGCCTGCACAAAGAGGTGCGCACCACCCTGTGGGGCCATGCGCCGGACGAGGCCCTGAGCGTGCAGGCGTTGATCGCGGAGAAGTACCTCGGCATCCGCCCGGCGCCCGGCTATCCGGCCCAGCCGGACCATACGGAGAAGGCCACCCTGTTCCGCCTGCTGGACGCCGGTGCCAACGCCGGCATGGCCCTGACCGAGAGCTTCGCCATGACGCCCCCCGCCTCGGTCTCGGGGCTCTATTTCGCCCATCCGGAGAGCCACTATTTCGGCGTCGGCAAGATTGACGCCGACCAGGTCGCCGACTACGCCGCCCGCAAGGGCTGGGATCTGGCGACCGCCGAGCGTTGGCTGGCCCCGATCCTCAACTACGATCCGAAGGTGCCGGCACGCGGCGTGGCGGCCTGAACGCGGTGCGCGAGAGGCAAACATAAGCCCTCCCCCTCGATGGGGGAGGGTTGGGTGGGGGTGGGCTCACGACGGACAAGGTATGGGCGCGAGCGGCGCGTCCCGCCTCCTGCGCCCTCCCCCGCCAAAGCCTGTGTTCCCGCCCCCATCCCCGACCCTTCCCCCATCGAGGGGGAAGGGAGAAGTGATCGCCCCAGAGCTCGGCGCCTGTCTTCGCTTTGGTCTCTGTGTTGAACCGGGAACGGTGCCGGATCAGCGCTCCCCCGCCGGCGCCCCGGTGTCGTCCAGGCCCGCATCCTTCAGCGTCGCCGGCGCGGTCGTGATGTTCTCGCGTACCCGGCGGGCGGCGTGCTCGCAGCGGCCCGGCAGGCCGAAGAAAAGGCCGAAGGTCTGGCTGCGCACCGCCTCGTCCGGATTGGCCAGCACCTCAGTCCAAAGTCCGCGCGCCGCGGCCGCTGCTGTCCCGGCGGCGGCGAGGGTCGCCGGCGTCTGGCGGGTGCGACCGACGTTCAGGGCGTCGCGGAAGTCTGCGGCCTCCAGCTTGCCCAGCCGGATGATCTCGTCATCCAGCGGATCGACATTGGTCAGGCTCTCGCCCACAGCGACGTGGCCGGTCACCAGCGCCTCGCACCAGGCCACGAGCGGGTAGTCTCCGTCGGGCGCGCCACGCGGCAGCGGCGTGGCATAGGCCAGGGCCTCGCGCACCCGCAGCGCCTCGGCGGTCTCGGCAGCGCGCACCGAGCCCCCGGTGACGATCGGCGCGTCGGGATCCTGGGCCCCGGTCAGGGCGGCGGCGAGCAGAACGGCGGTCAGCAGCGACATCGGAACTCCGGTCTCAGGCGTCGATGGTGAAGCTCAACGCTTCGCCCCTCTTCTGGTTGACCCGCGTGACAAAGAAAAGGCGGCGGAGCCGAAGCTCCGCCACCCGATCTCCGGTCAGGTCTGTCGACGCTTAGAAGCGCGCCGTCAGGCCGATTGAGTAACGACGACCCAGGGTGTCGTAGGTCGACGGGTCGGTGTTGGCCTGCACGCCCGGCGAATAGACCGGGGGCTGCTCGTCAGTCAGGTTGTTGACGGTGACGCGCAGCGACACCGCGTCATTGACCGCCCACGAGCCGAGCAGGTCGAAGTAGTCGGTGGTCGGGATGACGTTGGCGGTGCCGAACTGGGTCATCTCGCCCACCCGGCGCCAGCGCATGCCGGCCGTGAAGTCGCCGTTGCGCCAGTTGAGGCCCGTCAGTGACTTCCACTCGGGGAAGGTGTTGCCGAACACACTGTCGATCGTGCCGGTACGGTCGATGAACGGGAGGCCGGCCGCGATCTGGTTCTCGCGGTTCTCAAGCCAGCCGACGACAACGTTCAGGTCCAGAGCCCCCCAGGCCGGCAAGCCGATGTCGGCCATGTCGGCGCGCCAGTCAACCTGCAGGTCAACGCCCGAGGTACGCAGGGTCGCCAGGTTGGCGTTCGCCTCGATGGAGTTGTTGACGTTACCCGAGAGGGGGTCGCGCGAGAACAGCTGGCAAAAGACGTTCGAGGCGCTGAAGGTCGGGTTCTGGCCCTGGGCGTTGAAGCAGCCCTGCAGCTGCTGCGCGGCACCGATAGTGCCAACACCGTCGGTGATCTCGATGTCGTAGTAATCGACCGCCGCCGAGAGGCCCCCGAGCCAAGCGTTGTCGAAGCGCGACTGCCACACGAGGCCGACTGTGAACGACTCCGAGGTTTCCTCAATCAGGTTCGGGTTGCCGCCGGTGATGCCGGGAACCTGGTTGTTGCTGTAGGTATAGGTGTCGATGGCCGAGGCGGAGATGCCCTGCGCGAGGCAGAGCGCCCGCACCTGGGCGGCATTGGCACCCGTGCGATAGCTCGAGCGGACGTCGCAGGGATCGCCCTGGATGCCGGTCGCCGAGGGGGCCCCGATCGACGGGAAGCTGGTGTTGATTGGCGAGAACAGCTCCCCGATCGACGGTGCACGGACGGCGTTCTGGAACCCCCCGCGTATGGTCACGCCGTCGAACACTTCCCAGTCGATGTCCACCTTGTAGGCGTCGGTCCGGCCGATCGAGCTGTACTCTGACGTCCGGTAGCCGAGTCCAACATCCAGTTGGCGGACCAGCGGCAGGTCAGTGAGAACCGGGATCAGCACCTCGCCGAAGAAATCGAGCACATCGACCGAGCCGGACAAGGGCTGGCTTGGGTTGAAGCCGGCGATCTCCGAACCGCCGGTCTGGCCGCCGTCAGCGCGGGTGACGATCGGATTTCGCTGTGCCAGCGAGGCATCCGGACGAAACACGAAGTCGTCCTCGCGATACTGCACCCCGGCGGCAAAACGGGCTTCGCCGGCCGGCAGGGTGAACATGCTGCCCTGGATGGTGAATTCAGCGACGGTCTGCTCGGAGATCGTCACGTTCTGGGCAGAACGTCCGATGAAGTTGGCGCAAGCGGCCGAGAGGTTGGACTCGCCGAACGGGTTGAAGCCGCCAGCGCAGAGCGAACGACCGCCGTCTGCCGCGTCAAGCAATTGCTGAACGGCCGAACGCGAGACGTTGCCGGTCTGGCGGGTGATCCGCTCGACCCGGCCGTACTGCAGGTAGAAGTCGTAGCTCCAGTCGCGCACGCCGATCAGGTCACCGCGGACGCCCGTGGTGCCCTGGTAAACCGAGTAGGTCTCGGTCGAGTTCCGGCCGCCGACGTCCGTGAAGCGCTTGTCGAGCCGGAACGAGTTGCCAGGAGTGGGACGCGAGTTCAGGAAGGTGCGCAGGTCAGCCGGAATGAACGGGTTGGTGACCGGGACACGGAAGCCCGTCGCCGGGACGGCACCCGCCGCCGGCGTGGCCGCCAGTTCCTGGGCCGCTTCATACTCGGTGAACAGGAAGTTGGCTTAGACCTCGGCCTGGGGGGCCAGTTGATAGTTCATTCCCGCGTAAGCGTTCCAACGATCCAGCGGCAACTGGAGAAAGTTCAATGCGCCGGTGTTGTATACGTAGTCAGCCGATCGCCCAACGAAACCGTCATAGTCGATGCCGCCCGGGCTCTTGAAGTTGCGCGTGCCAGTATAGGAGAACAGCGAGCCATCGTTGTTGAAGCCAAACGAACCAGTATTGAGCAGGGTCGGGGCGCCGAAGTAGCTGCGTACAAGCGTGAGGTTGGGCAGATTTGTCGAGTCGAACACCGTGCTGCCGAGCGGCGAGGCACCCGACGGGCCCGAGACCGACGAGAAGTCGCGCGCCGAGTTGAAGATGTTCTCGCGGGTCGAACGACCCAGCGACATCACCGCATTACCGCGACCGTTATCGAAGTTGCCGCCAAGGGTCACCGAATATGACTGGGTCTCGCCATCATTTCGGTCGGTGATGCCGTACTGGGCGTCGAACTGCACACCCTCGAAGTCATCGCGCAGGATGAAGTTGGCCACGCCGGCGAGAGCGTCCGAGCCGTAGGCCGCCGAGGCACCGCCCGTGATGACCTCAACGTTCTGGATCAGGGCGGTCGGGAAGATGTTGATGTCGACGACACCGGTAGAGTTGGAGCCGACGACGCGGCGGCCGTTCAGCAGAACAAGCGTCCGGGCCGTGCCGAGACCGCGAAGGTTGATGTTCGCCTGGCCGCCGTTCGACGGATTGTTCGAGGTCTGGTTGATCGACGGCACGAACTGCGGAAGGTCGTTGATCAGGGTGTCGATGGTCACCGAACCCGTCGCCTGGAAGTCTTCCTGGCCGACCGTCACAATCGGACTCGCAGCTTGGTAATCCTGCCGCGCAATGCGCGAGCCGGTGATTATGATCTCTTCGACTTCGGTGGCTTCCTGCGCGGCGGCCGGTGCGGCAGCCATCGCCAGGGCGGTCATGAGCGCGGCACCGCCAATCGTGGTCGTGGCGAGCAGGCGCTGTCGCGTGTTTCGAGTGTTCACGATAATCCCTCCTGAGGGGCAGCGGTCTTTGAAGCTCGCCGCATGTTGCATCAAGTCCTTGCGGACACAGATCGGTGGATCATTTGGGCAGACAGACGATTTCGTCCAGACGCAGACGCCCTGCGGCCCAGCTTCGCATGTAAGTGTCTCATTGGCGACACACTTACATCAGCGCCGTGACGACGGCTATGGATGTCAGGCTGCGGAAGCCCCGAAACGCCGCATTGCAGTTGCGAATCCGGATCACCGACTTGAGGGCCTTACGCTGGGCCTCAACGCTGCCCCCCGTTCTGAATGACCTCGTCACAAGCAGAAGGGCGGTGGTGCCGAAGCTCCGCCGCCCTCAAGTCCTTGATGTTTCTGCGACTCCGAGACCGAAATCGGTTGGCCCGGAGGCCGTCCAGCCCGGTCCCGACTTCAGTCCGGACGCAGGCACCAACCGGATCCACGGCATCGGCGGAATCGCACAGCGATCCCGCCTCAACCGATCGGACTCTAGAAGTCCGCCGTCACGCCGAAGAAGAAGTACCGGCCCAGCGAGTCGTAGAGCTGCGGGTAGGTGTTCCCGTTGCCGGTCGTACCCGCACTCAAGGTCAGCTGCGGATCGTTGTCGAGGATGTTGTTGACGCCGGCCCGGACAGTCACCGTATCCCTCACCTGCCAGGTAGCCGCCAGGTCGAGATAATTCTCGGCGTCGAAATAGCGATCGATACGGGTGCCACCATTGTTCAGCGAGCCGTTCGCCCCCAGAACTGCGACCTCAACCTCACCGAAGTAGCGCCAGGTGGCCGAGATGTCGACATTCCACGGAGAGATCCAGGTCGCACGGGCCCGGTGACGCCATTCCGGATTGGGAACGCCACACTGGTTGGCGTAGAAGCCGGCGCAGTCATAAACCGAGTTGGCGGCGCCCAGACCGGTGTCCGTGACCAGGGAGTCGAGCAGGGTGCCCACGAAGGACAGCTGCACCGAACCCATGTTCGACACCCCGATATCTTCGAGGTCGAAAGCATAGTTAGCGTTGAAGTCCCAACCCGTGGTGGCGAGACCACCAATGTTGTTGTTCAGGTCTTCAACCTGTCCGCTGCCGATCCAGAGCTGGCCCCCGGCGTTGCGCCTGATGCGGCCGCAAGCCGCAGCGTCCGGCGTCGACCCGTAGCATTGGGCGACGGTGTTCAGGGCACCGATCGACGACACGAGACCGACGACATCGATATCGAAATAGTCAATCGTCAGATTGAAGCCAGGAGCGAAGGCGGGCGTCCACACGACCCCGTAGGTGTAGGTGTCTGCTTCTTCCGCGTTCAGGGCCGGATTGCCCCCCGAGAGCAGGTTGTACTGACCCGCCGGGCTGTCGAGCGCGCCGCTGGCCGACTGGGCGGCCGTCACCTGGTGAGGTGCTCCACCGATGCAGTTTGCCGCCACTGCGCCCGTGGTCGCGTCGCAGGGGTCGCGGTCCAGGTCGAACAGGCCTGCCCCCTGAGCCGCGAACAACTCGATCACGTTCGGAGCCCGCACCGCGCGCGAGTAGCTGGCGCGGAAGCGGATATCCTCGACCGGAGCATAGTCGCCCCCGATCTTGTAGGTGTCAGCGCCGAAGTTGTCATACTCCGACCGACGATAGGCCGCATCGATCGAGGCAGAGTAGGCCCACGGCTGCTCGTCGGCCAGCGGGATCTGGATTTCCCCGAAGACTTCGGAGACGTCCGTGGAACCCGACAGCCCGATCGTCGGCCCCCCCTGACCGGCACCGTCGCCGGAGGCGAAGGCCGAGTCCGGCGTCGATGTCAGGCTGTCGCGACGATACTCGGCACCGAAGGCGACCTGTACGGTGCGGGCGGCGCTGGGCACCGACCAGCCGGTATCGCCCGTGATCGCCGCGGTGACCACCTGCTGGGTGGTTTCACCACGCTGGATAAGCGGAATCTGCACATAGTCCAGAGCGGCCTGGGTGACGCCGCTGGAGATGAAGATGTCATAGGGGACGCAGTTCGGATCCGTACCATTGACCACCGAACGGCACGTCGGAGTGCCGCCGACACTGACGACGTCAAGGGCGCGGCCCAGGCGTACGATCGAGAAGTCGTTCTGGTAGGTCCGGGCCAGGGCGACGCGCGAGTACTGTGCAGCCACATCATAGGTCCAGCCGTCGGCCAGATCGCCGCGGACGCCGACCACGCCCCTGTACGAAGTGTAGTTCAGGTCATCACGGCGCCCGCCGCCTTCGACGTTGCGACGGCCGACGAAAAAGTCTGTCGGCGTGTCAGCTGCGATTTCCGCCGCGCTGCAACCTATCGCGGCCGCCTGGGAAGCAGACAGCAGCGGGTTGCCGCAGTTGATCGTCGACGTGCTGAAGAAATTACCCGACGGAGCGATCTGGCTGACCGAACGATAGTCCGAGAACATCAGCTGAGCGAATACCTCAGCCTTGTCATTGATCTCGTAACGACCGAAGGTACCCAGAGTGTACCGTTCGTCCGGTCGCTGGTAATAGTTCAGTGGGCCGAAGTTGTACTGATGCACGCTGTTGTTGAACGGAATGAAGGTTCGGCCAGAGCCGAGGGTGAAGTTGAAAGTTGCGAAATCAGTGAAACGGCCCGGAAAAGCCGTGCCCGAACCTCCGCAGGTAAAGTCTTGCGGCGTGGCCGCGGCGGGAGCCCCGATCGCGCAGGCAGAATAGTCACGGTCGCGCTGAAGGATCGGATTGTTGTTGCGATAGCCGGCGTACGCCATGACGTTACCGCGGCCATCGGGGCTCGACACGCCCATGATGGCGTTGATCGAGCGGCTTTCGCCATCCACGACATTGTCGTCCGGCAAGGCGAACTGGGACGGATTCGTGGCACCACGAGCGGCGATCACCGAGCGCAGGTTGCCGACGCCGCTGTAATCGTTGTTGTGCTGGTAGAAGCCGTACTGGGCATCAACCTGCAGCCCCTGGAAGTCTCGCTTCATGATGAAATTCACCACGCCGGCGACGGCGTCGGACCCGTAAACGGCGGAAGCACCGCCGGTCAGCACTTCCACGCGCTCCACCAGTTGCTCGGGGATCTGGTTCAGGTCAGCAGCGTCGTCATTCGGGGAGCCGTAGCCCATGCGACGGCCGTCGATCAGCACGAGCGTCCGGGAAGAGCCCAGATTGCGCAGGCTCACCGTCGCCGTACCCGAGGCACCGTTCGATACCGTGGAGTTCTGGGCGGCAAACGCCTGCGGCAACTGCGTGATCAGGTCTTCGACCCGGGTCACGCCCGCGACGTCAATGTCTTCGCCGGTCACCTGGGTGACCGGGCTGGTCGTCTCCAGGTTGATTTGCGGAATGCGCGAACCGGTGACAACGATGGCCTCGACCTCAGTGACCGGCTCCTGAGCCAGAACAGAGGTCGCGGCCAAGGCGCTCGCGACGCCCGCCATCATCGTAGACGTCAAAAGACGCTGCCGCCTCAAAAGCTTCATTTTCGTGCTCCATTTCACAGGTATCCGCATCGGTCCCGATGACGTCTGATGCCCGGATACAGGACTCCCCGCGAGTCATGGCGGTCAGTTACACATGTTCGCGAGGCGAGCGCTACCCGCGCCGGGCTGACGTGGCGAAAAATGGCCAATTCTGTCACCCAATCGCCACGCTGCGGTCCACCTTCGGTCACCCGCCTCCTTGATTGCTTTTGCGTCGATCCGGCCTTTGGGCTTGATCTGGCGTTACGAGTTAGGTGAGGAAGTCAAGCATGCTCGCAATCGCCGTTCTCCTCGCGCTGTCCGCCCCCCAGGATCCCCCCGCAACCTTGCCGGCGATCGATCTGCTTCTGGAGTGTCGTCAGACGTCCGACCCTGCCACGCGTCTTGCGTGTTATGATGAGGTCGCGGCGGATATCGCAGCAGCCCATGCGCGTAACGAGATCCGGGTTCTGGACCGCGCCGGGATCGAGGCTTCGCGCCGAAGCCTGTTCGGATTCCCGACGACCGGTCTCGGGCGACTTCTTGGACCTTCGATAAGCGAGCTTGAAGCCGTTGAGACGGAGCTGCAGCGCGCCAATCGCACCGCCGACGGCAAGTGGAGTTTCTTCCTGGGTGACGGCAGTCAGTGGCTCCAGATCGACAGTGGACGCGTGGAGTTCGACAATCGTGCCGGAGAAGCGGTCAGGGTCCGTAGAGCGGCGCTTGGCAGCTATCTCCTGACGGTCGGAGGCAGCCGCGCCGTGCGAGTCAGACGCTGGTGATCGCCCCCTACCGCGTAACCGCTGCCCGGGCCGCATAGGGAGCCGGCTCCGGCGTGCAGGACACGGCAGCGCTCTGAAGTCCCGCCAGCACCACCAGCGTCGCCGCAACCGGCAACAGCCGCGCCGACACTGCCATGGCCAGATCGATGGCGGCCTCGCCGGCGCGCTTGAGTCGGGACGAGGACAGGGCGGAAGAACGGCTCACTTTGGGACTCCAGCAATGGTTTCCGAAGTCTTGACGCAAGGGCGGGGCCGGGCTTCCTCACCCCATGCCCGTGCAGATTCCCTACGTCCGCCGCTTCGACGTCGCCTATGGCGAGCGCCTGCAGCTGTCGCCGCGGGTGGGGTGCGTGGTGTGCGAGAACCCCGGCCCCTTTACCTTCACCGGCACCAACAGCTTCCTGATTGGCGGCGACGAGGGCCCGCTGGCGGTGATCGATCCGGGGCCGGACGACGCGCGGCACCTTGAGGCCCTGCTGGCGGCGATCGACCGGCGACCGGTCAGCAACATCCTGCTGACCCACACCCACCGGGACCATGCGCCCCTCGCGCCGGCCCTGGCGCGGGCCA
>VYLL01000153.1_pt1 | contig 24828 bp, 22 predicted proteins | sample 5114301 | NCBI WGS metagenome assembly VYLL01 (sample SAMN12291809, study PRJNA351875) | freshwater metagenome | isolation source: freshwater lake | place: USA: Michigan, MSU2 Lake | collected 2011-08-16 | reverse complement strand
TGCACCAGCAGTTCCTCGCTCGCTCGCCGCTGTGTCGCAATATACTCGGGATCGCGGTCGATTCCCTGCTCTTTCGCCGCCTGGGCAAGCAACCGCCGGTCGATCACGCGCTGTAGCAGATTGCGCATGATAAGCTTCTTGTCTGCGCCTTCTGGAATGTTTGCGCCGCGGAGCTCCTGGTTCAGTTCGGACAGCGAAACCTCTTCGCCGTTGACCACGGCAACGATCTGGCCCTCGGGCTTCTTGTCGCACGCGCTGAGCATGACCGCACAGGCTACGAGCGCCACAGGTACGCGAAATGTGTTGATCACTTGACTTCCCCACTCAGGATATCGACACGGTTTACTAATGCCTGTCGCTTAGACGGGAACCAGTTTGGGCTCAACCATCGATTCGGGCGAAAGATGACGACAGTTTTTGATTGGCTGACGGTCATGGTGTTCGCCGGGCTGATCGTTCTGTTTCTCCAGCGATCGACGGATGAGACACCGCGCGACGAGTTGTGGCAGTATCTGATTCCCAGTGTCGGATGCGCCGTGTGCAACTACCTTGGAAACGAGGGGTACACCGTATTCGCAATCCTCGTGCTCGTGGCGGTACTGGGCTACATCCACGTGGTTCTGAAGCCTTTCGGACACGCCCGCTGACAGCCGAACGGCTGCGGCGCCCCCACGACCATGTGTTTTACCCGCCCGACCGAGTGAGCCGCGAGTCAGGCGACCAGCTGCCGGAAATACGCGATCGTCCGCCCGAGCCCTTCGCGAAGCGGGACCCACGGCTCCCATTCGAGCCGGGTCTTCGCAAGCCCGATGTCCGGGCAACGTTGACGCGGATCATCCTGCGGTAGCTCGCGATGCTCGATGCGCGATGTCGATCCGGTAAGCTCGATCGCCAGCTCGGCCAGCTCGATCATTGTGAACTCGCTGGGATTCCCCAAATTGACCGGTCCGGTAAAATCCCGCGGACTGGCCATCAGCTTTACGAAACCGTCGATCAGGTCGTCGACATAGCAGAAGCTGCGCGTCTGGGTTCCGTCGCCGTAGATGGTGATCGGTTCGCCGCGCAGCGCCTGCATGATGAAATTCGATACGACCCGGCCGTCGGCGGGCGACATCCGCGGCCCGTAGGTGTTGAAGATCCGTGCGACCTTGATGTCTAGACCGAGTTGTCGGTGATAGTCGAAGAAGAGCGTTTCCGCGCACCGCTTGCCCTCGTCGTAGCAGGAACGCGGTCCGATGGGGTTGACGTTGCCCCAATAGGACTCGACCTGTGGATGGACGCTCGGATCGCCGTAAACCTCGCTCGTCGACGCCTGAAAGATGCGGCATTTCAGCCGCTTCGCGAGGCCCAGCATGTTGATGGCACCGTGGACGGACACCTTGGTCGTCTGGACAGGATCGTGCTGGTAGTGGATCGGTGACGCCGGACAGGCGAGGTTGTAGATTTCATCGACCTCGACAAACAGGGGAAAACAGACGTCGTGCCGCATGAATTCGAAACGGGGATTTTGCAGCAGATGTTCAATGTTCGCCTTCGACCCGGTGAAGAGATTGTCGACGCAAAGTACTTCGGCACCGTCCGCGATCAGGCGGTCGATCAGATGCGAACCGAGGAAGCCGGCCCCGCCGGTCACCAATACGCGCTTATGACTGAAATACGCTCGAGCCATGTGGACGAAGCCTCCCTGCGACGGGTGCCTTACCAAAAGGCACCGATGGCGCAACGTCGGGCGACAGCAGTACCGCACCATCGCGAGACAGCCCTGCCCCGCTTTGCAGCAAGCGCAGTCGCATGCTGACGGCGCTGGCCTGGGTCATCGCTATTCCGGTCGCGGCGATTACCACGATCTTTCTGGTCGAAATGATCGCCGGCCTTGTGCGGCCGCGCCGGGCCGACCTGCCCGGGGCGAGCGTTCCGGTAACGGTCGTCGTAGTGCCCGCGCACAACGAGGCAATTTCGATCGCAGCGACGCTCGACGCGCTGTTTGCGGTCCTGCCAAAGGGTGGTCGCGTGCTGGTGGTGGCCGACAATTGCACCGATGACACTGCCGAAATCGCGCGCAAAGCTGGCGCATCCGTCGTCGAGCGACACGATCCCGACCGTCGGGGCAAGGGCTTCGCGCTCGCTTTTGCGCGCGATACGCTTGTGCCCGATCCGCCCGAAGTCGTCGCAGTCGTCGATGCCGATTGCGTCCCCACGGCGAACAGTCTCGCCGCGCTGGCGATTGCGACTGCGCGCGACGGGCGACCGGTGCAGGCGATCAACCTGCTGCGAAGCGGGTTGGACGCGCCGCCGATGGTGCAGATTTCGTCCTTCGCGTTTCTTGTCAAGAATCTCGTGCGGCAGCGCGGGGCCGCACGGGTCGGCGATGTCGCCATTCTTGGCGGCACCGGCATGGCGATGCCCTGGCAGTTGTTCGCTGCCGCACCGCTGGCGAACGACAATATCGTCGAGGACCTGGCGCTCGGCATCTGGGCGACGCGGCAGGGGTTCGCGCCGTGCCTCGTCGAAGCGGCGCGTGTCGAGAGCAACGCTGCCGCACGTGAAGATACGCTCGGTCAGCGTGCGCGCTGGGAACACGGCTTTCTGCAAACCGCGCGCAAATATGCTTTCCCGCTGATTGTCGAGGGAGCGACGCGGCGAAACCGGGCCTTGCTCTGGATGGGCCTGCACCTCTGCGTCCCGCCGCTTGCGCTGCTCGTTACAATCGCCGCGCTGGCGCTCGTCCTGCTGGCTGGGCTCGCCGTGTTGGGGGCATCTGCGCTTCCCGTCAGCGGTCTGGCCGCAACGACCGGACTGGCCGGGGTCGCGATCGTCGTGGCCTGGATGCGCGAGGGCAGAAAGACGCTGAACGGCCGCACACTGGTCCAGATCCCGCTGTACGTGCTTTGGAAAATCCCGAACTACCTGAAGCTGCTCACCGGCAAGCGATCGGGCTGGCGCCGAACCCCGCGCGAGGGCGAGACATCAGATGGGCCGTCCGGTTAACCGCCAGCGCAGCACGATCGCAAAGATTGCCGGGCCTTCGACAAGATAGCGGCGCCACAGCCGTCGCGGCTCGCTCGCGAGACGATGGAGCCATTCGAGCCTCGCCCGCTGCATCCACAGGGGCGCGCGCACCTTCAACCCGGTGATGAACTCGAGCGATGCCCCGATGCACAGGCCGACCCCACCTGTCCGGCCACGCGCGGCAAGCTCGGCGGCAATCATCTCGCTCTGCGGGGCTCCGACCGCCAGAAACACATAGTCGGCCGCGACGTTCTCCAGCCGCTCGACAACCCGGGTCCGCGCCGCGGCATCGGTGGTCAGTCCCATCGGCGCGTCAATCGGCACGAGGTGCAGCGCCGGATAGCGGCGTTGCAGCGCATCGTGCAGTGCCGCGGTGCCCCCGACCACCGCCACAACCTCGTCGCGAGTCAGGACGCGATCGAACAAGCGCGCCGTGAGGTCGCTGCCGGCAACCACGGGCAGTTGTTCGCCTGCCAGCCGGGCAAGCAGCGCCAGGATGCGGCTGTCGCAAAGGCGGAGCGCTGCGGAGCGGTATACCGTGTGGAACGGTCCTTCCGCGCCTTCGCGGGCAAGCCGGACGACATGGTCGACGTTGGGCGTAACAACGAACACGAAGGCGCGTTTTCGAGCAAGAGCCGAAACGCAATTCACTGCTTGGTCAAAGCTCAGCGGCGTGATGCCAAGACCCAGAAAGCGCGCCCGTGCGGGAAGGTCCGGTTGTTCAATAAACATCCCGCTTCCAGATCAGCTGGAACACTGTTTCGACGATGATCCGCGCGTCGAGCAGCGGCGACCAATGTTCGATGTAATAGATGTCGAAGTCAACGCGGCGCTTGGCCTGCTCGATGGTTGCGATCTCGCCGCGAAACCCGCGAACCTGCGCGAGGCCGGTGATGCCGGGCTTCACCCGGTGACGCGCACGATATTCGCCGACCGCATCGAAATAATAGCGCTCGCCGACCCGCATTGCGGTCGCGTGCGGGCGGGGACCGACGAGGCTCATCTCGCCGCGAAGGACGTTCCACAGCTGCGGCAGCTCGTCGATACTGAATCGCCGGATAAATCGGCCGACGCGCGTCACGCGCGGGTCGTCGCGGATCGTGCGTTCGGCACCTGACACATCCGACTTTTCGAGGTGCATCGAACGGAATTTGAGAACCTCGATCACGCTGTTGTTGAAGCCGAACCGGCGCTGGCGGAAGAAGACCGGGCCCGGGGTCTCGAGCTTTATCGCGAGCGCGACGAGCAAAAGCAGCGGCGAAAGCAGGATCAGTCCGAGGAACGCGAGTATCCGGTCCTGCACGGCTTTGGCCACACCGTCGAAATCGCGGACGGGTTGCTGCCACACCTTGAACACGGGCAGGTCGCCGATGAACGCAAGGCGGTAGCGCTTGCGAAATTCGAGCGTTTCGCGCGGGAGGAAGGCGACGTCGATCGAGGCCGAGCTCAACTCGTTCGCGATGGCGTCGAGCCGAACCTGGCTGAGGCGTGGCACGGCGATCAGCACCTGATCGAGGAAACCCTGCCGGGCCTGCTCGATCACTTCCTGAAATCCGCCGATAAAGCCGACCTCGTGAATCGGTTCGCGATCGATCCGGGTTCTGCGGTCGTCCGCGAAGCCAACGATCTGTAGATGCGGTACGCGCTCAAGCGCGAGCAGCTCGAGCACCCGCCGAACATTACCCTCGTCGGCGCCGTAGATCGCGACGCGCTGCCCGACCAAGCCGCGTCTCATCAGCAAATAGGCGACACGGCGCGTCGCGATCCGCGCGAAGAAGAAGAAGGATACGCTGAGCGCGGTGAAGATCAGCAGGATACCCCGCGAGAAACGCTCGATCACGTCGAACTGCGCCGCCGTGATCGCGGCCAGGGTCACGGCAAGGAGGAAGTCGAGAATGGCTCCGGTGCCGACGTCGTCGCCCTGGCTTGCCGCCTGCGCGTAGGCATCGCGCGACAAGCGGATGAGGAAATAGTTGAACGCCAGCAACAGCGCGCCCGAGCTGTGCATCTTCGGATCGAAGTAGAGGTCGCTGAACAGCGCATAGACGAGCGGTGTGAGCAGCGCGGCCAGCCCCATGCTCAGGACGTCGGAAACGATGCCAACCGAAATCAGCATGTTGCTGGTCAGCCTGAGGTAGCGCGGGCGCGTAGGAGCCGGGGGAGCGGCGACCGCTGCGCCCGACGCGTCCGGCGCGCCCTGCGGCTCTGCAATCATGGCTTGTGTCCCACGCCTACAACCGCCCCATTACCCCTGCACGGTTGACATCAGAACCGGCAGGCGGCGCAAAGTCGCGCCTTGCTCGCTCGAGACCCGCCGCCGAATCGCGCGCACAAGCGCTCGTAACGCAAAACTGTTCACGAATCTTCCAGCCGTCGATCCGGGCCGGGTTGACGAAGGTAAAGGCTTGCAGAAGACTCTGCGCGCGCGCCATATCCTTGGTTTCGACGAGAAACGCGAGATAGGTGCGGAGGGCGATGGTGCTCGCCGGATGCTTCTGCAGCATCTCTTCGAACAATTGCCGCGCGCGGGCCCGGTCTCCGCGCGCGCGATAGGCGGCGACCACTGCGAGCTTGGCCTGAACATTGTCCGGCTCCTCGCGGACGACATGCTGCGCGTCGCGCAACGCGGCCGGAATATCTCCCCGGCGACGCGCAAAGGTGGAGCGCATCAGGAGCGCATCGCCATTGGTTTCATCAACAGCGAGAATACGTCCGACAATGTCGGCGGCACCCGACGCGCCCGCCCCGTCAAGGGCAATGGCATAAAGCGACCAGGTATCGGGCGAGGTCCCCGGGCCAATGAGCGGGTCGAGGACGGCCTTTGCGCGGTCCGGCTTTCCCCGCGCGATAAGAACGCGCGCGGCCAAGAGGCGCAGCATGACGGCGGCTTTGGGCGGAAGAGCCTGCGGCGCGCCATCGAACATCGTCGGGTCGTATTCACTGATGAAGGTGAAGAGCTTGTCATGGAGTGCAACGTCGGTCGGCTTTGCCAGCGCTGCCTCCAGGAGCTGCCGGCGTGCCGCATCGCGCCGGTCGAGCTTGTATTCCGCCGCCGCGAGATCGAGGAGGCGCGCGTCGGTCGGCATCACCGCGTTGAGTTCGCGCAACGTCGCCGCGAATTTCGTCCCGGTGCCTGCGGAACGGTAAAGCTCGACCAGCGTCGTGAGGACAATCTCGCTGCGCGCCGTGGTCGGATTGTCGAGCATCGCGATCGCGGATGCGAAATCGTCGCGGCGACCATGAACTCGCGCCTTCAGGACCTTACCGACCTCGTCCGACGGGTCGCGGGCGATGATCTCGTCGGCAAGTTGCTCGGCGGTCTTTTCATCGTTCATCGCCAATGCGGCAACGCCCTTGACCAGCCGGGGGCGCGTCAGTGACGGCTGGAGCGACAGGAGCTGGTCGGCGGCCTTCACCGCTTCTCGCATCCGTCCCGCCCTCAACGCGATGTCCGCAAGGATTTGAAGCGATTCGGGATCGGTAGGCTCGAGCTCGATTGCGCGGCTATAAGCTTCGTACGCACCCGCCAAATTGCCGTTCTGCAATTCGGCACGACCCAGCAACCGCCAGTATTCGGGGACATCGTCACGCGCGGTCGTTGCACGGACCGCGGCGAGGCGCGCAGCCGGGAATAGTCCCTGGTCGAGGAGCGCCTGGGCTTCCACAGCCTTGCGCGCTGCCGTTTCCGAGCTCGACGAACAGCCTGCAAGTGCAGATGCCAGCGCGATCACGAGGCCGAAACGCGTCAGACGGCCGTTAACCAAGGGACAATATCTCAAGAGTTGAACCAATCGCAACAAATTGGGTGGTAAGCAACGTGCTGTGGCCGCTATAGAGCAGCATCCTAGCAAGTGAGGGGCGTTATTGTGAAGGCTTTGTCGCGCGTGTTGTGCGCTATTCTGTGGGCGGCGTCTTTGCCCGTTGCCGCTCAAACCCCATCACCCTCGGTACAGGCCGCACCATCCGCGACCCGCCCGTCATCACCGGCGACAACGGCTGGCACGCCTGCGCCAGCACAGTCGGGTACGCCAGCGCCCGCCGTCCAAGAAGCGCCCCCCGTCCCCATGCCTATCCCGGCGGCGCGACCCGGCGAATATGTCGTCAATCCCGGCGATCAGCTCGAAATCTACGTCTGGGGCGAGGAACGCCTGCAGCGCGCGCTGCGCGTCCTGCCCGACGGCAGCTTTTCCTTCCCGCTACTCGGACGGCTCGTCGCGGCCGGCAAGACGCTGCCACAGATCGAAGCCTATGTTTCGAACGGGCTGCAGAGCCAGTATCGCGGCAAGGTTCCGCAGGTGACCGTGTCGGTTACGGCACCGACCGGGTTGCAATTCGCCGTCGCGGGACGCGTTAAGGCACCGGGGACGTTCACGCCCGGTCGCTACGTCAATCTCCTCGAAGCACTGACGCTCGCGGGCGGGCCGGACGAGTTCGCAAACCTCGACAACATCCTTATCGTCCGGAAAACCCCGACCGGGCTGCTCAGCCTGCGCGCGCGCATGGGCGGCATCTTCAAGGGGTCGCTGCCCGCCGGTAACGTCGCGCAGAACGCAATCCCGGCGATCGAAAGCGGCGACACGGTGATTGTGCCATGAACCATGTGCCTCCCGGGATCCGCCGCAACGGCGCGCCGATCGCGATCTCGATGGTGGTTGCCGCTGCCCTTCCCGCAGCAGCCGTCGCCAAAAGCGATGTCGGCGTGGACGTCTCGCTGAACGCTTCGGCTGCTTCCAATCCATTTCAGTCGCTCAACGGAAGGACGGGTTCGGCGAGCGCAGCGATCGCTCTGTCGCCGTGGATCACCTTCACCGAGTCGGCGAGCAGCCTGAGGCTGACTGGCGACGTGCGCGTGACCGAGTATCAGCGCGTGTTCGGTCGTACCGAAGCGTTCAGGCTGAATGCCGATGGCAGATGGGCGATCACGCCGCAGTTGGACCTGTCGGCGTCGATATCCTTTGGAGAATCGATCGTCGGGGAGACCAATGTCATCGACTTTTCGAGACCCGTGACCTTGACACCGGATCCGAGTGTTCCAGGACTGGTCACGCCCGGCATCATCGTCATCGAGGATCCCTCGTTGAACGGGCTCCGCAGCCGGCAACAGTCGTTCAATACCTCGGTAACCGCGCAATACCGCCCGGACGGGCGCCAGCGCTTTGGCGCCTCGTTTTACGCGCGGCAAAGCCGGTTTTCCAATCTGACGAACGGCGGCGACTATGCGATATATGGCGAGACGATCAGCTATGACCGCGTCTTTCGCCGCGGAACCTTTGGCGCGACACTGAATCTGCAGCGCTTCGAGTGCCGATCGGGCACAGACTGCTCGCAGGTCATTGTTTCGCCGCAACTCACCGCAAACATCCGACTTAACAGCACGTGGAGCCTCTCGGGCGCCGCAGGGTTGTCATATTCGGCGCTCGCCTTTCCCGGCCAGCAGCGCAAGACGGTGACGCCCTCGGTGAGTGCGACGGTTTGTCGCCAGGACGCGCGGACGAGCGTGTGTCTGGGTGGCACGCACACGGTCGAGGCCACGGCGCTGAGCGGTGCGCGCCCGATCCTTTCTGCGAACGTGTCGGCCCGCTACAGGATAGACCAGAAGAATACGATCTTGCTGAACGGCAATTACGCCGGAACCACGGGTGCCGGCCTGACGCGCGACACCTTCCGCCAGTTCACCGCGCGGCTAACCGACGAGTATCGGTTCAACCAACGCGTCGCCATGGTGGTCAGCGGTAGCCATTCGATCAGCAACTCGACTCTTCTGGGACAGCGCAGCAATACTGAGGTATCTATCGGCGTGCGGCTGTCGTTCGGGAACCGGACATGAGCCAGTTTGACGAGAAGGACGAAGTCGAAGGCGGCAGCGCGTTCGACGGCTTGTTTTCGAGCCTGCCCACGATCCTGTGGCAACGGCGATGGCTGATCATCGTCCCGTTCGTTGTCGGCGCAATCGCTGCCGTCGCCGCCGCGTTCCTTATTCCCGCCAGCTACCGTTCCGAGGCTGTCCTGCTGGTGGAATCGTCGCAGCTTGCGACCGACGGTGCCGGGCAGGTCGCGCCCGAAGCGATCGACGAGCGCATTGCCAAGGTGAAACAACAGGTCATCAGCCGGCCGGACCTGATCGCGATCATTCAGGAATTTCAGCTCTATCCTGACGAGCGGAACAAGGCGTCGCTGAGCGAGCTCGTCGACAAGATGCGCGAAGACATCCTAATCGAACCAGTCAGCGCGAAAATCCAGCAGCGTTCGGGAACGCAGTTGCAAACGATCGCATTCTCGATGAGCTTCGACTACCCCGATCCGAATACCGCCCAGTCGGTCGCGCAGAAGCTCGTCGAGCGCACGCTCGAGGTCGATACGACGCGGACGGCTGAGCAGGCGTCCGATGCCGTGCGGTTCTTGACGGAACAGACCGAGGCGATCCGGACGCGGATGGACACCGTCGAAGGCCAGCTTTCGAACATAAAAGCGACCTATGGCCAAGTGCTCGCAAGCCCCGGGTTCGGTAGCTTCGGCAGCGCGGGCAGTCTTGACGCGCAAATTGCGATGCTCGAACGCGAAAACAGCCAGCTGAAGGCGCAGCGACTGGCAGCCGAGACGGGCGCGCCGCGCGATCCCATCGTGCGGCAGGCCGAAGCGACACTCGCGGCGTTGCGTGCGACATACTCGGAAAATCATCCCGATGTCGTGACCGCCAAACAGCGGCTTGCCGAGGCGAAGCAGCTTGCCGAACGCAACATCGAGACCTTGCCATTCGATACCGTTGCCAGCCAGATCGAGACGAACAACGGCCAGTTGGCGATCCTGCGCGCCGCTCGCGCGCGCGAAGCGGCGCAAGCATCGGCCGCACAGGGTGCGCAGGCGCGAGCGCCGCTTATTCAGCAGCAGACTGCGCAGCTGCAAACACAACTCGACGGGTTGAACGAACAATATCAGGAGTCGGCAAAGCGACTGGCGGCCGCCCAGACCGCGCTACGGGTGGAGAGCGAACAGCGCGGCGAGCGCCTGACGCTGGTCGACCCGCCGGTCGCGAGCGACGAGCCGCACTGGCCCAACCGCTGGCTCGTTGGCGGCGGTGGCGCGGGCGCGGCACTCGTCCTCGGTCTGCTTCTCGCGCTGGGGTATGAGCTGTTCAAGGCTCCGATCCGTGGCACCAAGGCGGCTATGAGCCTTGCCGGTCAGGGGACCCTGCTCGGCGCGCTCCCGGTCGTTCGGGTCGAGCGACCCGATCGCAAGCCATCCTTGTGGAGTCGTCTCAATCCGCTCAAGAAGCTGGCGAAGTCGTGATGTTGAAGGATGTTTCGCCCCGAGTAGCATCGAATGCAGGCATCGTCGTGCCGGTCGCGGCCGCGCTGACGGCCGTCGAGCCGGATACCGAATTGCTGCGCGAGAACGGACTCGTCGGTTGGGAAACCGGTATCGAATCGCGATCGGTCAATCTGCTGCGTGCGCAGGTCCGCAAGCGGCTCGAAAACCGGAACATCAACATCATCGGCGTGACGTCGGCCGAACCCGACGCCGGAAAGTCCTTCGTCACCGCAAATCTGGCGCTGGCATTGTCGCGGATCGACGGCCAGCAAGTACTGCTTTTCGACTTCGACCTTCGGCGCCCGACCCTCGCGCGACGCATGGGAATAGACAGCCCGATTGGAATGGAAAGCTGGCTTGCGGGCGAAACCAACGATCTGCAGGCAATCGGCCGACGATTTGGTACAACCGGGCTCGCGGTGTTTCCGGTGATCAGCCAACACGCGCAGGCCAGCGAGCTGATCTCGACGGCACGGTTCGACGACCTGATGGGCGCGCTCGCCGACTTGCCGAAGTCGACTATCGTCCTGTGCGACTTGCCGCCCGCCTTCGTGAGCGACGACGCGATGACAGTCGTCGAACGGCTCCACGCCTACATCCATGTTGTCGAGGAGGGCGTAACCCCGCGTCGGCAGGCAGAGGAATTGCGCGCAATGTTGGAGCCTGCGGAATGTCTTGGCGTCGTCCTGAACCGGTATGCGGGGCGGTGGAACGACTCCTACGGCTATTACGCCGCGCGCAAATATGCGCGTTATTACGATGACCCAAAGACTTAGGACACCGTCAACGCTCCTTGCCTTCTGCATCGGAGTTGTGGCCGTTGCTGCCCTGAGTTTTGCGTTGATGCGCCAGACCTGGGTACCAGCTCCAAGAACGATCCCGAAGGATGGCGTGGTCGAGATCGATATCGACCCGCTGAGGTTCACCGCTCCCGCCCGGAGCGAGATCACGCCCGACGAGGCCGCTGCCGCGGTGGCCCTGAATGCGGCCAATCCAATCGTGCCGGGGGCAAGGGCCCCCGCCCTGCCGTTTTTCTTCGACCCCGCGCTTCCCGCCGTCGAGCGTGCACGCGCAGAACACTGCCTGACGCTCGCGATCTACTACGAAGCTGCGATCGAGGCTCCGGTCGGCCAGCGCGCGGTCGCGCAGGTTGTCCTCAACCGCGTCCGGCATCCGCTTTATCCGCAGACCGTGTGCGGCGTGGTCTTCCAGGGGTCATCGCGCACGACGGGGTGCCAGTTCAGCTTTACATGCGACGGCTCGATGCGGCGCACGCCGAGCGCCTCGGGATGGCGCCGGGCCGCATCGATCGCATCGGCAGCGCTCTCCGGGCATGTCGAGGAAAGCGTCGGGACCGCCACCCATTATCATACCGACTGGGTCGCACCGATCTGGCGGACCGAATTGGTCAAGCTCGCCCAGCTCGGCACGCACATCTTCTACCGTTGGCCCGGTCGTATGGGACTGCCGGCGGCCTTTGGCATGCGGTATCGCGGCGGCGAAATCCTCGACATGGCAGCACCCGGGCTGGAGCCGCAGTCCGACCTCTCGACGGCGCCGCCCGACCCGTCCGCACCGCCCGTCTCCGAACCGGTCGTGGATGGCCCGAGCGCCTTGCGCCCCGCCCCGCTGACTGCAGATGCCGACCGCGGCGATCTTCGCGCCGACGAGAATCGCGGGGAACTTGCTGTTGAAAACCGCGCGGGGGCGCTTCGGCCCTAAGGTCTGGTTATCCTAGGAAAAGCTTGCGAGTCGCGACAGGCACCTGCTGGATCAGCGAGCTCGTAAACTTCTGCAAAAGCGGCACCGCGGTTGCAGCATCCGGATCGACAATCGACAATCGGACGAGAATGCCGTCGGGAACCTCACGGCGGAGATTCGCGCGCACGACCGCCAGACGCTGGTCGATCCATTCGCCCGGGATCTCGCGCCCGATCCGTGTCCAATAGAGCACCTGCTCGGTTCTCGACGACCCGGTCGCCGTGAAGAAACGACAAGGAACAGGACGCGCCGCCCCGATATCGAGCTCCATCACCCGCGAGGCCGAGAGGCTGAATCCACCGACGGGATAGCAGGTTTCGGGACGATGGACCTGCAGCATCCCGTCCTGAACGTTGCTGTACGCGACCAGCAGCATGACGGGGGGCAGCTTGTCGGCGACATACACGCGCGTTGCGATTTCGTCGTACAGCCGATCCGAAAGCGAATCCGGTGGCGGAAGCACGAGCCCGCTCGACGATTCGAACCGCCAGTCGGCGACATTGGGCGGCAGCGACTTGTCGATCGCACCCTTTTTGATGGGAGGCGCCGTCACATTCGGTTGGCGCGCGTACGCCAAACCTGACGCCGCGACCATCAGCCCGCCCGCGATGACGTTTCGGCGCGATATCGCCTCGTTCATATCCGGTTCGCCTTTCGCAGGTCGTCGTCAGGAAAGAACCGCGTCCACAGCGGGTGCAGGACAAGGTCGGCCAAAAAGATGCAGGAAATCGCCACCATGAACATCGCGAGCCCGGCAAAATTGTGCATGAACCCCTGTGCCACCGCTTCGCCGCCATAATAAGTCAGCAGGACCAGAATAACGACGCGAACGAAGTTGGCGAAAATCGCAATCGGAATGATGATCGCGACGAGCAGCATGGCGTAGCGCACCTGCAGGCGGTGACGCAGGTATACGTAGAACAGCGACAGTGCGAACAGCGTGATGAGCGAATTCAGCCCCGAGCACGCGGCAGCGACGAGCAGTTGGTACTGGCCGATCTGCATGACCACGCCCTCGCCGCCGATCGGATAACCGAGCGTGTAAAGCAGATCGATCACAACGCGCGATATGAGAATTTTCAACGGCTGGGTTACCGCCGCGACCACCTGATCCGGCGGCGGTAGCGTGAAGGCGAGGTAGAACAGCGGAAACCAAAGCGCGCGCATCGCCTTTCCGCCGATCAGACCGTAGAGCAGGCACAGAAACACGCCGAACATCGCGAAACCTTCGAGTTCGACGATCTGCGTGACGCGGAACAGGACATATCCGGCAAGGCACACGACCATCGCCGCAATTGCGGCGAGCCAGGACCGCGGCGGCGTACGCTCCTCGGCCGACGGCCACTGACGGGCGAGAAGCCACAACCCGGTCGCAAGAATGATCGGGCCATGCGCACCCTGTTCGGTCGACCAGCTGTTCTTCGCCACGCCGGCAAAGGTCGGAACTGCAATGGCGGCGATGCCCACCAGCAGGACGAGAAAGTCAGGTCTGCGAAGGCTGGCGAGAAGGTCGCGCCAACTATCAGCCAGACCGGTGTCCGGCCGAGCCATGACGGGTGCCCCCGACCCCTGCAACGCACGTTCGCTCAGAACCCTACTCCCTACTGACGATGGCGATAATTGACCGCCGCCCCAATCGCAACACGGCGTTCACATCTCCTGAATTTTCACAGGGTGCCGAGCCATTTATGAGAGTGTCCGCTTTCGGGACAAATGGATTGAAGGTTTGGCAGACGACCACCCGCTGCTTGCGCAACAATCCGAAATTACCTAATGATGTGTTAAGCGAGTCGTCGGATTTCGGACACGGGCCGGCGCGTTGGCTCGACTGCTTAACGGGGAATGAAAGACCATGCGTAAACGAGTAACCGCTGCGGCGCTGATAGCCGCGCTTCCGGCCGTAGCAAACGCGGCTTTCCTGGTCACCTACCCGTCGACGCAAACAGTGCCAGTCGCGAATCCGGCAAACAACTTTGCGGCCAATCTTGCGGGCGTGGGCATAACCCGCTTTGCGTCGACAAACGCGACGCTGGCGCTGACGACGGGGGGGCTCGTCAAGTTCGAATTCTTCGGCAAGGAAGCACTGCTCCGCGGCAAGTTCGACGTGACGGGGATTTCGTTCACGGCGCCGTCGAGCCCTGTCGTTGTCAATAATTTCGCGGCTCCGGTCAATCTGGGTACGGTTTCGCTCACGCCGGCCACCTTCAACCCGAAGTTCTCGTCGATGGGCGTTCCGGGCGTTTTCACGCCGGGATCGAGCTTCTTCGGCATCGGTGTTCCGAACGGCCTGCCCGGCTCGAACGGCTCGTTCACGACCAACTCGGTCTGGATGCTGTTTGACGACAACGCCGTTCCCGACGACAACCACGACGACCTGATCATCCGCGCAACCTATGCGGTGCCGGAACCCAGCACCTGGGCGATGATGATCCTCGGTTTCGGCGTCATCGGCTTCGCGATGCGTCGCCGGTCCAATTACCGGGTGTCGTTCGTCTGATCTACAGTCGACGGAAGTAATCGACAGCCGCGCGGGGAAACCTGCGCGGCCTTTTTCTTGGGCAGTCGGCACGCGCTCTGCGATCTGCGCCACTCGGCGGCGCAACGGCCCCGACAATCCCGCGCTTTGGCACGCGCCAATTCGTCTCCGGAAAAGTGCCCCGTCGACGGACACGCCGCAAGATTGCCAAGATCGCCGCAGAGACGGGATCGTTCGGAAAAGTGCTGGCAAAAGGCGATGCGACTTGGCAGTCACATCGTTATGACCGGATCCAGGGCGAAGACATTCGCGCCATCCATCGCCGCGCCGACCTCCTACGACGTTGCCCAGCGCGCTGGCGTATCGCAATCGGCGGTTTCGCGCTGCTTCCGTCCGGGAGCCAGCATTGCGCCCAAAACGCGTGCACGCATCCTCGCGGCGGCGCGAGATCTGGGGTATCATCCCAACGCGATAGCTTCCGGCCTCATCACCAAGCGGTCGAACCTGGTCGCCGTGCTCATCTCGAACCTTACAAACCTCTATTATCCCGAGGTCCTGGCAGAAATGACGCGGCGGCTGTCGGAGCGCGGCATCCGTGTGCTGTTGTTTGCCCTGCAGGCTGAAAGCGAGGTCGACGAAATGCTCGACCAAGTGTGGCGATATCGCGTCGATGGCGCGATCGCTGCCGCGCGACTGTCGCCCGCACAGCTGCGCGAATTTGCGCGCCACCGCGTCCCGGTCGTCCTTTACAACCGCTTCGGCGAAGGCGAGCCCGTGCCCAGTGTTTGTTGCGACTCGGTCGGCGGCGAGCGGCAGTTGGTCGCTCGGCTCGTCGAGGCAGGTCATGACGTGTTTGGTATCATTGCGGGTCCCGACGACAGCTATGTCAGCCAGGAACGGGTGCGCGGTGCACAGCAGACGCTGCACGAATTGGGGCGGCAGGCGATGTTGGTGAAGGGCGCATTCGACTACGAAAGCGGCGCTGCGGGGCTGAGCCAACTCATGGCGATGACCGACGGCAAGTTGGACGCTCTGATCTGTGCCAACGATCTGATGGCGATCGGCGCGATCGATTGCGCCCGCTCGCAGTTCGGCATTCGCGTACCGCAGGAATTGTCGATCGTCGGCTTTGACGGCGTCGCGCCGGCCATGTGGTCGAGTTACAGCGTATCAACAGTTCGCCAACCCGTGCGGCGAATGACCGAGGCTGCAGTTGCAATGCTGATCGAACGCATCGAGGACCCCGATCTGCCGCCCGAAGTCCGGACCTTTGCCGGTAAGTTTGTTGAAGGAGCATCGGCGCGGCTCGCGCCCGCAGAATGAGCTTTCGTCGCCATGCCGCGCCGCGGGCAGGCGAATGGATGAATGATCCCAACGGCCTGGCATATTACGATGGCCGCTACCGGTTGTGGGCGCAGCATAGCGATGATGCGCCAGAATATCGCCGCATCGGCTGGGGCAGCTGGTCGAGCGCGGACATGCTCGACTGGCGCTGGGACGGGATCGCGATCCCCTATTTCGATAGGCGTTCGGCCTATTCCGGATCGGTCGTCCTGGCCAGCGATAAGGGGCTGGAGGCGTGGCTGACCCTGCACGATCACGACCGCGACTGGCAAACGCAGCATCGCGCGACCGGCGAGAACTTCGATCTGGGCGAGCCGCTCGGACCGGCGGGGCGCAACTGTCGCGATCCCTTCGTGTTTCGATGCAGTACGACACGCGATTGGCGGATGATCGTCGCCGAACCGTGCGGCTGGGGGAGCTGGAAAGACGATGCGCCTTCGTCGCTCGCAGTCTGGCGGTCCGACGACCGATTGGCTTGGGAGCCGGCAGGCCGAATCGGGCCATGGCATCCGCGAGGCGTGATGTACGAAGTGCCGGTGCTGATCGATTTTGGCGAGGTCCAGGCGTTGCTCTTGTCGCTCGTCGACCGGCGCGATGACGGTGCGCGCTGTTCGGTGCGTTACTGGCTTGGCAGGTTCGGGGGAGCGGGATTTGAATGCGACGCGAAGTTCCCCGCCGAAGGGGTGCTGCTCGACGCCGGACCGGACTTTTATGCCGCGATCCCCAACCTCACCGAAGGCTGGCCTGACGCGCAGCGCCTGATTGTCGGCTGGGCGTCCTCATGGGCGACGGCACGCACCATGCCATGGCCCGGGGACGTGCACGGCGGCCCGATATCGCTGCCCCGCGTCGTGACGCTCGTCGACGGGCGATTGTGCCAGGCACCGATCCCGGTGGCGCGCGTGCCCCAGGTGACGGCCTGGTCGCCGGGAAAGGTCGTGTCGTTCGCCATTTCAGGCACGCGAGCGCGTCTGGCCGTCACAGTCGCTGCCGATGGACGCGTCATGGTCAGGCGCGAGGGCGATGATCGGAGCCTTGCATGGACGAGCACGGATCTGCTCGCCCTGACCCGTGCGACCGGCATCGCAGCGTCTGTTGACGCCGGCCTGGTCGAGATCTTCTTCCTCGCCGAGGGACGAACGATCACGGCATTCGTCCCCGGCGCGGTTGCGGTGACGTCCTAGAACTTCACCCCGCCGCGAACCCCGAACATGCGCGGTGCGTCATAGTTCGTGTTGAGACCGCGCGAGCCGAAGGTGCCGCGATTGAGCGTGATCTTGTCCGTCACGTTGTTGACGAAGACCTCGAGCGACAGGTTCTTTTCCGCCGATGCCCAGCCAAGCCGCAGATCGAGCTTGGCAAACGCTGCCTGCCGGTCGAGCACGGTATTGAAGTCGGTGTTGAAATAGCTGCTAGAGTACAGGATCGTCGCCTGCGGCGTGAGCGTTCCGGCGGTGCCGAGGTCGATGTCGTAGGAGACGACGCCCGTCGCCTTGAATTTGGGGCTGTAGGGCACCTGCTTCCCGGTCAGGTTGACGAATCCGGTGTAGTTCGCAGGCGCAGGCGTGTTGCGATAATCGTCGTACACCGCCTCCATGATCGTCGCCGAGGCGGAGATGTTGAGGCCAGTTACCGGCACCGCCACCACTTCGAGTTCGATGCCCTGACTGTGTGCGCGCGCGGCATTGAGAATGATCGACGTCGTCGTGGTGCCGCCTCCGGCCGCCGGGACGAGAAACTGGTTCTGGACCTGAAGATCCTTGAACTCATTGCGGTACAGCGAGACGTTGAACTGCAGCTTGTTGTCGAGGAAGCGGTTCTTCGAGCCGATTTCGTACGCAGTCACGCTTTCTGGGCCGAACGACCCCTGCAGCGCGGGATTGGTGAAGGCACCCGCATTGAAGCCGCCCGACCGGAAGCCGGTCGAGACAGTCGCATAGATCATGTTGCGATCGGTGACGTGATATTCGCCGTTCACGCGCCACGTCGTCTTGCGGAAATTGAAATTGAGCGGCGCGTCGGCAGTTGGCGTCACGGCCGTCAGGCGCTGACGCGTGTCGGTCGTTGCGGTCGCACGGATGATCCGCTTGTTGTCGTCGGTGTAGCGGATACCGCCGGTGATCCGCACCTTGTCGGGGACGATCCAGTACGACGCCTGACCGAATACCGCGTTCGATGTCGTCGTCGGCAGGCCGGCTGCAAAGGCGCAGCCCGGCGTGTTGCGTGCTGCCGTCGGGCAGCTTGAGAAGATCGAGCGGCTGACACTTTCCTTGAAGTAGAAATAACCTGCGATCCACTGGAACGGACTGTCGTTCGACGACGCGATCTGGAATTCCTGGCTGAAGCTTGTCAGCTTGTCTTCCTGCGCGTCGACTGCGCCCAGACGCAACGAGAAGTCGTTGTCGGCGTTGCGAAAGACCTCGTAGTCGATGAAGCCGGTGATCGACCGCAAGGTGACGGGGCCAAGGTCATATGAGATGTTCGCGCTCAAGGCATGCTGCGTCAGGTCCTGCTCGAGCACCGTGTCACCGGGGTAGAACAAGGGGCGTTGGTCGATCGGAATTCCGTCGAGCAGCGGCGTGCCGTTGCGCGGCAGGTCGTAGCGAAGCTGGAACGGCTGGCCGTTGATGTCGAACAGGCCGGTCGCTGGATTCACCAGAATGCCGCCGACGCGGTAGCCGAAGGCGCCGCCGCCGGTGCCCTTCTCGCGCCAGTAGCTGTAGCGCAGGATCGCCTCGAGCCCTTCGGTCGGCGCGATGCGCACCGACGCGCGCACATAGCGCGTGTCGCGATTGGCGATATCGAGCGCGGGAGTCGTACCCTTTATGTAACCGCCCATCTTTTCGACGAGCGCGGCAAGCCGGAACTGCACGGCGTCGCCGACCGGCAGGTTTATCGCGCCATCGACACGGCGGCGGTCGAACGAGCCGAGCGTCACATTGACATTGCCGCCGAAATCGCGCCCCGGAGCCTGCGATTCAACGGCGACATTCCCGCCGAAGGTGTTGCGTCCGTATAGCGTGCCCTGCGGCCCGCGCTGGACCTCGACACGCGCCACATCGACGAACGGCTCGTTCGCCTGGCTGGCGCGGCTGCGATAGACGTTGTCGAAAAAGAAGCCGATCGTCGGATCGCCCGACACGCCGACATTCTCGGTGCGGACGCCGCGGATCGCGGGGCGCGCATCCGAACCCGACTTGCCGAACGAAAACCCGGGTGTGAGAACCTCGACGCGCGAAAGGTCGCGCACATCGTTCTTGGCGAGCGTGTCGGCACTGAGAGCCGTGACCGAAAGCGGCACGTTCTGAAGATTCTCTTCGCGCCGCTGCGCCGTCACGACGATATCGGCGATGCCTTCCTCTGCGGCGCTCGGCGCAGTCTGCGCGAGAACAGGCGTTGCTGCCAACGCTGTCGCAAGCGCTGTCGTCGATACGATGCCGAGTGTCCGGGTCGTGCGCGCGATCATCTTCAGTCCCCTTGTCTCTGCCCCCGGCGGCATTGCACCTTTCCTTTGGCAGGCGAAACAAAGCGCGCTTTGCAATCGCAGTCAATAGTTTTGTACGCGCAGGGGCTGTGTCTGGCTACTCGTCCTTCGAAAGTCCCGAAAAACAGTCGCGAACGCCGTCCGGTTGCTTTTGCATCCGTCATCATTAAAGTCGCTGGATCAGGGAGGCGTTCGCGCATGGCATCGCAGGCACTTTTACGCGCCGATCAGCTGTCGCGGGGGCAGCGCTACGGCGCGCTGGCGTTTCTGCTGATCGCCTATTTCTGTTACGCCTGGTCGTGGAACACGGTTGATATCCTGCGCCCGTACATCAAGGACAGCCTCGATCTGTCGCTGACCCAGTCGGGGTCGCTCTACACGCTGCAATCGGTTGGCGCGATCGTCGGTGCAGTCGTGATGGGCCAGGTCGCTGACAAGATCGGGCGGCGGAACGCGCTCAGTATCTCGATGATCGGGTTTGGCACCGGCATTCTCGCCGCTTTGCTGGTGTCCGACTACACGCAGCTGATCGTCCAGCGCGCCTATCTCGGCTTTTTCATGGGATCGATGTTTCCGATCGCGGTCGGCATCTATTCGGGGCTGTTCGCGCGTGACGTACGCGGGTTGATCGCGGGGTTTGTGCTCGGGACGTACAACGTCGCGGTCGCGGCGCTCGGCTTCCTGTCATCGGCAGCATTCCGCAACGGCTATGACTGGACCGTGCTGCTGTGGATCGGCGTGGTTCCCGTCGCGCTGGCGCTGTTCGCGCCGCTGTTCATCCCCGACGACCGCACACTCGTGCCGATGGACGGCATCGCCGGAGGGCAGACGGTAGCCCAGGCGAAACTCCCGATTGCGGAACTCTTCGCGCCCGGGGTTGCGCGCCAGACGATCCTGCTGGCCACGATGACGGGGCTCAACTTCTTCGCCTACCAGGCCTTTACCGGCTGGGCGACGACCTATCTTAAGGACGTTCGGCTGATCCCGGATACCGTCGTCGGCGACGTCCTCGGTTGGCAATTCGTGGGTGCTGCGATCGGCGGGCTGGTCTGGGGCTTTGTCAGCGACCGCTTGGGCCGTCGGGCGGCGGCGTGGGGATTTGTTTTCGCCGCCGCGATCATCCCGATCTATCTCTTCGTCCCGATGGGCGTAACCTTGCTCGAGGTGACCGGCTTTGCCTATGGCATGATGCTGTCGTGCAGCGCGATCTGGGGGCCGTGGCTGAGCGAACTCTATCCGCCGCACCTGCGCTCGACCGCCGCGTCGATCTTCAACTGGGGTCGTGTCATCAGCATGACCGCGCCGCTGATCACCGCGCCACTTGCCGAAGCGTACGGCCTCGCTCCGGTGATGAGCCTTGCCTCGGTCAGTTTCCTCGCGGCGGCGGCAATCTGGTTCAGCCTGCCCGAAACGCACAGGCGACACGCATGATGCGCTGGGACGATCTGCCCGACGTGCGCTCGCCGACTGGGCGCGATCTCGCCGATCTCCTTGCCGAAGGGCCGCAGCGGCAGGATTTGCCGGGGTACGAGCCGGTTTATCGCGATTTCGTCGATTACATCATCCGCTGCACGCACCGCATCTGGGAACAGAAAAACGTCGGCCTGTGCCGCACGCATTACAGCGCCGACTGCGCGATCCACACGCTGGCAGGACCGGTGACAGGCGTTGAGGCCGTGGTACAGAACACGATCGGCACGCTCGTGGCGACGCCCGACCGGCTGCTGATTGGCGAGGACGTTATCTGGTCCGACGAAGTTGACGGCCACCTCTACAGCAGCCACCGCATCGTCAGCCGGTCGACGCACATGGGCGACGACCCGCTGCTCGGCCGTGCGACGATGGTGTCGAACGGCGTAATGACGATCGCCGACTGTCTGTGCCGCGAGAACCGTATCGTCGAGGAATGGCTGGTCCGCGACAATCTGCGCGGGGTGCTGCAGGTCGGTGGCGATCCCTGGGCCGTGGCGCGGACGCAGGCAACGGGCGATCAGGCCGGTGATCCGACGCGGCACGACTGGCGCGCGGCGTGGATCGCGGCGACACGCGACAAGGCCGACGTTGCGATCCCCGAAGGCCACCCGGCTGCGGCACCCGCAGCAATGCTGACGACGGCATGGCGCGGCGATCTGTTCGGCGAGGCGGCATCGGCGCTGTCGCCCGCGTGCGAGGTACGATGGCCGACCAACCGTCACGGCTGGGGGCGCGGCTATTGGGTCGGGTGCTTGACGCAGATCCGCGGCGCGCTGCACGATGTCGCCTACCGCCTCGAACACATCGCCGCACGGCCGCTGCCCGGCGGCGACGTCGCAGTCGCGCTGCGCTGGGCGCTGACGGGCACGCACAAGGGCAACGGCCTGTGGGGCTGGTCAAGCGGGCGCGAGGTGCTGATTTCGGCGGTGTCGCACTACCGGATGCGCGGTCGGCTCATCGTCGAGGACGCGACCGTGTTCGACGAGCTTGCCGTGCTGCGCCAGGTCGCCGGGGGGCTTGGGGCATGACCGCGCTCGACACGCTAAGGGCGCTCGCAGCGGGCGAGCGACCGCCAGGCGGTCTGCTTCACAGCTGCCGGTTCGAAGGGTTCGGGGGCGAAGCCTATGGCGAGGAAGCGATCGTCGAACGGTTTCGCGCCGCCGAGTTCGACCTCCCCGACGATGCCGTCGCGTTCCAGGCCGACGGCCATGCCGCGATCTTTGCCGGGGACTGCGCGCTCTTCGCCGATGTCGCTGAAGGCGGCATATCGCGGCTCTGGGTGCTCAGTGACGACGAGGTGGCCAAACCGGAGCCTGGTGTCTCCGTGGTGTTCGACCCCGACCTCTCGCAGGCGCGCGGCGACCTTTTGTTCGCGGCATCGGACCATCCGGCGCTCGACGCGGGGGGCGCGGCCAAAGTCGAAGCGCTCGGTGCATCGATCGCCCGCGATGATCCCGGCTATCGTACGCGCGCCTTTGCCATCCGCGCGTTCGGCGAGGCGGCGCGCGGGGTGGCGCTGTTCGCCGTCCATCGGCTTCAGGGCGACGACACGCGCACGTCGGGCTTTGCGTGCGCCGCCGTCTGCTGGGGCGAGACAGGGACGCTGATTGTCCGCGATCGGGCGGGTGAGGACGCCATTGCCCGGGCCGCCTGGACCCCGCGCATCGGCGCATGACACCTGTCCTGCTACCCGGCAACATGTGCGATGCGCGGTTGTGGACGCCCGAGGTGCGTGCCGTGCTGCCCGGTGCGGTCGATGCCGATCTCAGTCGCGACGACAGCATCGCGGCGATGGCGGCGCGGACGCTTGCGGCCACCTACGGATCGCTGCTCCTCGTTGGCTTCTCGATGGGCGCAATCGTCGCGGTCGAAATGTGGGCCCAGGCTCCGGACCGGATCGGAGGCCTGGTCCTCACTGGTTACAACGCAACCGCCGACCTGCCCGAACGCGCCGCGCACCGGCCCGCGCAGCAGGCCGAGGTCCGCGACGGCGGCCTCGAACGCGTCCTCGTCGAGGAGTTGAAGCCCCATTATCTCGCCGCCGCCAATCGCGGCGACACGGCATTGCTCGATCTGCTGCGCGACATGGGGATGGGCCTCGGTGCCGACGTCTTCGTCGCACAAAGCGAGGCGCTGCGCTTGCGTGCCGACCGCAAGGACGTGCTTCCACAAATCGCCTGTCCCGTCCTCTACGGCTGCGGCCGCGAGGACGCGCTGTGTCCGCCCGCATGGCACCGCCGCTGGGAAATGCTGACCCCCGACGCACGCTTTGCCCAGTTCGCCAACGCCGGACATATGCTCCCGCTCGAAGCGCCCGGGGCGCTCGCGGCAACACTATCGAACTGGCTCGACGAGAAAGGCCTCCGATGACCGACCGCATCCTGACCACGCATGTCGGCAGCTTGCCGCGCAGCAAGGCCGTGACCGACCTCGTCTTCGCCGCCGAACGCGGTGACGCGATTGATTCCGCCGAATTTAGCGCCGTCATCGGTGCAGCGGTCGATGACGTGGTTGCGCGACAAGTAAGCGTCGGCATCGACCTCGTCAGCGATGGCGAGATGTCGAAGATCAGCTACGCGACCTATATCAAGGATCGCATCACTGGCTTTGACGGCGATTCCCCACGCACCCCGCCTGCGGACCTCGAGGACTTTCCCGCCTTCCTCCAGCGCCAGGCGAGTGGCGGCGGCACGCCCACCTATCGCCGCCCGAAATGCGTGGGGCCGGTCGCGCCGAAGAAGCTCGACCCCCTGCACGACGACCTTGCGCATATGGCGGCCGCAATGGCGAGGCATCGCCCGGCAGGTGGCTTCATGAACGCCGCCTCGCCCGGCGTCATCGCGCTGTTCCAGCCGAACGAGCATTACCCGACGCAGGACACCTATCTCGAGGCGCTGGCAGAGGCGATGCGGCCCGAATATGAGGCGATCGTGGCCGCCGGCCTGATGCTGCAGCTCGACTCCCCTGACCTCGGTCTCGGCCGGCACATGATGTACAAGGGGCGGCCCGACGCCGAGTATCTTGAGCTGATCGGCATCCACGTCGCGGTGCTCAACCACGCGCTGCGCAATGTGCCCGCAGATCGGGTCAGGATGCACGTCTGCTGGGGCAATTACGAAGGGCCGCACACGCACGATGTCGAGATGGGCGTGATCCTGCCGACGCTGATGCAGGCGAAGCCCGCCGGGCTGCTGTTCGAAACGTCGAACCCCCGCCACCAGCACGACTGGAATTACTTCGCAGAGATGATCGAGCTGATCCCGGACGACAAGGTGCTGATCCCCGGCGTCATCGATTCAACGACGAACTTCGTCGAGCACCCGCGCGTCGTGTGCGAGCGGATCGAGCGGTTCGCGAACATCGTCGGGCGCGAGCGGGTGATCGCGGGCACCGATTGCGGCTTCTCGACCTTTGCCGGATTCGGCGCGGTCGATCCGGATATCGTCTATGCGAAGCTCGGCGCGCTGACAGAGGGTGCGGCGCTCGCGAGTTCCCGGTTGTGGAAGGCAGCAGCATGAGCCTGAAAGCGCGTCTCGCCTCCCGGGAACTACTCGCCGGCACCTGGGTCAAGACGCCGCACCCGCACGTGGTCGAGGTGCTGGCGCTGAGCGACCTCGACCTCCTGGTCCTCGACGCCGAGCACGCGCCGTTTGATCGCGGCAGCCTCGACGCGTGCCTGCTCGCGGGCCGCGCGGGGGGCAAGCCGGTGCTCGTCCGCCCCGCCTCGGCGAGCCACGAGCATCTGCTGCAGGCGCTCGACGGCGGTGCCGATGGCGTCATTGTCCCTCATGTAAGAACGGCGGACGAGGCCGCCGACATCGTCCGCGCCTGCCGCTATGGCCCGGGCGGCCGGGGTTTCGCCGGCAGCACCCGCGCCGCCGCCTACACCACGCTCGGCATGGCCAGGCACCGCGAGGCCGCGCGCGACATCACCGTCATCGCGCAAATCGAGGATGCCGAGGCGCTCGACGCC
>VYLL01000152.1_pt1 | contig 24988 bp, 22 predicted proteins | sample 5114301 | NCBI WGS metagenome assembly VYLL01 (sample SAMN12291809, study PRJNA351875) | freshwater metagenome | isolation source: freshwater lake | place: USA: Michigan, MSU2 Lake | collected 2011-08-16 | reverse complement strand
AAAAGTCCTTACGCAGGGTAGTATTTTGTGTGGAGGAATAGTAGCCCTCATTAAAAAGCAAATACAGTACCGATAGAACCACTTCCAACCGAGTGTTGATTTCTTCCACAGGCGGAATCTTCATATCGGCATTTACTTCGCGTAGTTTTTCTTTTGCGCGGAAGAGGCGTTTGTTGATAGTCTCTTTGTTTGTTAAAAAGGCTTCGGCAATTTCGTCAATGCCAAAGCCGCAGAGCAGTCGAAGTGAAAGACCAATCTGTGCCTCTTTGGGAATCGCGGGGTTGCACAACGCAAACATCATTTGTAACTGACTGTCGTTTATGTTTTTATTCGACAAATCAACTTCCATTTCATAAAGTTCGCTCTCGGTCTTTCTTATTTCTGCGGCAATTTTTTTAGTAAAAAGTTGGTTCCGTTTGAGGTAATCTTTCGCTTTGTTTTTGGCCACGGTATAGAGCCAAGCTGTGGGGTCGTCGGGCAAGCCCTTAAGCCCCCAGGTTTCAGAGGCGGTTAAAAATGTATCGCTCACAATGTCTTCGGCTATCTCTACATGCTGCAAACCAAAATGGCGCGACAGAACTGACACTATTTTGGTAAACTCTGTGCGAAAGAGATGAGGGATTAACGTATCATTCATATTTACGATGAAATAAAAAACGACCCTTGCAACTGACAAGGGTCGTCAAGTTAGGAAGATAATTTGCATCAATTATCAGACAACATAACGTCTCTCACTTCTACATGGCCCCCCATAAGTAATATCGGGCAACCTTTTGCTAGCTCCAACGCCTCGTCAAGCGAGTTGGATTTTACAATAATGTAGCCACCTACTATTTCTTTCACTTCGGCATAGGGGCCGTCTGTAACTAATCCGTTTGCCCTTAATGTTTTGCCTTGGAAGCCCAGTTGGTTGGTGCTTACAAATTTACCTTGTGCCGCAATGCCGCCAATCCAGTCCTGCCATTGTTTACTACTTTCTTGTATTTGTTCGGGCGTGGGTTGAAAATTTTGCATAGGTGCCATTCTAAAAATCATCATAAACTCTTTCATAAAAATTGGGTTTTTATTTTGTAGAAAATTAAGGATTGAATGTTACTTGGTTGTTAAGGAGCGGTATGGCTGGTTTCGCTCACTTTTTTGAGCAAAGTAAGCCCTTGCTTGTTGCTAGCTGAAATTTTTTCTTTCAAGCCGAACAGCAACCCATAAATGTTTGACGGTACTGGCATTTCGGTATCAAATTGTTGAACAACCTCCACGCCCCCGTCTTTCTCTGCAAGAGTGTAAGCAAACGTAGGGTTGGATTGGAAAGGCACGGTGATGGTGCACTCAATCAACACTTCTTCATTGGTCTTTAGCTTGGCCACTCGCTGAGAGCCCTTGCTTTTCTCGTTCACGCCTTCCCAACTAAACGTAGCGCCTACTTCACCATCTTTGCCGGTTACCGAAAATTTTTGTTCAGGGTCTTGTGCGCGAAAGGGTGACCATGTTGGGAAATTTCTCATGTAACGAAGCTGGTCGTAGACTTGCTGCTTTGTAGCCTTGATAAAGGCTGTGTTGAGAACGGAAATCCTTTTTGGGGCGACAAGAGAAAGGATAACTCCTGCAATCAACAAAGCACCAAGTGCGATGCCGAAAACGATAAAGGTTTTTGTCATAAAGTGTAATTGTTTTTGGTTTACACCCACCTATCGATTGACCAGAAGGAAATTGGACAATGAAATTAAAATATTTTATAACGACCTGTAAATCAGTAAAGAACAATGCTTTGTGTCGCCCATTAAAAATTATCCAAAAACTAGGATCCGATTAATTTCCTTTATGTGTTAACGCGCTACTAAAGGTGAAACGGCTACAGCAATCTTAGAATCGGCCGTGCCAAAATACAAAAACCATGTGCCCCGATAGGGAACTAGACCCTCCACAAAACAAACCTGGTTGACTTGCCCGGAAATCTCGTAATGTTGATCTGGACGCAAGAAATTTTTCTCTAGTCGGTCGATAAGTTTAGACGGGTCATTCTCATCAAACAAAGCCTGACCTGCACAGTAAGCTCCTTTTGCAATTGTACTATCGCCACCCACATCGAGGTTCATACCGTTGTAGATCAACACAATTCCTTTGTCTGTAAGCAACGCATAGGGACCGCTTTCCACCAAGCGGCTATCAAAATAACCTTGGCGTGGTTGAAGGATGGATTTCATCCCTTCGTTCTCTTCAACAGGCTGCCAATGAATCAAGTCGTCAGACGTAGCGAGAAATAAGTCCGTATCGCCAAAATACATCCAGTATTTTCCGTTGATTTTTTGCGCTACGATTTTCGCTCCTACTTGCTTCGCTATAATAGCTCCGGATTTGCTCCATGAATCAATATGTTTTCCTTGCAGCACTAAACCGTGTTTAACCCATCTTACTAAATTATCGGAAGAGGCAATACAAAGACGAGCTACTCTTCCATCATAAGCAGTGTAGGTCATGATATACGTTCCGTCTTCTCGTTCTACAATTCGCGGATCTTCGATCCCCCCTTCCCATTCATATCTTTTCATTTCATCCTCTTCGGGAAACAAAATTGGTTCTTTCTTACGAATGAAATGCAAACCGTCTGTACTTACTGCTAATCCTAAGCGAGAAGTGCCAGCATATCTTCCGATATTATCTTCAGCCCGATAAATCAGGAAGACAGAATCGTTGCGAACTACCGCGGCCGGATTAAAAACATCTTTTTCTTCCCAGCTAATTTCTCTTTTTAGAATAGAACAGATAAACTTCCCATCTCCGGCACGCAGAATGGGGTTCACGCTATCTACCTTTACAAATGGCAAAATCGCCCAAGTCGTGTCTTTGATTTCCTTTGACTGGTCTCGTTTTTGAGGTGTGCAAGCAAAAAATAAGGGCAATACTGCAGTGCAGCTGAAGAGCCGGAGCCAATTAAAAGATAGAAAGTTCATAGTTGCTAATATACAGATGATACCCTATGAACTTTCAAAACTTTTCCTACCTACCCTTTAGTTTCGAAAGCTGAGCCTTTGCATTCTCATTTTTTGGATCTAACTCTAGCACATATTCATAAGCTTGCACCGCTTTATCTTTCTGTCCAGTTTTTGAATAGGCTTCTCCCAAACTATCCCAACAATTAGCCGATTGCGGAAATAGGTTTGCGTTTATTCTAAAAACTGTAACGGCCTCCTTCATATTTCCTTGTGCCATTAGTACATACCCGCACGCATTGAGTTCGGATTCACTATTGACGCGACTCTTTAATTGCATGGCAAGACCGCGGGCGCTCACATTCTCATCGGTCAGCAATCCGTCCTTCATCCACTGAATGAGTTGCGGATAGCCAAAGTAATTTGGTATATACTCCTTTTTAGAAAATATTTTGAGCAGGTCGCGCTCAATTGTTTCTGTGGGGTATTCGACAATGCGTGCAACTTCTTTATTATTTTCATAGATAATAAAAGTGGGTACCCGAAAAATATTCATTCCGGCTTCTTGCCGCTGAGGCGATTGCTTGTACACTTCAGTAGAGTCATCAACACCAATTATAGTAAGATTCTTTTGAGGAAATGACAGCCTATCCAAAAGCTTGGTCATCTTTGGCAATTCACGTTTGCTATCGCCACACCACGAGCCGAAAAATATTTTCATCGTGTATTTGGACGGATTGGTTTTCTTTAACGCTTCCACTACCTGTGCATTGGGCTGATATTCTTCGCTGTTTTTTGAATACCAGGTCGCATACGGCTCTTGCTTAAGTTGCGATAGTGCTACTTCATTCAACAGCTTTTTCTCTCTGTTCTGCGCAAGAGTTGAAATGGAGAGACATAGAAAAAGGACTAAAAAAGATAATTTATTCATAGGTAGGTTTAATTGTTTCTTAAAAGTATACGGAAATGAATGGACCCGCTGTTAACGAAATCCCAACAGTTTCCTAATAAAATGTTAAAATGCCTGCAAGAACTATTTGAATGCAAGAATACAAAAAACATGCTGGCCAACACTATCTTTGAAAAAAGCACATCGATGACGAAAGTATATTATTTGTTAATCCTTACTTCTCTTATAAATGAGTCAGTGGCTATTTGCCAAACCATTGATCCGTGGAAGAATATCTATTCAGAAAGCGCTTGGACTGCCAGAGACAAATGGCAAAAATCTAATGAGTTAATCGAGCTGTTGAAAATAAAAAAGAATAGTGTAGTTGCTGACATTGGTTCTCATGAAGGTTATATGACCTACAAACTGTCTAAGATTGTTGGAGATTCCGGCAGAGTCTATGCAGTGGAAAATCGCATTCCAATGGTTGGGTTAATGCAATTAAAAACAAAAGAAAAGGGTATCAGCAATATACGGCCAGTGTTCGCTCCAAAAGATGATCTGGGGTTGCCTTCCGATTCACTAGATGCGGTGATTATCCTTGATACGTATCATGAAGTAATTAATTATGATGTGTTATTAAAAAACGTTAAGATGGCGTTGGTCAAAGATGGACTTCTCCTCATTTGCGAACCGATTGCTGATGTGCGAAAGCTGTCAAGTCGGACGGAGCAAACAAAAAAACATGAAATTGGTATTGGTTATGTTCTGAAAGACCTGGACAAAGCTGGTTTTAAAGTTCTATTTAAAAAGGAAGATTTTGTCGATCGCGAAAAAGTAAAAGGCGATAAAATGTGGGTAATTGTCGCGGCAAAAAAATGACCTTGTCGTTTCAGTATAATTCAAGGTTTGGTTCTTACTTATAAACTCCTCGTTCTATCTTTGCCCATGACTAAATGCTACGAAACGTGCTACCCCACGAATTACGTAGATTAGAATCAATACACCAAGTAGCATGGCAGGAACAGGCGCAATGGATACCCCTTTAATGAAACAATACAACGCCATAAAGGTGAAATACCCTGGTGCGCTGTTGCTTTTTCGCGTGGGTGATTTTTATGAAACGTTTGGAGAGGATGCCATCAAGGCCAGTAAAGTACTGGACATCACCCTGACTAAACGTGGGAACGGATCAGCCTCAGAAATCGAGTTGGCTGGTTTTCCACATCATGCTTTGGATACCTACCTTCCTAAGTTAGTTCGGGCAGGTCATCGCGTAGCAATCTGTGATCAATTGGAAGACCCTCGTTTTGTAAAGGGAATTGTAAAACGTGGAGTGACCGAGTTGGTAACACCCGGAGTTTCCTTTAACGACAATGTGCTGGAGAAAAGAAGAAATAATTTTCTCGCATCAGTTCATGTCACCAAAAACATTCTTGGAATCTCTTTTTTAGATATCAGTACCGGTGAGTTCTATGCCGCTCAGGGAACAGAAATCTACATAAACAAGCTCATCCAAAGTTTTGGGCCTGCCGAGATTATATTTTCAAAAACACACCGAGAAAAGTTCGAATCACAATTTGCAGAAGCCTATGCCACGTTTGCATTGGATGAGTGGGTCTTTGCCTATGACTTCGCAAACGAAAAACTGATTCAACAATTTATGACGAATACGTTGAAGGGCTTCGGTGTGGATGGAATGAGCGAAGCTATCATTGCAGCGGGAGCCATCTTGCATTACTTAGAAGCCACCGAACATAAAGAGACGAATCACATTGCTGGCATCTCACGCATCGATGAAGAGAAGTACGTGTGGCTTGATCGATTCACTATTCGAAATCTGGAACTCATTCATTCGCCCAATGAAGGAGGGGTACCTCTCTTACAAATACTCGATCAAACCATTACGCCCATGGGCTCGCGCCAACTAAGGCAATGGATGATCTTGCCCCTAAAAGAAAAGGCGGCTATCGAAGAACGATTAAAAGTGGTTGAACATTTCTACGCTGAATCTGACCTTGCGGAAAAGTTGGCTGAGCACCTTCATCAAATTGCCGACTTAGAACGACTCATTTCAAAAGTAGCCGTGGGGCGTATTAATCCACGTGAATTGCTCCAATTGAAGCGATCTCTTCAAGCTATTCTTCCTATCAAAGATTCACTTTCAAAATCTACGAAATCAGAATTAGTGAAACTGGCTGATCAATTGCATGGTTGCGAGTTTCTCTTGGAGAAGATTGAAAAGGAATTGAAAGACGATGCGCCAATGTTGATGCATCTCGGTGGAATCATTAAAACAGGCGTGAATGCGGAATTGGATGAAATGCGCACGATCGCTTTCGCAGGCAAAGATTATTTGTTACAAGTGCAAAGGCGGGAAGTGGAGCGTACGGGTATCAACTCACTGAAAGTTTCTTACAACAAAGTCTTTGGTTACTATCTTGAAGTAAGCAACGCCAACAAAGACAAAGTGCCTTCCGATTGGATTCGCAAACAGACGTTGGTGAATGCCGAGCGCTACATCACCGAAGAATTGAAAGTTTATGAAGAAAAAATTCTGACAGCCGAAGAAAAACTGTCGGTAATCGAGCAACGATTGTTTCTAGAGTTAATACAGCACACAGCGGATTACATTTCTCAAATACAGCAAAACGCGAAGGTGATTGCCGTGTTGGATTGCCTACTGTCATTTGCCATTACTGCCAAAACCAATAAATACAGCAAGCCCGAAATCAGTGACTCCACGCGGCTCGCTATCAAAGCAGGTCGCCATCCAGTCATTGAAAAACAACTACCCATCGGAGAAAGCTACGTCCCCAATGATATTTATCTCGATACCGAAACGCAACAAATCTTGATTATCACCGGACCCAACATGGCTGGTAAGTCCGCTTTATTGCGGCAAGTTGCGTTGATCGTCTTGATGGCGCAGATGGGAAGTTTCGTTCCTGCCGAAGCTGCTACCATTGGCCTTGTAGATAAAATTTTTACACGCGTAGGCGCGAGCGACAATCTTTCTCGGGGCGAGTCAACGTTTATGGTAGAAATGATTGAGACGGCCAGCATCTTGAATAACCTGAGCGACCGCAGTTTGATTTTGATGGATGAAATAGGCCGTGGCACTTCTACTTATGATGGCGTTTCGATTGCCTGGGCGATTGTGGAATACTTGCATCAGCACAAAGACTACAAACCCAAAACTCTTTTTGCCACGCACTACCATGAGCTTAACCAGTTAGCCGAAGATTTTGTGCGCGTAAAAAATTTCAACGTAAGCGTGAAAGAAATTGGCGACAAAATCATTTTCATGCGCAAGCTGAAAGAAGGCGGTAGCGAACACAGCTTTGGTATTCACGTAGCTCAGATTGCCGGTATGCCCAACAAAGTGGTGCTGCGCGCCAATGAAATTCTGCGTTTCTTAGAAAAAGACAAACACCCGCCTGACGGACGGGCAGGCAAAAACGAACCAAAGAATAAATTTGATGAATTGCCAAAGGCTACGCAACAAATGAGTTTGTTTGAAATAGATCCAAAGTCAAAAGCTATTCATGAAATGCTTTCTCAAATCGATATTAATACGATTAGTCCTGTTGAGGCGTTGTTGAAGTTGAATGAGGTGTTGAGTTTGTCAAAAAAGTAACAGGTTTGTAAGTTACACAATTGTAACTTACATTTATGTAACTTTTAAAAATGCCAGTATGGAAAACCCGTTTGTTTTTGGCAAAACCGTTGGTAAGACTGACTTCTGCAACCGCAGCAAGGACATTGAGTTCATGCACCATCAATTTAACACCAATGCCAACACGATTTTAATTTCTCCGAGACGCTGGGGCAAGTCTTCGCTGGTGGAGGAAGCAGCGAGGCGTTATCACAAAGACAATGTCCGTTTTGCCTACATTGATCTTTTCAAATGCCGCACACCAGAAGAGTTTCACGAAGCGTATGTTCATGCATTACTCAAGGCAACTAATTCTAAAATGGATGAGGCTTTTCAGTTTGCCAACAAATGGCTGAAGGGCATTTTGCCTTACCTCTCTTTTCAGCCCGACCCCAACACCGAATTCTCCATCAAGTTTCAGTCAAACTCGGCAATAAAAGAAGATGAAATTATAAACCTCTCTCAGACCATCGCTGTAAAGAAAAATGTGCGAATCATTTTGTGCATCGATGAATTTCAAAACGTGAACCACTTTCCCCACCCAATTGACTTTCAAAAAAAATTACGGAGCTATTGGCAGCGGCACGACAAAGTGCATTATTGCCTCTACGGAAGCAAACGACACCTGATGACCCAGTTATTTGAATCATCTGACTTGCCTTTTTACAAATTTGGCTCGGTGCATTACCTCAAGAAAATTGATGAGGCTGAATGGATACCTTTTGTGATTTCAAAATTTAAAAAAACCGGAAAGACTATTTTAGGAGAACAGGTTACTCTTGTTTGCCGGGCGATGGAATCTCATTCTTACTATACCCAAAATGCGTTTCAAATTCTATGGTATATTTCTTCCAATAAAGTAAAAGATAGCGATGTGGAACAAGCCCTGATACGTCTTGGAGAGCAGAACGAACTGCAGTTTCAGAAGATCGTTGAAGGATTGACTACGTATCAGTTAAATTTCATCAAGGCGGTGTGCAAGGGAGTTGAAAGTCTTCATTCTAAAAAAGCGATAAAGGATTTTTCATTGGGCACCACTGCCACCATTCAACGATCGATACAGTCACTGCTTCAAAAAGATGTAATTGATGTGATGGGCAAAGAAATCTCAATCGTTGATTCTGCTTTTAAATGGTGGTTTATAAGAAATTTTATGGCCTGAGGGATTATCCTTGGCGAAGTGGCAAAATGTGATTTAGATATCTTAAATCAATGAAAAAAGACTCGCTTTTGGGAAGCGCGCTAGGTCAAGAATTATTGAAATTCACCGTTCATCTATCCAATAGCGCACTCAAAATTCTGTTTTATAATCGATTATTTCTTTGACTAAATTTCGGTAGAGTTTAACAGTTCTCCATTTTACTATCACCTATGAAAAGTCTTCTGACAACCCTATCGATCTTCGTTTCTGTTTGCTTAATTGCGCAGGAGCGTGTGCTACCCGCTGAGTCAGCTGTCAATTCCACAGGCCAAGTTACCATCAAGGGCAAAGTGGTTCCCTACAAAGTAACAGCTGGTACACAACCTGTATGGAATGCAGAAGGCAAGCCTAGCGCTTCACTATTTTATACCTACTATGAGCGCAGCGATGTGTCCGACAAAAGCAGGCGCCCACTTATTATCTCGTTTAATGGCGGCCCGGGCTCTGCATCTGTCTGGATGCATGTTGCCTACACCGGTCCGAAAGTATTGAATATTGATAGCGAAGGATTTCCTGTTCAACCCTACGGAATTCACGATAATCCACATTCTGTTTTAGATGTAGCGGATATTGTTTATGTCGATCCCGTGAACACAGGTTTCTCACGCATCCTTGATCCCAAAGCAGAAAAGTCAACGTTCTTTGGCGTGAATGCCGATATCAAGTACCTCGGTGATTGGGTTGATAATTTCGTTTCTCGTCAAGGTCGCTGGACTTCTCCAAAATATTTGATTGGCGAAAGTTATGGCACAACGCGCGTCTCGGGGTTAGCACTTGACTTGCAAAACAATCATTGGATGTATTTGAATGGCGTGATTTTGGTTTCGCCAACCGAGTTAGGAATCAAGCGCGATGGCCCTGTGAATGATGCCTTGTCACTTCCTTATTACACGGCTGCCGCATGGTATCAAAAAGCATTGCCTGCCGATCTTCAACAAAAAGACTTAATGGATGTACTGGCAGAATCAGAAGCATTTACTGTCAACGAATTTATTCCAGCATTATCGCGTGGCGGATTTCTAGAAGAAGCTAAGAAAAAACAGATAGCAGCCAGTGTTTCACGTTACTCAGGATTATCGGAGCGCACCATAATGCAACACAATCTCGCGGTGCCAACTCAATACTTCTGGAAAGATCTGTTGCGCGAAAAAGGGTTCACCGTTGGGCGTCTCGACTCTCGTTATTTGGGTATCGACAAACAACAAGCCGGCAGTAGTCCTGACTATAACTCAGAACTTACTTCTTGGTTGCATTCCTTCACGCCTGCCATCAACTACTACCTCCGCGATGTATTAAAATACAAAACTGATCTGCAATACAACATGTTTGGCCCAGTCCGCCCGTGGGATAACTCAAATGACAACACTGGTGAGAACCTTCGTTTGGCGATGGCAGAAAACCCATACATGCATGTGATGATTCAAAGTGGTTATTATGATGGAGCTACGACCTACTTCGATGCCAAATATTCCATGTGGCAACTTGACCCCAGCGGCAAAATGAAAGACCGTTTGCGCTTTGAAGGCTATCGCAGTGGACACATGATGTACCTGCGCGCAGAAGACTTGGCTTCTTCGAATGAACACATTCGCGATTTTATTAAGAAAAGTACGCCTACGGGATCGGCAAAGTATTGAATCTCGATAAACAGTGTAAAGAAAAGTTGCGATAAAGAATAGTTCAAGCAAACACTTTTTTAAGTGCAGCTTCAGCTATTCTTACATCTTCAGCTTCAGATAATCCGCTAACTCCAATTCCTCCTACTACTTTAGAATCTAGTATAATAGGAAGGCCTCCACCAAAGCCGGTAATTTTTGAATCTCCCCAATATGCTGGCGGTCGACTTTTGGCAATCATCATATCGCCCATTTCTTTGGTAGATTTACGATCACATGCTGCAGTGTATGCTTTGTTTTGCGCAATCTTAGAAGCAGCCGGAGACGCGTCATCCATCCTCAAAAATGAAATCAATTCACCCTCCGGTCCGCAAATGGCTACGGCTAGGTGTTTGTTTATTTTCTCCGCTTCAAAAATTGTATGTTCAATCAATTGGAAGGCTTCTCTGGAACTTACTTTTGCGAATTGTGTCATGTTCTTATTTCCTTATCAATTAACCTACTCTTCTTCAAAAAATCCAATGCTAGTATGAAATATATCTAAGATAACAATCTCTTTTTCGTTTACTTGATAAACAACCTTGTAGCTCCAGCGGAAGAATCTTCGAATGTTTAAAGTTGTATCTGCAAAGACTTCATCAAGCTGATACATTTGTGGATTGTCAACCAATTGTCTTGCTGTCCGAACTATTTCTTGCTTTACTCTTTTAGCGGCCGATGGGGAATCCTTTCTTATGTATTCACAAAAGAAGTCTAAGGATTCACTTGCCTTTTCAGTCCAAACTACGGGTTTTCTTTTCAAAGACGTTTCTCCATTTCTCTTTGACTAATTATCTTCCCTTTTTTGTATTCGCGAATGGACTCCTCTACTTCTGCCTTGTATTCTCGAGCCGTTAAAGGTTTCCATTTTGAGGCATAGGCCACTATTTTCTTATCGCCTTTTACAAGTGAGCTAAAGTACGTCTGCATCTTTTTCAGTACTTTTTCATCTTCTGTGTTGGCTACTTGCTGATGGAGAGCTGATTTGATTTCTGCTATGGTTACCATGACAAAATTTTTATAATCAAAAATACAAAATCTTCAAGATATCTTTCCCTTCAAAAATTCTGCTGTATAACCTTTCCCTTGTTTTGCCATTTCTTCAGGTGTCCCTTCAAATAAAAGATGCCCACCGTTTTTTTCTCCCCCTTCCGGACCCAAGTCAATGATCCAGTCGGCACATTTAATGACCTCCAAATTGTGCTCAATTACAATGACCGTGTGTCCTTCATCTACCAACGCATTAATGGCTTTTAGCAATTTAGAAATGTCGTGAAAATGCAGCCCAGTGGTAGGCTCATCAAAAATAAAAAGAATACGTTCGCTGGCATCGGAAGAATTTTTGCCCAGGAACGAAGCCAGCTTTACACGCTGCGCTTCACCACCAGATAGTGAGTTGGACGACTGACCCAATTTTACATACCCTAATCCAACTTCAAAAAGTGGTTTTATTTTTTCATAGATGGGCTTCTTGTCTTTAAAGAACTCAAGGCCTTCTTCCACGGTCATATCCAATACATCGGCAATTGATTTGCCGTTGTGTTCTACCTCCAACACTTCTTGTTTAAATCTCTTTCGATGGCAACTTTCACACTCCAGATAGATATCTGCCATGAACTGCATCTCTACTTTTATCTCACCTTCTCCTTCGCAAGTCTCACAGCGACCGCCTTCTACGTTGAAAGAAAAGTGGGAAGGTTTGTAGCCGCGTTGTTGTGCCAATGGCTGATCAGCATAGAGATTTCTAATGGCATCGTATGCCTTCACATAGCTGATCGGATTCGAGCGAGAAGATTTACCGATCGGATTCTGATCGATAAACTCGATTTGTTTGATCTTAGAGTAATCACCAGTCAATTGATCGTACTTACCAGGTGTCTCCCCTACTGTACCATTCATGCGGCCAATAGCCGGATACAAAATTTTCTTGATCAACGTTGATTTACCAGAACCACTTACTCCTGTTACAACCGTCAATATCTCCAATGGAACTTTGACTTTTAGATTCTTTAGGTTATTCTCGCGGGCGCCAATGATGTTTATGGAATCCTTCCATTTTCTTCTGATCGTGGGTATCGCTATTTTTTCTTTGCCGCTCAGGTAATCTGTAGTATGCGTATTTGTTTGGCTGTCTATTTCTTTGATCGAGCCCTGAAAAACTAGTCGGCCACCATGTGAGCCTGCATCTGGTCCGATATCTATGATTTGATCCGCAGCTCGCATAATTTCCTCCTCATGCTCCACAACAATAACGGTATTCCCCATGTCGCGCAGCGACTTCAATACTTCCACCATTCGCTCAGTATCTCTTGGATGAAGGCCAATGCTCGGCTCATCTAAAATATACATAGACCCAACCAACGCACTACCCAATGAGGTAGCGAGTTTTATTCGTTGAAATTCTCCGCCCGATAGCGTAGAAGTAACTCGATTGAGTGTCAAATAACCGAGCCCTACTTTTACCATGTAGCCGAGGCGCGATTTGATTTCGGTCAATATGCGATCAGAAACTTTCTGTTCGTAATCTGGAAGTTTGAGTTTGTCGAAAAATACTAACGCATCTTCAATTGGCATTAACACTAAGTCTGTGATAGAGGTGTTGGCAATCTTTACATAAGCCGCATCTTTTCGAAGTTTAGTGCCACGGCAATCCGGACAGGTTGTTCTTCCGCGAAAGCGCGAAAGCATAACACGATACTGTATTTTATGGGTTTTGGTGGTGATGTATCTAAAGAATTCATTTAAGCCTTCAAAATATTCGTTGCCAGTCCAAATAATGTCGCGCTGCTTTTGAGTCAATTCACTGTAGGGTCGATGAACAGGGAAATCGAATTTAATACCGTTTTTCAGTAATGGTTTTCCCCACTCACTCATCACCTCGCCACGCCATGGAGCAATGGCACCTTCATAAACTGAAAGGCTTTTGTCGGGGATTACCAAATCTTCATCGATACCTAATACTTTTCCAAATCCTTCACAGGTTTGACAGGCCCCAAATGGATTGTTAAAACTGAACAGATTAATAGATGGCTCTGTGAACGACATGCCATCAAGCTCAAACCGATCTGAAAATCGAACCTTTCTTTCCTCTACGTAGACCAGGCACTCGCCATGACCTTCAAAGAAAGCCGTTTGAATAGAATCGGATAGTCTAAAAGTGAGATCCTCGTCCAATGCATTAACAGAAGCTCGGTCGATCAAAATTTCGTATGCTTTGTCTTTTGCCAGTAGGATTTTTGAAGCGGACTTTGTCTTTTTTGCTGTTTTAGATTTTTCTTCGTTCGGCTCGCCCGTGAGTTCTTCAATAAACTTCACTTCTCCATCGACCAAAACGCGCGTAAACCCTTTGCTCAATAATAGATTCAGTTCATCTACAAGTTTTCTACCCTTGCTAATCTGAAGCGGACACGCAATCATGACCCGAGTCCCTTCCTTAGATTTATTGATAAAATCAACCACATCGCTTACGGTGTCGCGCTTCACTTCTTTGCCGCTGATAGGTGAATAGGTGGTTCCTATCCTGGCAAAAAGTAATTTTAGATAGTCGTAGATTTCTGTGGTGGTGCCAACCGTTGAGCGTGGATTGCGTGTGTTGACCCGCTGTTCGATCGCAATAGCGGGTGAAACACCTCGGATGTAGTCAACTTCGGGTTTCTCCATACGGCCTAGAAATTGTCTGGCGTAGGAGCTTAAGCTCTCGACATACATACGCTGGCCTTCCGCAAAAAGTGTATCAAATGCAAGCGATGACTTACCTGACCCCGAAAGGCCGGTGATGACCACCAATTTATTGCGAGGGATGGCGACACTTACATCTTTCAGATTGTTAACCCTCGCCCTCTTTATGATGATAAAGTCTTTCGGATCGAGGTCGTCTAGGTAAGAATCGCTGGGCGTGTTGTTCATTGGAAACGGCAAAAATAAAAAATAGCTCTGCCTTGTCCTATCAAACGCTCGTCTTAGCCTAGCCTAAAACAAAAACACCATCCTGGGAGATGGAGTTCAATAATAATAACACAAGTAACTTAGTTATCAAAGTCAGGATCATAGCTTGCTTCCTTTGCATCGCTGCCACTATCATCAAAATCGTCTCCACCCCCTGAGTTGTCAAAATCATCATCATCGCCAACTGGCTTCAGGTCATCGTCTTCACCATCAAACTCTTGCTTCTTGCCCGATTCAACATCATAACCGCCATCGCTATTTTTGGTAGCGGGCACTTTCACCAAGAAAACAGAATCTTCGGTTTCTAGAGGAAATACGAAAATAGGCTCTTTTTTCGCATTCATTATTCGTGAAATACTGGCCTCATATCCATTCGGGTATTGTTCGCGCATCAAATCGTGCAGATCGCCCGAGAGGTTTTCGAGACTTTTAATTACTCTTTTCTTCATTACAGCCATATTTATCGCTTGATTTCAAAAAACGGTTCAATTAGCGAAAGAAATTATACAAGAGGCAAGATTTTTGTAAAAATTTTTTGGCTTTTCGAGAAATAGTTCTATTTTTCATCTCTCAATAATAAAAAACCTAACCCACACACTATCGAACGACATCTTTACGTTACTTAAACGCAAAACAGATGATTGACAAAAGATGCAGCGACACAGAGTTAGTTTCGCTTTATCAGACGGGTAACGAGGCCGCGTTCGAAATGCTCCTTCACAGACACAAATCCAGAGTTTATACTGCTATCTATTTGATAGTGAAGGATCGCTATGAGGCAGAAGATTTGCTTCAAGACACTTTTATTAAAGCGATCAACACGATTAAAGCCGGGCGGTATAATGAAGAAGGCAAATTTTTGCCGTGGGTTTGCCGGATAGCTCATAACCTTGCCATCGATCATTTTCGAAAAACCAAGCGTTACCCAGAGGTAACATTAGAAGATGGAAGTCAGCTGTTTGATTCCATGCGGTTTGCCGAAGAGTCGTATGAAGACAAACAGATGTTCCGCGATACACGCTCACGGATGCGGGATTTGATCAAAGAATTGCCAGACGAACAAAAACAGGTGTTAATTATGCGCCACTACCTGCAGATGACTTTTCAGGAAATAGCCGAACGCACAGAGGTGAGCATTAATACGGCATTAGGGAGAATGAGGTACGCGTTGATCAACTTGAGAAAGAAGATGATAAAAAATAATATAGCCTATGACGAAAACTTTTACCCAAAACGATTTGATCAGGTTTCTATACCACGAGACCAACGAGGACCAGACGAAAGAGATTAACAAAGCATTACTCGGTGATGTGGAGTTAAGAGCTCAGCTGGCTGAAATGAAATCCAGCAAGAAGTCGCTTGATGCCGCACAGCTTGAACCATCACAGGAGTCAGTTTTGAACATCCTGAGTTATGCGAGGGGACTTCAAGAACATTGAATAAGTGTTCACTCGCATGAAGACAACTCACTAAGGGCTGTCTTTTTTGTTTTTATCTATCTCACAAATCGACTATACCACTTTGTATGGAAAAATTCCTTTCACTATTTCTTATTATACACATTGCTGGTGGAACAATTGCGTTGATCAGCGGCCTATTTGCTATGCTTACTGTAAAGGGGAGTAAGAATCACCGCCTGGCCGGCAAAATTTATTTTTGGGGAATGACAGCCGTGTTCATCGGAGCGGTGATCGTGGCAATTGGCCACCACAAAGATTTTTTATTGATGGTCGGTTTTTTTAGTTATTACATGACTGTGCGTGGCTATCGCATCCTTTCATTAAAAAAATTAGACCAAGGTCAACGGCCAGCTTTATTAGATTGGTTAATCATTGCTGTGTCCGGTGTTTTCATTTTTGCCCTCATTGTTTACGGCATTTGGCTAGTGATGAAGGGAAATGGAATGGGCATACCCGCTATTGTGTTTGGGTCCATCGGCTCAACTTTTTTGATCTCAGACTTAAAAAAATTCATTACACCTCCAAAAGAGAAAATGCATTGGTGGTTTACCCATCTTGGCAGTATGGGCGGCAGCTATATTTCAGCAACTACTGCATTTGTAGTGGTGAACATTCAACCACCCCAATATGGTTGGGTTTTATGGATCTTGCCAACGATTGTTGGGAGTACACTTATCACCTTTACCATCATTAAATACAAACGTCAATTTAAGAAAACTTGATTGTGCAATTTTAATTTTTGGATTGAATGAACATCGAAACAACTGTCGAATCAACCTCACGTCAAAAGGAAATCGTTCGCGATTACCTTGTCCAGCTCGACAAACATATTGCAGATTTGAAAAAAGGATCTGCAGAGAAAACATTTGAGATAAGAGAATTTGCTGACTTGCTGCACATTCATCCTACTCATTTAAGCAACACTCTTTCGGAGGTACTAGGTCAATCACCCTGTGACCTATATGAACAACGCTTGGTAAAAGTCGCGAAAGAGCTATTACAGGAAACCAATCTGCCCATTGGCGAAATTGCGCGTCAATTGTTTTACGACCCATCTAATTTCACTAAGTTCTTTAAACACTTTGAAGGAATAACTCCTAAACAATTTCGTCAGTTGCACGCAAGAAACTGAAATGTTCACCATTTTTTCGGAAGTGTTCACCATTTTTTGCCAAAGAGTTAGATCACCTTTGTATCCTAAAATAAAATTCTATGACAAAAATCGCATTAGTTACAGGTGGTAATCGCGGGTTGGGTAAGGATATGGCTTTGGCTTTGGCCAAAAAGGGAGTTGATGTGGTGCTAACCTATCGTACCAACAAAAAAGAAGCGGAAGACGTAGTTGCTGAGATAGCACAATGTGGAAGAAAGGCGATGGCACTGTCGCTTGATGTTGGCGATATCAAGTCCCTCGACAGTTTTGTAAGCGGCCTGAGTTCGGTGCTGTATACCAGTTGGGGCGTTAAAACATTCGACTTCCTGATCAACAACGCAGGTGTTGGAGCCACTATTCCTATCCCGCAAGTCACGGAAGAAGCTTTTGATAATCTATTAAACATTCATTTTAAGGGTGCCTATTTTTTGACTCAAAAATCATTGGCACACATGAATGATGGTGGTGCTGTTATTAATATCTCCACTGGGACTACCCGGTTTTGCGTTCCGGGCTATTCTGTTTATGCATCGATGAAAGGCGCTATGGAGGTGTTCACAAAATACCTTGCTAAAGAAATGGGCGCTAGAGGCATTCGGTCAAACATAGTTGCGCCTGGGCCGGTGGAAACTGATTTCAACAATGCGGCCATCCGCAACAATCCACAAATGAAAGGGTTCTTGAGTAGCTTATCTCCACTGGGTCGAGTTGGGCAAGCCGATGATATTGGCTCTGTAGTTGCTTTTCTTTGCAGTGACGATGCCAAATGGATAAATGGGCAGCGTATTGAAGTAAGTGGAGGAATAAATGTGTAGGTGTTTAAATAAACATTGCCACTTGCTCTACCAGCTCTTTTGACTTTAGATTATGACCCAATCCTGTAGTAGTGATGAGTGAGGAATTTTTCCACACCTCATTCATATCCAAAGCAGTTTGGTAGGGTGCTTCTTTGTCCTCCGTGTCGTGAATAATTAGCCCTGGCAAGGTTAGCGACTTACTAAACTCTTTCATCTTAAAGTAAGACGGAGGATGTCCTATGAAGTTCTCAAAGTAACCATTGATCAAACGAATGGTTCTTTTTGACAACCGCAACAAACGCTGATAATAGAGAAAGAAAAACTCTACTTCGCCAGGTGCAGCCATGACCGCCATTTTTGCCACTTGCAAATGGGGTAGTCGATGTAGCGTATAAACCGAAGCAAACCCTCCAAATGAATGGGTGAGAATAGCGTGAAGGGATTTCTGCTCAGTGATAAATTGTTCTATCAATCCGCTGTAGTGAGGCAAGTTTAAAAAATCGCCTTCCGACAATCCATGACCCGGAGCATCTAGTGAAAAGATGGTAAACTCGTCTTTCGAAAGGCGATTGATGACATACCTCCACCAATAGCTGTGGCTTTGCCAACCGTGCAAGAGCAATACTTTTTTTGAACCATTACCCCACCGATAACCCTGCACTTTCTTTCCCGCATAGTCCATTTTGAATTGTTCGTCCGCCTGATTTAGAAAGTCAAGTTGGTGCAGCTTCATCTTGATTCTTCTAGGCCAGCAAAACAACTCAAAGCCTTTCTTTGCGGCCGTCTTGGGTGCAAGTAGTGCAAGCGTATTCAAGTAAAAACCGATGGACCGAATGATGATCTTATTCATATTTATTTGTTCAGACTAAAAATCTAATTCTCTATTGTCTTAATAGTTGCTTCCAAATGTTTGATGATAATGCGGATGTCGTGGTTTGTTCTAGAAAGTTTGCTCATCATGATGGCTCCTTCAAGGCTGGCGATAATCACAGTAGCGTAATACTCTTTGTCAATTTCCTTTCTGAGTTGGCCGAACTTAACACCGTTTGCCAAAATAGTAATGATAGATTCTTTCAATAGGTCTAAAATCGCATAGGCTCTTTTTCGCAAGTGAGGACTATTGTCATCTGCCTCTATGGCAACATTCAACAAAGGACATCCGCCTTTGATGGGTGATTTGGTCACATACGATTCAAAGAAATAGATAATCGCTTTCAGTTTATCGCTAGCCGTCTGTTGCTCCTTTATTTGGGTGCGAAGCTTCTCAAACATAATTCCCATCAAATAAACCAACGACTGTTCTTCCAATTTCTCTTTGTTCTTAAAATGACGGTAAATAGCCCCTTTGGTGTAGCCCGTAGCTTCTGTAATGTTGCTAATTGAGGTTGCTTTATAACCCTGCAGGTTGAACAGACTGCCTGCGTGATGCAGAATTGCCCCTTTCGTTTCGTCTGGATTGCGCATGGCACAAAGATACCGATCGGTATCTAAATAAAAAACACTGAGTCTTAGTGCGTTGTTGAAACAGAGGGGTTCGAAAGCGGCTGATTGCATAATTCGTCAATATTTTAAATACTTTTGAGAGTAAATGCCCTTTCTACAATGGAGTTAAAAAATGTTGTTAAATACATACTCGTTTTTCTACTAGCCAGTATCCTATTCGTGGTTGTTTCCTTCTCTATTGTTTACTACAAACAACAAGAGATTACGCAATGGGCAATAGAGCAAGTCAACGAAGATTTCAATGGTTATTTAGAAGTAAAATCAAGTCAAGTTTCCCTGTTCCACGATTTTCCCTACCTCGATCTTGACTTGCGGGGTATTTCTTTTTATGAATCAAAGAACAAAGAAACAAAACCGCTCTACGAAATTAATCATCTCTACTTGGGGTTTCGCTGGATCGATGTCATCCGTTCGGTCTTCGATATTCGACTAATTGATGTGAAGGGGGGGCATGTTGATGTTGTACAATGGGCCAATGGCGATATTAATCTAATGCACGCAAAAAAAATCAAATCATCATCTGGTGAAAGTTCGTCTTCATCCGTTCAAATGCACCTGAAAAAATTTGCAGTAGAAGACTTTAAGATTTCTTTCCTGAATGTAGTCGACTCTACCGAGTATCAAGCTAACATTCTAAAAGCGGTCGCAGCTATACAGATTGATTCGGCTCAGACTCATCTTTCACTTCAAACAGAACTGCGCGGTAGTTTTGTAAAAAACAACACCGCAACCTTTTTCCACGACAAAAACGTAAAAATCAAAACCAAATTCAGCTTTCAATCGCAGACCAAGACGGCAAAATTTTCTGATACACATATTCAACTTGAAAATGCTTCTTTTGCAATTGATGGAACCGTTCAGACCCTCAATGATTTAGACTTCAATTTGACACTACAGGGAGAAAAGCCTGACTTCAGCCTTTTTACGTCTTTTGCCCCCCCGGAAGCAGCCGATTTAATCGCGCAATATGAAAATCAAGGACAGATTTATTTCCTGGGCACCGTACAAGGAAAGTTGACATCTACTTATCAGCCAAAATTGAATTTTCAATTTGGTTGTAAAAATGGTTCGATAGAAAATATTGAAGGGAAAAAGAGTATTGATCAATTGGGTTTTGTTGGATCGTTTACAAATGGTGTAGAGCGTAACTTCAAAACGTCTGTTTTCGAGATGCGTGATTTTTCCTTTCGCCCCGCAAAAGGTTCTTTCCGTGGAAGTTTCCGCATTCAAGATTTTACCAATCCGCAAGTAGCAGTTAGTCTGGTATCTGATATCGATCTCGATTTTTTGGCCGGCTTTTTAGGTATCAAAAATGTAGAAGCATTAAAAGGCCAAGTTCTGCTAAACATGAATTTTAGCGAACTCATCGATTTTCAAAAACCAGAAAACTCGTTTGCCAAACTAAAAGAAGGAATTGAAAGTGAATTGATTGTAAAAGATCTTGGTTTTTCACTGCCCAATAAAATGCAAAAGGTAGATCGAATGAATCTACATGCCTTTATGAGTGCTGGAAAGTTCACCCTAGACTCTCTTACTGTCTATTTAGGAAACTCCGACATCAAGATATCGGGTAGCATCAGCGATTTACCTGCTCTGTTTCATCGCCCCAATAAAAGTATTTCGATTCGATTTGATGCGACTTCAAATAGAATTGACTTTCCGGAACTATTTCGCTTTGATACTGCATTGGCGAAAATGATAGATGAGGAAATGACAGATTTTCGTATCCGTTGCGCTTTGGAGACTTCTGTCAGTAGTCTAAAGCGAAGCCCACTCCCCATTGGTGAATTTTTTATTGATGACTTGTATGCAAAAATTAAAGGTTATCCGCACACACTACATGACATACATGCAGATGTAGTTGTCACCGATTCTTCTTTTCAATTAAAAGACCTGAGCGGTGCTATTGACCAGTCCGATTTTCACTTCAACGGCAAACTTACCAACTATGCGATTTGGTTCGATTCGGTTCAACGGGGGGATACCCGTTTCGACTTTGATTTATACTCAGCACAATTAAAACTAAATAATCTTCTTACCTATCGCGGGGAAAGCTACCTCCCAAAAGATTACCAAAGTGAAGTAATCAAAGATCTTCGCTTGCATGGGTCGGCAGACCTGTTTTTTGATAACCACTTTCGTTCCGCTGATTTAATCGTTAGCAAAGTTGAAGGTAAGATGCGGGTTCATCCACTCAAGATCGAAAAGCTGGCTGGGCGCATCCATTATGAAGACGATCATTTGACGATTCAAAATCTCGCTGCCCGGATGGGCGCAAGTGACTTTTTGGTTAACCTCAACTACTACACGGGTAAAGACGTTAAATTAAAAAAACGGGATAATCAATTTTCCTTTCAAGCTGACAATCTCGATCTAGACCAACTTCTTAACTTCAAAAAAGATTCAGTCAAAACAGCTGAACAGCACAATAAAGCCTTTAACGTCTTTGAGATTCCTTTTACCGACATGCGCGTAAAAGCAAACATTACCAAACTAACTCATCATAATATCAAAATCAGTAATTTAAAAAGCAATTTAAGATTGCAGACAAATCACTATATGTTCATCGATACGTTAGCGATGGATTTGGCTGGCGGATCAATAGCGATGAACGGCTATTTTAACGCTTCTGACCCCAAGAAAATCTATTTCAAAAACAAAACGGATTTTTCAAATATTAATCTTGATCAATTACTCATTAAGTTTGACAGCTTCGGGCAAGATGTAATGGTGAGTAAAAATCTCCATGGCTCGCTATCGGGCAATGTCAGCAGCTTATTTCATGTGCACCCCGATTTAACACCAATACTCAAGGAAGGCGAAGCCCATTTAGACGTCCGCATAACGAATGGAAGTTTAATCGATTTTGCTCCACTGCAAGCCATGGCGGGCTATTTTAAAGACAAGAATATTCGATTGGTTCGCTTCGATACATTACAAAATAAGTTAGACCTAAAAAATGGGTTGCTTCAAATTCCAGCAATGACGATTAATACCTCTCTTGGCTTCATTGAAATGGAGGGCAGCCAATCATTAGATCTAAACATGGATTATCTCATTCGCGTGCCTTGGGGTATGGTTACCCAAGTGGGTTTTCAGGCATTGTTTGGTGGAAAGAAAAAGAATGAAATAGATCCGGATCAAGTTGATGCCATTCAGTATCGGGATAAAGACAAACGAATTCGATTTTTGAATGTGCGAATTAAGGGCACACCGGATAAGTTTGATTTTTCGTTGGGGAGGAGATAAACCGATTTTACGGAAATGCTTTGGTACCCACCACTTTTCCAACAAGTCAAATACAAACTCAACAAGCAAATGACTTACATTGAGTAACTGGCCAATCTTCACAAATAGCAAGATATCTGATTTGATCCACTTGTGGGTTCACAAAAATCCATATCTTGAAACCATAAATCATAATTATGCAAAATCCATTTTCACTTGAAGGAAAAGTTGCTCTTGTAACAGGTGCATCAAAAGGTATTGGTCAATCGATTGCCGAGTATTACGCAGCCGCAGGAGCGAAAGTAATTGTCAGTAGTCGTAAGCAAGATGCGGTAGATGCCGTGGCTGCTGAAATAAAAGCCAAGGGGTTTGAAGTGACTGCCATTGCCTGTCACATGGGTGATATGGCAGATGTACATAGATTAGCAGACGCTACGCTGGCCAAGTATTGCACTATCGATATTGTGGTAAATAATGCGGCAACGAATCCCGTATTCGGACCAGTGGTTGACACCAGTTTGGAAGCTTTTGATAAAATTATAGCGGTGAACGTGAAAGGCCCCTTTGAACTCGCTAAAAAGCTCTACCCAACTCTGAAAGCAAAAAAATCCGGATCTGTTATTAACATCAGTTCGATTGGAGGATTACGCCCCGAGGGTGGACTGGGGATTTACAGTATGAGCAAGGCCGCACTCATTTCCCTAACCAAAGTAATGGCCAAAGAATGGGGAGATGATAATATTCGGGCGAATGCTATTTGCCCCGGCTTGATCAAAACAAAATTCAGCGAAGCGTTGTGGAGCAACGATAAGATGATGGCGATGATGATGAAAGTACTACCAATTAAACGAGTAGGCACTCCGGAAGAAATTGCAGCACTCGCGCTTTACTTGGCTTCCGATTCCTCGGCTTATTGTACCGGCAGCGTATTTACTGCGGATGGAGGATTTACCATCTAGTTATCATTGCAATTACTGGTGATGTAAAATCCGCTTTTTTGAACCTGCGGAATCCCGTCACTGAGCCAACTGAGCAATTTTAGACAATTGCAAGCCATTTGCTACAGCCGCAATCTCTTGCTCAGAGGTGTCGTCCATTTTAACTGTTAGAAGTGTATTGTTCATCGGTACTTGCAATTCGTAATTGGTTTTACCGGTATCTGAGTCAACGATTTTGTTTAGCAACGATTTATAACCTTGGATTTTGATCACCTTCTGGTTTTCATCTCGCATCATGCCGCCTATTAATGGCATAGAAAGAATCGTATTGATCGATGACATTAAAGGTGAATTGTTAAAAACATTTATCGTTGCAGTTTTAGTCTCTGCTCCGTACCTCCGCTCCACAAAAAGACCAGTAACTGTGCCTGAGCCTCCGGTTACGTTATCCTCCTTGGCGTTGTAGTTTAGAGAGGCAACTTTTGTAGGCAAAAGCTCAATAATCTCTTTGCCAATCACGATATCCAAATCTACCAACATCTGCTCTAGCGCAAAACGTGTGTCTTCTAATCTCCCCGCAGAATAGGAGGAACGAGCTGTTGTTAAATTTTTTGCAAAATCTTGTGCTCCAGAAAGCAATGGCAACCAAATCAGTATTGCTAAAAGTCCTTTTTTCATAAATAGATTTCAAATTATTGTTCACCTAACATTTTCTTTATTCCATCGATGTCAACAAGTTCAGCTGACTTCATTATCTCCTGTTCGGTCGAAAAGTTGACCCCTTCAAAAACTACCAATGATGTTTGGCCTAATGGTACGCTCAGCTTGTAACCGCTACTTTTGTAAAATTCAATAATCGCTCGGTAACCCTTTACCTTGGTTTGTTTCCAATTTTGTTCACCACCTGTTTGTTGCGCGTATCCTCCGCTTGTCAGATATCCATTTACAGCAGACATCCACATGGCATTGTTGGCAACCATTACACGAAACAGCTTATCCTTGTTGTCCTTGTATTCGCGTTGAATAGTAAGCCCAGCCCAACCGTAGCCACTACTTGTTACTTGATCAGCGGTAGCGTTTTTCGGTAGCGAAGCAATAGTTTCGGGAAGTGATTTTAGAATTTGATTTCCTATTTCAAGCTCTACGCCCAACATAGCTTGTTGGACAGAATAGCGAGCTTCTGAATAACCATTTTTATTAAAAGCTGTTTCGGCATCACTCAAGTTTTGATTTACATCTGGTGGGGTTGAAATAAGCCCGCCCCCGCTGTTGTTAGAAGTATTACTTCCGCTTTGAGTATTTGAGCCATTTCCGTTCTGTCCACTTGGTTTTCCGTTTTGGCTGCCGTTTTGATTTTGATTGATGCCTAACTTTTTATCCACACCTTGTTCCAACTTCTGTTCAGCCTTTTGCTGAAGTCTCTTTAACAGCTGTGCTTTTGTGCTGATGGAAACCAACCAGAAGCAGATCAGGAAAATACAGCCTTTTTTCATTTTAGTCGTTTTATATTTGAATAATAAAAATCACTATTGTCCGACTAAAATTTTTAAAGGGCGTCCTTTTTAAGGTCGCCCTTTATGGTTACGTTTAGTTACCACACTTCACATAGCCATGAATAAAGGTAAAAAATTTGT
>VYLL01000151.1_pt1 | contig 24999 bp, 30 predicted proteins | sample 5114301 | NCBI WGS metagenome assembly VYLL01 (sample SAMN12291809, study PRJNA351875) | freshwater metagenome | isolation source: freshwater lake | place: USA: Michigan, MSU2 Lake | collected 2011-08-16 | reverse complement strand
ATGGCTGCCAATTCGTTGTTCTTTACTCACAAAGTAAAGTTAGCCATTTGTGTAGCAACTGAAAGTCTTGCGCTGAAAGCGCATAGTTTCAACTAACGATTGAGACCAATGAAGAAATCCCTTCCGGGAAACGATTTGGTCTTTGCGACCAAAAATGATCATCGAAGCTTCTTAAGCGAGGACGAACAAGATAAAGGACTTCATGGGCTTTACAATTTGCAAGTCTCAATGACTTAGTGCAAAGATGGGGAAAAGTTTTAACTTTCTAATCTCAAGATAATAGCTTTTGGAAAGTTCCAAACTTTCCAAAAGTTTGAAATCTATTAGTAACCTGTCAAAAAGTATGGAACCTCGAAAGCTTTACCATCTTTATAACCACGCCAACGGTTTTGAAAATCTGTTCCTGTCGGACGAAAACTATCGTTATTTTCTACATAGATACCAACACTTCATCAGTCCCGTGGCTGATACATTCGCCTATTGTCTGATGCCTAACCATATTCATTTTTTAGTTCAAGTAAAAACAGAAGAGGAAATTGAATCAGTTTTTGGAAGGTTCGAAACTTTCCAAAAGTTAGAATATCGAATAAGTAAGCAATTCAGTAACCTATTTAGTGGCTACACGCAGGCTTTCAACAAAATGTACAATCGCAAAGGCAGCCTATTCATACCCAATTTTAAACGAAAAGAAATAACCGATGACCGCTACATTACCAAGATCATTTGTTACATCCATTGCAATCCTATCTATCATGGGTTCGCAAAAAATATTTCTGACTGGCAACGGAGTTCGTATCAACTAATTCTAAATGACACACCAGCGTTTATCAAACGGGAGGAAGTGTTAGAATGGTTTGGCAACCGAAATGAATTCGAAAAAATCCACCTCCAAGAATTGAACAACAAAAGACCAACATTGGATTTTTGGGGTAGAGAAAACTTCTAAGGCTTCAAAAATCCTGAGGGTTGATAGTTGACAAATCATTTATCTCCTTTCACAGAAAGCGCAGCCATGGCAGATTTTTTAAAGGCTCTACCCATCGGAAGTTCCTTCCCCTTGATTTCAATGCTGTCAGAGGAGATAGCTGAAATGAACTGGGTGTTGATTATGAACGAGCGATGTATCCGAACAAATGATCCGCTGGGAAGTATGGATTCAAGAGAGCTGATGTTTTCGCGAGTAACCAAGGTAACTTCTTTTAAATGCACCTTCACATAATCATCTAAACTCTCTATGTAAATGATTTCTTTCAAATGTATCTTGTGATTTTTCCGATCTGCCTTCAAATAAATGAAAGCCGAAGATTTGTCTGGATCTACTACTTCACTTGATTTTCCTTCCAATCGCTTATCAAAGAATTTATTGACTGATTTAGCAAACCGCTCGAATGAGATCGGCTTTAACAAATAGTCCACTACATCCAAATCAAAAGCTTCGGGCGCAAAGTCTCGGTAGGCAGTTGTTAAAATAATCGCAGGCGGATTTTTAAGAGTGCCTATAAATTGCAGGCCGTTGATCTCAGGCATTTGAATATCTAAAAAAAGAAGATCGACTTTTGACGTTCGCAAAAAATTGCCAGCTTCAATGGCATTGGTGCACTCCCCTGCCAATTCCAAACTTTGAATTTTTGAAATATGTGAGATCATGAGCTTTCTCGCCAATGGTTCATCATCTATAACAAGGCATTTAATTTTCATGCGTTAACAATTACTTTTTAATGGTCGCATTGCCTGTCCCGCCTTGCGGGAGAATGCCGAGATCAACATACCGTTGGGTGTAGAGCAATTAACGGCCATTTCATATCATGAATTTAAAACCAACCGAACGGAAAACTGATCAGCCCTATCGCTATCAATTTGCAAAGAATATTTTTCAGGGTATAAATGATCCAATTGGCTGCGCAAATTAGAAAGCCCAATGCCGGTTCCTTGCTTTGCCGGCCGACCACTGTTGCTGATTTGAATTGTTGTAGTATGAGACGAGCAATCGACACTCATTTTTATCCAAGCTTTTCCGGCCGTTTTCATCACACCATGTTTGAATGAATTTTCAATGAGCGTAATCAACATCATCGGGCCAATTTGTTTTTCATTGATATTGCCTTCAATCGTTTTATCAATTTGAATACGGTCTTCGTACCTCAATAGCTCCAAAGCAATATAGTTATCTACTTGCTTTAATTCGTTTTCGAGAGGCACGAGTATGGCTTTGCCTTGATGAAGTACATAGTCTAAAATTTCACTTAGTTGAAGAATCGCTTGTGGCGCTCTATTTGATTTTTCTGTAGTGAGGTAATAGAGGTTATTAAGCGTGTTAAATAAAAAATGGGGGTTCAACTGCACTTTCAAAAACCTCAACTCGGTTTCGATCTTATCGCGCATCAGCTTTTGATAATCCTCCTTGGACTGCTTCCAATGTAATAGCATTTTAATTCCCATCGCAAAGAAGACTACCATTAATAAAGAGGCCAGCAGAAAAAATAAATCGATGGAAGCGGGGCTCATATCATGAATGTTCAGTTCAGCCATCACAATAAACGTAAGTGCTGAAATCATCATTTCCAGAAAAAGTGATCCGATGAGCGAGTAAACAAAATAGGTGGCAAAATAGGCGTAACGCTCTTTCATTAAATAATTAGGCACCAAGTAATAGTTCAAGAAATAGGTGGTGAAAATGGTGACAGGCATCAATAGGCCGACAAAGAAAAATGTCTGTAGATAGTTATTGTTTTTGCGCCCGAAGAAAATCACATACAACGCCAGCACGAACAGCCAAAAGAAAACATGAATCACCCACCGTTGGCGCGTGAAGAGATAGTCCAACCAAGCTGCTATTCGATTCATCCGTCTGCATAATTAGGAAAAATCCTGCAAGACTTATTTAAAAATAGAAGTTTAGAGGCTATTCACACCTTTTCGACAACATTGAATACCTTTTCGCCATATCCTTTTCCAGGACATCAATAACCCTTTTGTGATGGCCATTTCGTCAGAAAGAAAAAATTTTGATCCTTTTATGCTTTAACCTTGCTGAAACAAAAACTAAAACTAAACTTTATGAAAATGATGTTGGCTACTACATTGTCTGAATTGTATGCTTCGGGTGGTTCGATTTGGATGCATCCGTTAACCTTGTGTTTAATAGCTATTATTTGTCTTGTTATTTATGTTATCATCTTACATTTTCAAAAACGGCAGATTCACTCGACACTTATAGAAGCTATCAAACAGATTGGAGTATTGGCTTTAGCCTGGGGAACATTTAGCACTATTGCAGGCTTTTTTCAAGCATTTGGAGCGCTCGAGGAAATTAAAGAGATGTTACCCTTTCAAGTAATTATGGGTGGTATGAAGGTGGCCTTGATTACAGCGTTATATGGACTTATTGTTTTCATCTTATCAATGCTAGCTTACATTATTTTGAAACTTTCTGCCAAAAATTTGGTTGGTTAACGCGTACACCAATTTTTTCGTTTTCTCAAAAATTCGAATTGCTTTAATTACTCTTCAAAAGAGTTTTGATTTAAAATACTCTGCACGCTCAGGAGATAAAAAAATAAAAACTAAACTTTATGTAAAATATGCTAGCCATCTCAATTACTGAACTACATAATGACGGAGGTATTGTCTTTATGGTTCCCCTGTCGATTTTATTGACCATCAACATTGGTCTGGTCATCTATTCCATTTTCAGACTTTCTCAAAAAAGAGAGGTATCAAAATTTGTTGAAGCGGTGAGGCAGATTGGCGTTCTAGCCGCAGCTTTTGGCGCAGCCTGTACTATTCTTGGATTATTCCAAGCCTTTAGTTGGCTAGCGAGCCACGAGGAAGGATCGTCCTTTCAAGTTATCATGGGGGGCATGAGAGTAGCCGTGATAACTGCTATGTATGGGTTATTCATCTTTTGTTTGTCCTTCCTATCTTACATCATTCTTAAATTGACTTCGAAAAATTCAGCAGACTAACTTATGAACGAGTTTATTCTTCTTCTGGTAATTAATGCGGCTCTTGCCGGGGTTGTTATCACTTACTGGAGAAAGAGTAATCTTGATAGTACTTTTGCTGGTGTTGGCAAATACATTTTTATTCTTTTAGCAGGATGGATTGGGTTCTCAATAATCATCGGACTCTTTCTTGCTTTTCAGGATCTGGAAAATTCAAAAGTGTTTTCATACCAACTAATACTAAAAGATGTGATAGTTGTTCTACGCTTCTTCGCAGCAGGACTAGTGTTGACTTTTTGTCTTTTTCGGGTGTCTATCCAACTTTCTAAGAAGAGGCAGATTCAAAAGAAAAACTAATTTTCAGTTATCCGCTCGGTCAATAACCTACACCATCACTTTTACAACCACCTTTCTTACAAATGTTTTTTCGGTTACGTGCACACCTGGCATATGAATGTCATGCGGATAAAGTAATGCAAACATCCCGGGCTTCAATAATTGAGGCGTGCAGGCACAACTAAAAAGCATATAGTCATCTTGCTCGTCATAGTCTTTAGTTGGCACTTGATCTGTTAAAAACGTAGTGGCGATGCATTCGCTTCCAGTTATGATATAGTGTATGTCTATATACTTTCTGTGTGCCTCTAGCATGCCTTCGCCAATTGGCTTGGTTTCGTACTCATTTACTATCGCATAAAGCTTGTCGCCATCAATAGTATACTTACCCAAATTCATTTCCGTGAAATCGGTGTCTCGCAAAAATTGAAATGCTTTTTCTATTCTAACGTTGGCGTAAGAAAAAAGGCTTGCGTTTTTGAGGTAGTCAAGTATCATTTTGAAATTCGTACATTTTTTCTTGAAAATAATTATAAAAAAAAGGAAGCTCATCGCTCCCCTTTTATTTTCAGGTATCCTACACTTTGAAAGTGCAGAATACCTTTGTATTATCCAATCGCTACTCTCTTGAACTCTACCACAGTTAATCCTTTTGTAACGCTATCCAAATATTGCGCAACAGTTTTCGAGTTGTCCTTCACGAAAGTCTGAGGTAACAAAGTGCTTTCTTTGAAGAACTTGTTCAACTTGCCCTGCGCAATCTTTTCAACCATGTGCTCCGGCTTGCCTTCTGCCAAAATTTGAGCCTTGGCAATCTCCATTTCTTTCTCAATCAACGTCTTATCTACTTCGCTTTCATTCACCGCTACCGGGTTCATGGCCGCTATTTGCATACCGATATCTTTTCCTGCCTCAGTTACATCTTTTCCATTTACGCCTTTCAAAGAAACCAATACGCCTAATTTGCTTCCTGAGTGGATGTAAGGAACAACAGCTTCGCCTTTCATGTGGATGAATGAGCTTACTTCCAACTTCTCTCCGATCTTGCCTACCAACTCTGTGATCTTGTCATTCAATGAAAGACCACCAACTACTTCAGCTAACAAAGCTTCCTTCGTTGCTGGCTTTTTTGCAAAAGCAGTTTCGGCAATCAACTTTCCTAAATTTTGGAACTCATCGTTTTTGGCAACAAAATCTGTTTCACAATTTAATGCGATCAACACGGCTTCTTTTTTATCGTCAGAAACTTTGACGAACACAGAGCCTTCTTTTGCATCTCTATCTGAGCGGGAAGCAGAAACTTTCTGTCCTTTCTTTCTCAATATTTCAATAGCCTTGTCAAAGTCTCCCTCTGCTTCGGTTAAAGCTTTTTTACAGTCCATCATACCTGCACCGGTCATCGTGCGGAGTTTGTTTACGTCTTGTGCGCTAATCATACTTTATTAATTAAAAATTTACTGTTACTACTTATCTTAAAAAAACAAAACATCGACTTAAAGGCCGATGTTTTGATTATTTCAAATCGGCCTTGCCTGCCTTGCCAGTAGGCAGGCGTTAGCTTGGCCAATCAACAATTAATTTGTCTCTACGGCTTCGTCAACTTTCTTCTTATCATCTTCCTCTTTCTTCATCCCTGCTTCTTCCTTATCCTTTTTACGCTCCATCAATGCTTCTTCCATGGCCTTGCCCAAATGGTTGGTGATGATAGAGATGGACTTGAACGCGTCATCGTTAGCAGGAATCGGGAAATCGATATTCGAGGGATCTGAATTGGTATCCACCATTGCAAAAACTGGAATATTCAATTTTTGTGCTTCTGCAACGGCAATGTGCTCGCGCTTTACGTCAATCACAAACAATGCGGCAGGCAAACGATTCAAATCAGTAATACCACCTAACAATTTCTCTAATTTTGCTTTCTCACGAGCAATCATCAACCGTTCACGTTTAGCTAGATTGTTGAAAGCATCATCCTTCATCAACTTATCAATCTGAGCCAATTTCTTCAATGACTTACGGATAGTAGCAAAATTGGTCAACATACCGCCCAACCAACGCTCGGTTACGAAAGGCATGTTAAGACGAGTTGCTTCCTGGTTGATAATGTCCTTTGCTTGCTTTTTCGTAGCAACAAACATGATCTTACGGCCAGAGCGTATGATGTTTTTCATCGCATAGGTCGCTTCTTCCAGACACTTTAGCGTCTTGTTCAAATCAATAATATGGATGCCGTTATTCTCCATGTAGATGTACTCTGCCATCTTAGGATTCCACTTTCTGGTCAAGTGTCCAAAATGAACACCTGCATCCATCAAACTCTGAGTTGTTATATTCTCTGCCATGCTTATCGATTAACGCTTACTGAATTGGAACTTCCTTCTTGCTTTTCTACGACCTGGTTTCTTTCTCTCCACCATGCGTGAATCACGTGTCATCAAACCTTCTTTTCGCAGGGCAGGACGATTTTCATTGTTGATCGTAACCAATGCACGGGCAATCCCTAAACGAATCGCTTCGGCTTGACCTTTCGTACCACCGCCTTCTACACTCACATTCACATCATAGCTGCCTTCGAGTTTTACCAGGGTAAGCGCCTGCTTCACAGTTGTTTGAAGTATCTCTGACGGAAAATAATCTTTCAATTCTCTCTCGTTCACAATAATATGACCGTTGCCGGGCTTTACATAAACCCTGGCTACTGAGGTCTTTCTCCGTCCGATGGTGTTGATTATCTCCATGTATTAAAACTTTAATTCTTTAGGTTTTTGTGCCGCGTGATCATGTTCTGCACCTGCATATACATGCAAGCTTCTAAACAACTGACGACCCATTGTATTTTTTGGAAGCATACCACGCACACTGTGCTCAACCAATCTAGAGGGGTGCTTTTCCAACATCATTTTAGGCGATACCTGCTTTTGGCCTCCCGGAAAGCCTGAGTAGAAAAACATGAAATGATCGTTCATTTTTTTACCGGTCATCTTTACTTTTTCAGCATTGATAACAATCACATGGTCTCCCATATCAGTATTGGGTGTATAGCTTGTCTTGTGTTTGCCACGTAAAACGCGGGCAATTTGACTTGCCAGACGACCTAGAATCTGATCTTTGGCATCAACGATCACCCACTGCTTGTTGGCAGTTGCATCATTGGCATTCAGTGTTTTGTAACTATTGTGATCCACTTTGTTAGCTTTTAAACGATAAAATAACTATTGCCTTTTAAAAAGGGACACAAAAGTAGGTTCAAGAAACTGAATATCCAACACCTGCCATTTGATTTTTAGCTTTTTGGGGCTTACCCCCTGATTTATCTTCTGTTTTCGCTCAATTGCTTAATCAGAGCTTGAAAATCTTTCGGATAAGGGGCTTCGATTTTAACCGTTTCGTGGTTCAAAAGGGCAAATTCGAGCGAAAATGCGTGTAAAGCCATTCGCTTGATCAGTGGCGTCTCTTCCGCTTCTTTTTTTAAATTAAATCCGCGTTTTACAGACGAAACAAAGAATGGCTTGCCCCCATACACCTCATCCCCGGTAATGGGCGCCTTCAGCAACCGCAAATGGATTCGAATTTGGTGCATACGGCCCGTTATCGGATGACATTCCACCAACGTATGGGCTTTGTAAGTGTCTTTGGTGGTGAAATAAGTGAGTGCCGGCTTTCCTTCCTTTGAAATCTTGACGGTGCCATCGTTGAGTTTTAGTATGGAGGCTTCAACGGATTTCTCCTGAAAAGAATGGATGCCGTCAACTACAGCATGGTAAGTCTTTGATACTTGCCTATTCTCAAATTGCATGCTAAGATGACGATAAGCTTCCGGGTTCTTGGCAAGAGCAAGTACGCCAGAAGTATCTTTATCCAATCGATGACAGACTTGTGCATCGGGAATCCACTGCTTGGCAAGGCTCAAAATATGATCCGGATCGTGCCGGTCCTCCAACGTAGAAATAAAAGGCGGTTTGTTGATCAAGACATAGTCCTGGTTCTCAAATAAGATGGATTCCTTGAAATTGTATTTGCTGTTTTTCACGCGGCAATTTACGATACCTCTGATGAATCTGAATCATCGGCCTTTGCACGTGGCAATTTGAAACTAAACACTGAGCCTTTGCCAACGGTACTCTGTACTTCTGCTTTTGAATTATGCCCTTCCAGAATGTGCTTGACAATGGCCAATCCAAGTCCTGTTCCTCCTCTTTCACGGCTTCTACTTTTATCAACGCGATAGAATCTTTCAAAAATCCGCGGTAGGTGATTGGCTGGTATGCCTTCTCCGGAGTCCGTCACATAGGTAGTCACTGCCTTCTTTGATATATCGAATGTGATGGCGACCTCGCTGTGTTCAGCGCTATACTTAATGGCGTTGGAAACTAAATTGGTGAGTACTTGATAAAGACGTTTAGCATCTGCAAACACAAAAACTTTTGCATGATGATCAGCCAAAACCCGCACATTGATTTTCTTCTTCTCGGCCTTTTCTTCGAATTGCTCGACTACTTCCTCACACATTTTGCGCATATCAACCTGTTCAAAATGCATTTTAATGTCGCCTGTTTCCAAATGCGATAGCGTCAGTAGATCTTGAACTAACTCATCGAGGCCATCTAGACTCTTTGCCGCCTTTTTCAAAAACTTAGTTCGCACATTCTTATCATTCACGGCTCCATCTAATAACGTATGAACAAAACCCTGTGCGGCAAAGATGGGTGTCTTTAATTCGTGCGATACATCTGCAATGAATTCCTTGCGAAAAGCTTCCAGTTTTTTCAACTCGTCAATTTCTTTCTGCTTAAGGGTAGCAAAGGAGAATATCTCTTCGTTAATGTTTCGCAGTGGATTGAGGGCGCCCGATTTTTCCTTGGCTATTCCAGACAGCTCTTTCTTCCGAAGTTTACCCATCATCTTATAAATTTTATTGATTTCGCGAAAAATCAAAAACTCTAAAATGACAAATGTGAGGATATAGGACGATGAGAAACTAATAATAGCGGCAACGATCAGCGCACTCTGATCTACATTCTCGACCAAAGACAAGAACAAACCCGTTACTACCGCAATGGAAGCAGCGAGCAGCAAAGCAAGCGTACGCGCACTATAAACCATTTTATAAACAAATGGCTCGCAAAGTACAAAATGATCAGAACCTACGAAAAATGATAGGCGAATTAGCCGATATTGAATTTATACCCAACGCCCTTTACGGTGGTGATGTAGTCCTCCCCAATTTTTTCTCGCACTTTTCGAATATGCACATCCACCGTTCTTGCCAACACGTAGACATCCGACCCCCAGATGTTTTGAAGGAGTTCGTCCCGATTGAAGACCTTGTTGGGATTCTGAGCTAAAAAGAAGAGCAGCTCAAATTCTTTTTTTGGCAAGCTGACTTCGCGATTGTTTACACGAATGGTGTAGCTCGTGCGATCAATAGTAAGATCGCCAATCTTAATTTGAGAGGATGCTGGCTTTTTCTTGGAGTCTCTTCGGAAGATCGCACTGATTCTGCTCATCAACGCGCGGGGCTTGATAGGCTTTAAAATATAGTCGTCTGCGCCACCATCAAAAGCAGCGATCTCTGAATACTCTTCCGCGCGGGCTGTTAAAAAAACGATAAAGGTATTTACTAACTCGGGCATGGCGCGAATTTGACGGCATGCTTCCACACCGTCCATTTTGGGCATCATAATATCCAATAGCACCAAATCGGGATGAAATTTCCTGGCGATTTCTACTGCTTCGGCTCCCTCGTTTGCCGTTCGTACATCGTAGCCCTGTTTTTCTAGATTATATTTCAGAAGTTCTAAGATCGGTTCTTCATCATCTACAACCAGAACTTTCTGTGTTGGCTTATTGGCCATATTCAACGCTTTTTATTGCGGAATAAAAGTAGACCTAAATTAAGCTATTTAAAAACCAATGTTACTAACTTAACAATTACTTAATGAGCGAGCAGCACATCAGAGGAATGGATATTGATTGCTCAAATAGAGAACATAGGCTCGAATATCACCTTTGAATTTCTTGTCGAGTTCTTCTTCAAAAATGTTCTGTTTCGATTTATACAATCGATACGACATGAAAAAGGTATTGTTGGGAAGCCTCTTCTTTAATGCAGCGGAATTTCTTTTTTCATACAATTGAAGTGTGTCTATCGCTGAAATGATTTTCAAAATCATCGCATCCTTTTGCTGTTTCTTTTTATCAAAGGCTTCACTTTGATGCATCGTTTGATACAAGCTATCCAGTGAGCGAGTTCCCCGCAAAATATGTTTTGTGTATTTTCGGTAGTCCTGATCCTGGTGAAGGTAGGTCATGTACTCCTTTGACGTGGCGCCAAATCGATACTTAAGAAAATCATACGCTGCAGTATCGCCAATAAAATCAGCCAGGTTTTCATTGAAGTCGACATCATCCTTTACAAAAACGGTGGCATGGACCATTTCATGAATGATGAGACTAGCCAAGTCACCTTCGGTTCGATCCAACATGCCACTTAAAATAGGGTCGGTAAACCATCCCAAAGTAGACCATCCACCAGGGTTTCGTACGCTTACGTCATAGCCTTCCTCCTCTAATTCTTTTCGTAAATCAAGCGCCTTTGATTTATTAAAAAAGCCTTTGTAGGGAACGGATCCTACAACCGGAAAATGCCACTGCTTTGGCACTAAAGCGAATGGCTCACATGCCTGCACCACCCACATAACTTCTTTATTCTTTTGGTCATAAAGGGTTTTGTAGTTCTCCGTATCCTTAAGTCCAAGTGAGTCAATGGCAAATTTCCTTACATCTTCAATAAGCTTCAATTTAGACTTTAGCGAATCGGGGAAGGAAGGATCCTCCATAAACTCGGCCACGGGTCGTGAATTACAAATAATTTCAAACTGACCTATTCCTTGGCGAATACCGTAGTAAATCAATGACCAGTTCCAAACAATCAGAGTGCTGCCAATAATTGATAGGCTCCAAATGGCTTTTTTCAACATGGGGGCGCAAATTAGGTTAGTTTCAAAAATTTTTTTGATTAAAAGTTATTTTTGCTTTGTATTTTAGTAATTACTAATTAATTTAGCATTTCAATTTTATCAGCCTTTCTAAATTTAGTGGTAATTTGAGCCAATTAAAAACGAAACAACAACTACTAACAACTATGAGTGACGCAAAAGAAAAACTGAAAGCCCTGCAGCTAACAATCGATAAACTGGAGAAGACCTACGGCAAAGGCACCGTAATGATGTTGAATGACCAAAAGGTGAGTGATGTTCCGGCTATTTCCACAGGATCGCTTGGCTTAGATATCGCACTTGGTATTGGTGGTTTGCCGCGCGGCCGTGTGACAGAGATTTATGGACCTGAATCATCCGGAAAAACAACGCTAACGCTCCATGCTATTGCCGAAGCGCAAAAGAAGGGTGGCTTGGCTGCCTTTATTGATGCAGAACACGCCTTTGACAAAAGCTATGCAGAGAAACTGGGCATTGATACTGAAAATCTCTTGATTTCTCAGCCAGACAATGGCGAGCAGGCGCTTGAAATTGCAGAACACTTGATTCGGTCGGGTGCGATCGACATTATCGTAATCGACTCTGTTGCCGCGTTGGTACCCAAGGCTGAATTAGAAGGCGAGATGGGCGAAAGTAAAATGGGTCTGCAAGCCAGATTGATGTCGCAAGCCCTTCGAAAATTAACGGGTACTATTTCAAAAACAGGATGCGCGTGTATCTTCATTAATCAGCTACGCGAAAAAATTGGTGTTATGTTTGGGAATCCTGAGACAACAACAGGCGGGAATGCGCTTAAGTTTTATGCTTCTGTTCGATTGGATATAAGACGAATTGGCCAGATCAAGGAAGATGCCGATAATATTACCGGAAACCGGGTAAAAGTCAAAGTGGTAAAAAACAAAGTGGCTCCTCCTTTTAAAGTAGTTGAATTTGATATTATGTACGGTAGAGGAATCTCTAAATCGGGAGAGATTATTGATTTGGGCGTAGAACTAAATGTGATCCAAAAATCTGGCTCTTGGTTTTCGTACAATGGCAATAAATTAGGTCAGGGCCGCGACTCTGTGAAACAATTGATTGAAGATAATCCGGAGATGATGGAAGAGCTCGAGAAAAAAATAAAAGGAAAAATTTCGGCTGGTGCAGATGTGAAGAAGGAAGAAGAATAGATAAATCCAAAAAGTTCAGGGTAGGCAGCCCTGAACTTTTCTCTTGACCAAAGTCCAATTTTTTTAACTGAGGGGTCCCTCCCAGTACTGCATCTGCGGAAACAAGCTTTTTAAATTGATTGGCTTTTCAAAAAGCCCAAAAACCGAAGATCCCGATCCGCTCATACTGGCATAAACCGCGCCCAGTTCATAAAGTTGATTTTTTATAACTCCGACTTCAGGATACTGTTTAAAAATAGATTCTTCAAAATCGTTTTCTAGTAATCCCTTCCATCGTGTAATGGGTAGTTGTAGTGCTTCTGCAAGTTGAATTTGCGGCTGTTTGGGCACAACTCCACTATACGCTTGTTGGGTGGAAACATGGATAGGAGGTTTGACCAAAATCAGCCAAAAACCATTTAAGTTAATGTCAAGCTCACGTAATATCTCGCCTTTGCCAGATCCAAGTTGAGGTTTGTCTTGCGTAAAAAATGAACAGTCACTGCCCAGTTGCGCGGCATATTTTCTAAGTTGATCGGGCGTCAAAGACAACTCAAAAACATTGCTTAGCAACCGAAGAGTATATGCCGCGTCAGACGATCCTCCCCCCAATCCTGCACCAATAGGGATAATTTTGTGCAAATGGATTTTAACCGGCTCTATGTCAAAATCGCTTTTTAATAGGTCATATGCTTTTAAACAAAGATTTTCCTCCGCTCTTCCGGGAATGGAATTACCAGAAAAAGTCAACTCCGTTTCTCTTGCTGGGATAACCTCTAAAATGTCAGTCCAGGGAATCGGGTAGAAGCAAGTTTCAATATTATGAAACCCATCTTGCCTTTTTGAAAGGATGTTTAGCCCTAAATTAATTTTACAAGGAGGAAATGCAATCATCTACAATTTCCAACGAATAACTACTTAGACAGCCGGTCGACCATTTGCTGCGTGATACCGGAGGATGAAAAACCGCCATCATGCATCAAATTTTGCATCGTCACCATTCGCGTAAAGTCAGAGAACATGACCGTTATATAATTCGCACAATCTTCAGCAGTTGCATTTCCGAGGGGTGACATCATCTGCGCAAAATCAAAAAATACATCAAAGCCGGAAATCCCCGCGCCTGCCGTGGTTCTCGTAGGTGATTGCGAGATCGTATTTACCCGTACCTTTTTGGCTGTGCCGTAACGTTGGCCGTAACTTCTGGCAACGGATTCTAACATGGCTTTTGCTTGTGCCATATCGGTATAATCAGGATACGCCCTTTGCGCGGCTATGTAACTCAATGCAACGACAGACGCCCACTCATTTAACGCGTCCAGTTTTTCGGAAGTCTGTAGTACTTTATGAAAGGAAAGGGCCGAGATATCAAGCGTTTTCAGGTACCAGTCGTAGTTCATATCCCCGTATGACTTTCCTTTTCGTATGTTGGGGCTCATGCCAATAGAATGCAGGACAAAATCCAATTTACCCCCCAAGACCTCCATAGATTTAGCAAAAAGATTGGTCAGATCTTGCTCCGAAGTAGCATCAGCCGGAATTACTTCAGCGTTGCAAGCAGCCGCTAATTCGTTGATTTTGCCCATTCTCATGGCAATAGGTGCATTGGTGAGTGTAAAAGATCCCCCCTCTTCCTTAATCTTTAGCGCGGTTTTCCATGCGATTGAATTCTCATCCAAAGCGCCAAAAATAATCCCACGTTTGCCCTTGAGTAAGCCGTTTGCCATATTGATTTCAGTTAAAACGAGTGCAATTATACAAAATCAAAACACTTCTAAGTTTAAGCAAATCAACAATTATCGATCAGATGTCTCCATTTTCTGATTCTAACAATGTAATTTTTCCTTGTGATTCACCCCAAGATCGAAAGATTCTGTTAACTTTGGATTACCTAAAAACCTCAACAAAAATATGGAGCATGAATTTGTACTTACCTGGGATCGATACATGGATTTTGGGACGGTAGCATCGATTGTTGGGGCTATCCTTATTTTCCTTTATCATAAATTTCGAGTACTTCAAATCAAAGACTATAAAGAGAAATATGACTACGTAAATCTCCACGAGGTACGTTATTTTTGGTATGCTATTTTAGGACTGATCTTCGCTGCCGCTTTTTATGCTAACTCTGTGGCCACTGAGCAGATTTTAACAAAAGGGGATCTTTGGTTTTGGGTACGGATTTTTATAACCATTTGCTTTGTCGTCATTTTCTATTTTGTCTTTTACAGCATGGTGAGAATCTACTATCCGCGTTACGTAGAAAAAAGACTTGTTAAACTACGCAATACACCTAGGATTTCGCCAGAGGGAAATGCGATGCGTAAGCTTGACGAATCAGAAGAAGATATTCATTTAGATGCAGGGCAAATTGCAGAAGAAGCAAACGTGCATTCAGTAGATTATGATGTGTGGTTAGATGATAAAACAGGTTACAAAAAGATTGAAAAATACGACAGTTATTTACATGCCGAAGAATGCAGCGAGTGTGGATTCTTTACACTCAAGATTGATAAAGAAGAGATTGAAGTCAAACCCACTGCTGATGAGACTGGTTTACTTTTAAAGCATTACAAATGCAGCTATTGCAATCACCGTGAAGCTAAAGAAGTGAAACTTGCGAAATTATCAACTAACGTGGCCTAACTGGGCAGATATTTTAAGTCTTAAAAGCCCCAGGTTAATGGGGCTTTTTCTTTAACGATTAAGCAAAATAAATTGAACCAAAGCCCTAGCTCTCCCATTGGAATTTTTGACAGCGGTATAGGGGGGCTGACCGTAGCGCATTCAATTCATCAGCAGTTGCCTCATGAGCAGATCATCTACTTTGGTGATACGGCACATCTTCCTTATGGGGATAAGTCAGAAGCAGCGATTCAGGCCTATTCAATAAAAATTGTTGATCTGTTGCTTGAAAGAGGATGTAAAGTAATTGTCATTGCTTGCAATTCAGCCAGTTCAGCAGCCTACGAATTATTGAAAGAATACGTGGGCTACCAAGCGCACATCATCAATGTGATCGACCCGATGGTAGAGCTAGTAGCTTCGACCTTAGCAGGCAAAAAAGTGGGGCTAATTGGCACCAAACGAACAGTTCAATCCGGCATTTACGCAAGAAAAATTAAAGAGATTAACCCTAAACAAAATATTTGCTCACTCGCCACACCTTTGCTAGCACCGATGATTGAAGAAGGCTTTTTCAATAGTCAAATTAGTCACGAAATTATTGCTAACTATCTAACAGATCCGTTGCTGAATTCAATTGACGCGCTCATCTTAGCCTGTACACATTATCCGCTGATTCACAAAGAAATAAATGACTTCTATAAAAACAAGATCATTACGTTGGACTCCGCTTCGGTAGTTTCTAAAAAACTTTCGAGTTACTTATCGGAACAAAATCTTATGAATACGCTTTCCAAACCTGTTCATCATTTCATGGTCTCCGATTTTACTGAGTCCTTCGAGGCCTCGACCAAGATATTCTTTGGACACGAGATAAAACTTGATTGGTATCCATTGTGGAAATGAGCCTTTAAAATTCTTATGTAGGTTTTGACAAATAATTGTAAATTCTACTTGTTTGAAAAAACAGAAATTAGCAGCCCGAACTAAATTACAATTAACGTGTCAAAACGCCCGTTTTTCTTTTTCATTTTCTTAGTCATTTCAGTAACTGCCTTGCATGGGCAATCAAAAGTTGACAGCCTGAATACGCTCTTGAACTCCGCAAAAAATGATTCAACAAGAGTCGGCATTTTGCTTCAATTGTCCTCCGAATACCAATTCATAGAGCTTACAAAGTCAGAAGAATTAGTTGATAACGCACTAAAAATTGCAGAAGCGGAAAATTTGTTGCCTTCCAGAGCGGAGGCCTACAAAGAAAAAGCATCTATCCAAAGTGTCAAGGGAGACTATAGCAGCGCAATCAAATATAATGACCAAGCGTTGGTATTATTTTTTCAATTAAAGGACAGCGCTGGTATTGCAAAATGCTATAACAACTTAGGTACGAATTATCACAGTCTCGGAAAATTTGATGAAGCTTACTTTTTTCATACCCAAAGCTACCGGATCGGAGATGCTATTGGCGACAAACTACAACTTGCAATTTCGCTTCATAATTTGGGCTCTGTTTTCAAAGAACTTGGTCAATATGATCGTGCTTTAGACTATTTCAAGTTATCGCTAAAGCGTAGTGAAGAAGTAAAAGATAACGAGGCACCCGCTTACTACTATAGCGAAATCGGGGATATGTATATCAAGAAAAAGCATTATGATTCCGCTTTGAGTGCGCTAAAGCTTTCTCTTTCATTTTCACGATCAATCAAATTGAGGATTAATGAATTGGAGCCAATAGTACTCATCAATATAGCTCGAACATACCTGTATAAAAAGGATCACAGCCTTGCGCTAAAATACTACGACAGCGCTTCGTCATTATTTAAAGTATCTGAGAATGCTTTTGTGCTGGCGAAAACCGACTTGGGTAGAGGACTCGTTTTTATGAACGAAAAGAAATACAAAGAAGCGCAATTGTTAATGGAAAAGAGTGCCGAAACAGCTCATCGACTTAATGCCTGGACGCTTGAAGTTGAATGTTACCAAGCACTTTCACGTCTTTTTGAAGAAATGGGAGACTTGAGAAAATCATTGATCTATTACAAACGTCACCAATCTGTGGAAGACAGTTTATTCAACCAGGGTATGCAGGCCAGGATTTTCCAAGATCAGATTCGTTTTGTAACCTCTTCAAAAGAAGAACAAATCATGGCTCTTACAAAGCAAGAACACCTTAATAAAGATCAAATTAGAAAACAGGATCTTGTTCAGAACATTTTAGTCGTAACTACAGCACTCACAGCTGTATTGTTATTCTCTGTTTATCGAAGCGGCCAACGCAGAATAAAAATCAATAAGCTATTGTTGGAACACCAAGACGAAATAAAAAAACGAAGTCAGGAGCTCGAACAACTCAATCAGGTTAAGGACAAGTTCTTCTCAATTATTTCGCATGATTTGCGATCGCCCATCAATGCGCTATCGGGAATCTTAGAGTTGATGGCCAAAGATCAAATTACACCCGATGAGTTTTTGGCACTTAATAAAGAATTACGACTACAGTTTGGTCATACCAAGACATTGATCAATAACCTACTCGACTGGACGTTGCTCCAAATGGACAAGCTAAAGATCCAAGTTGAAAAAATCGATTTACATGTTTTGGCAGATAACAACATTAAACTGCTGAGTTCGCTTCACTATAAAGAAATCAAAATTACAAACAAAGTCGCCCCGGTTAGCTTTGCTTTAGGTGACAGCAATATGATCAACCTCGTAGTCAGAAACTTACTGACCAATGCAATCAAATTCTCTGAAGCTGGAGATTTGATAGAAGTGGGTGCAAAATTGGATGGCGAAAACTACATTGTCTCGGTCAAGGATAACGGAGTGGGTATAAGTCCTGAAGTTCAAAAAATACTCTTTGAAAAGACTAGCGGTTATAGTACGCGGGGTACCGCCAACGAAAAGGGCACAGGCCTTGGGTTGATCTTGTGTAAAGAATTTGTAGAACGAAATGGAGGAAGAATATGGTTGGAGAGCGAACTCGGAAAAGGAAGCACGTTTTTCTTTACAATAAAAAAGGGAGCATAAACGCTCCCTTTTCCTAAATTGGTTCTTGCTACCTAATTAGCTCGAATCGCTAGTACTGGATCAAGTCTTGCTGCCATCGCAGCGGGCACAATTCCCGCTACCAATCCAATCACGGAAGAAACGCCCAGACCTAACACAATATTTTTAACTGACAGTACCACTTGCAGACTTCCGAAAGGCGCCAGGGTTAGTAGCCAGACGAGAAACAACCCTGCTAACCCTCCAATCAAACTCAAGAAAACAGACTCGAACAAGAACTGAAAAAGAATAAAAAAGTTCTTCGCGCCCAATGATTTCTGCAATCCAATAATGCTTGTTCTTTCCTTCACGGACACAAACATAATGTTAGCAATCCCGAAGCCACCTACTAACATTGAAAATCCACCAATTACCCAGCCCGCAGTTCCTAGTACATCAAAGACGCCACTGATGGCCTTAGCCACTGCTTCGGGGCGATTCAATACAAAGTTATCTTTCTGAGTAGGCTTCAATCCACGCTTTACACGCATCGCTCCCCGCGTTTCATTTTCAAGTTCCACCAGACCAACATCATTGGCAAATCCTTTCAAACCAATATCAGATCCATTCTCATTCCATCGGCCGGTGCCTGTTTGATACAACTTTCGAAATGAATCGTAGGGAATAATGCAGCTAAAGTCCCTGCTTGAATTACCTATAAAGCTTTCCCCTTCTCTCTTTAACACACCTACTATTACAAATCGAAGGTTCTTAATCTTTACATACTTGCCAACCGGACTTTCTAGTTTCGGAAATAAGGCTTGCGCAACTTCAAATCCTAAAATAACTACGCTACGCCCACTTTCCACCTCATCCGATGTAAAGTACCTGCCACGTTCCACATTGATTTCAAATAACTTGTCATAATCCAGCGAACTTCCTGTCAGCTTGATTTTATTGATAGACGTATTATCTCCTTTTACCGTAATCTCATCCGTGTCCGCAAAAATGGAAACGGTCTCTCCATTCTTTAGGTTGGCCTTCAAAAACCGGTATTCGTTATAGGATGGGTTTGGTCTCTTGATGTAATCCTTCCACCAATCTCGGCTATTGCCCCCTGTAAAAGGCCATTTACCAACGTAGATCACATCACTCCCTAAGAAATTAAGACTATCCCGAATATTCTTTTCCAATGAATCGACCAGTGTGAGTACGGCAATTATTGAAAATATCCCAATGGTAACTCCCAGAAGGGAAAGGATCGTACGTAACAAATTGGATTTAAGCGCCTTCCAGGCAAATCCAAGGCTTTCCAGTATGAGTCGAAGTGTAAGCATGCGGTTTTAACGCTGGTTTATAGGTTTTGGATTAACAAAGTTCATTTTTATTTCAAGAACAAAACAAATCACTACTTTTGCAACCTCAAATTCTAGAATCTGGAACGTACCAGGTTCATAAAAGCCCGTAAGCTTATGAAATTATCTGAATTCAAGTTCGATCTTCCCAACAGTTTAATTGCCAACCACCCAGCCGACAACAGAGACGAAGCCAGGATGATGGTGTTACACCGAAGCACCGGGAAAATTGAACATAAAATTTTCAAAGACATCGTCAACTATTTTGATGACGGTGACGTGATGGTGGCCAACGATACGCTTGTTTTCCCCGCACGTTTGTATGGAAGAAAAGAAAAAACAGGTGCAAAGATCGAAGTATTCCTGCTCCGAGAATTGAATGCTGAGATGCATTTGTGGGATGTATTGGTAGACCCCGCACGCAAAATTCGGGTCGGCAATAAACTTTATTTTGGCGATGGTGACTTGGTGGCAGAGGTAATTGACAACACAACCTCTCGTGGACGTACCATCCGCTTCCTTTTTGACGGTGACTCCGTTGCTTTCGACAAAATCGTTGAGACGCTTGGCGAAACACCCCTTCCTAAATACATCAAGCGCAAAGTTGAGCCTGCCGATAAAGAGCGTTTTCAAACCATTTTCGCAAAAAATAAAGGAGCTGTATCAGCACCCACTGCTGGCATGCATTTTACCAAGCAACTGGTGAAACGCTTGCAACTAAAAGGAGTTGATATGGCGTATGTAACCATGCATATCGGGTTAGGTACTTTCCGTGCTGTGGATGTGGAAGATCTCACCAAACACAAAATGGATTCTGAGAATTTCATTGTGGGTACAGAACCGGTAAAAATTGTGAACCAGGCATTGGATAACAAAAACAAAGTTTGCGCTATTGGAACAACCACCATGCGCACGCTAGAGTCAGCGGTTTCAGCTGGAAATCGTTTAAAAGAACGCGAGGGCTGGACGGACAAATTCATTTTCCCACCCTACGAGTTTAAAATTTGCAGCGCGTTGGTGACTAACTTCCATCAGCCAGAGTCGACATTGCTAATGATGGCTGCCGCTTTTGGTGGTTTTGATTTAGTGATGAAAGCCTATGAAACGGCTAAAAAGGAAAAATACAAGTTCTTAACCTATGGAGATGCCATGCTGATCGTTTAGCATCGACCTAAAAAAGAAGATTAATCGAAGCAGTTGGCACTCAAAAGGCCAACTGTTTTTTTTATGAGCTATTGCTGATTCTGCATTTTAATAAGATAGACAAACAGGGATAGAGCAATTGGATAAATCAGTGTGTAGCTAATGGTAGGTTTGATAAATCCAAGTAACAACGTAGCGGGCAAAAGCAATAAAAAAATACCCCCTCCAATAATCAGCCCTTTTCGTGGCACGTTCGATCGGTAAATCTGAAGGAGTCGATAAACCAAAAATGTAATGATAGCCGCATTAAAGGCGAGCAAAATAATCCGAAGGAATACCATAGTCTTAGAATTTACTGTTAAAACTAAACAAGCTATTGGATTTTTCTACCTTCGCAGTAGGCAAAAATAGCTGACATCTTGAAACTTGCAGAACACGCTCTTATAGTTGCCGGAGGCAAAGGTACCCGAATAAAAAGTGCATTGCCCAAACAGTTTATTGAACTTGCCGGCAAGCCCATTTTACTACATACACTCGAGGCATTTATTCGCTATTCTCCTACTATCCGGATCGTATTAGTACTACCAGAAGATGATTTTGAAATATGGAGAAGTATCTGCGAAAAATTTGAATTCAATTACCCTGTCACCTTGCAAAAAGGAGGTGAAACCCGTTTTCAATCCGTAAAGAACGGATTGCAAAATATTACGGAGGGGTTAGTCGCTATTCATGATGGCGTGCGTCCATTGGTGAGTGAAGATATTATCGGTGCATCTTTTCGGCTGGCCGCAATACACAAATGTGCCATCGCTGCAGTGCGACTAAAAGAATCCATTCGCATGACCGACCAAGACAACACCAAAGCCGTAGACCGTTCACGTTTCCGACTGATTCAGACACCCCAAACTTTTGACGTTTCGTTGATCAAAAAAGCATATGAGCAAAAGGAAGACAATAGTTTCACAGACGATGCCAGCGTAGCTGAGCGTGCAGGCAATATCATATCATTGTTTGAAGGCAGCTATGAAAATATAAAAATCACAACGCAAGAAGATTTGATCGTGGCGAAGGCGCTGATGGAGGGGAGAGGTTAGAATTGCAATGTAACCTCGATATAGAGTATAAAAATTACTTACTATCTTTGAATAGCAGCATTAAAAAAGTTACTTCGATAACAATGAAACTACAAGTATTAGAAGATAGCAAAGGCAAGCAAACAGGTGTTTTTGTGCCAATAGAAGATTGGACATTGATTAAAAACAGTTATCCTGATATTGAAACCCTTGACCAGGATTTACCGCAATGGGAAAAGGATTTAATAGATAAAAGGTTGGAAGCCATTCAAAAAAATCCTCAACGTCTACGACCCATTAGCGAACTATTGGACGAACTAAACCGTAAGGTTTAATGGCTTACCAGCTTTTGTATTTCGATGAAGTACTAACTGATATACAGGAAGCAAAAGCATGGTACAAAGAAAAAAGAGACGGACTAGAAGATGAATTTGCTTTAGCCGTAGAAACAGCGTTAGAAAGAATATTGAAAATGCCAACAGGCTACTCAATTCGGTATAAAAATATTCGTATCATTCATACAAAGGTATTTCCTTATAACGTTCATTATTTTGTTAATGAAGCAGAGAAAAAGATAGCAATAACTGCTATTGTCCATAATAAAAGAAACCTCGATGTAGTTCGAAATAGGATTTCGCAGTACTAAAATCACCCCTGCTCTTGTTCGTGGAGACACAAAACCTGACTTTAGCGTTATGAAAACATTAAAATCACAACGCAAGAAGATTTGATTGTAGCGAAAGCGTTGATGGATGCGCAGGCTTAGTCTTTAGGAGTAGTAAATAGATTTTTAACGTATCTATCTTGAACAATGCTCTCTAAAATAAAAAAAGCCCCGACCAGCAGGGCTTCATTCTAAATTCTGAATTCGATATTCTAACTACTTCTCAATACTCGTCCTCGTTAAAGAAAAAGTCTTCTTTGGTGGGATAATCCGGCCAAATCTCTTCAATACTCTCGTAAGGCTGGCCATCGTCTTCTAATTCTTGCAAATTTTCTACGACTTCAAGCGGTGCGCCCGAGCGAATAGAAAAATCAATCAATTCATCTTTGGTGGCAGGCCAAGGAGCATCTTCCAGATACGAAGCCAATTCAAGTGTCCAATACATAATGTGTTCCCCCTTTAATTTTCCGCAAAAATAGAATTAATTAGATCATTGACAAGAATCAACGGTCGATAGTTATTGATTCATAAAAGTAACCAAGTCGGAGCTCACATACATTAAAAGCAAACAATGGACTATTGAGGTAAAAAAGCCATATTTGCCGTTCAAAAACCTTTCTTTTATCCCATGGCAGACGAAAAAATAATTTTCTCAATGGCAGGCGTAAGCAAGATTTACCCGCCACAAAAGCAAGTATTAAAAAATATCTACCTCGGCTTTTACTACGGTGCCAAAATTGGTGTACTCGGTTTGAACGGGTCAGGAAAGTCTTCTTTGCTGCGAATCATAGCGGGTATCGATAAGGAGTTTCAAGGTGAAGTTGTTTCAGATTTAAGTTTCAGCGTAGGACTGTTAGAGCAAGAACCTCAACTAGATAAATCAAAAACCGTACGCGAGGTTGTGGAAGAAGGCGTAAAAGAAACAGTTGCTTTGTTGAAAGAGTTTGAAGCCATCAACGAAAAATTTGCTGACCCGGAAATATTGGAAAATCCCGATAAGATGGACAAACTCATAGCCAGACAAGCAGAGGTGCAAGACAAACTAGATGCTGTGGATGCCTGGAGTTTGGATGCCAAGCTGGATCGAGCCATGGACGCTTTGCGTTGCCCTCCTTCAGATGCAAAAATCGAAGTCTTATCGGGAGGGGAAAAAAGACGAGTGGCTCTATGCCGACTATTGCTGCAAGAACCAGATGTTTTATTGCTCGATGAGCCCACCAACCACCTTGATGCTGAATCGGTGTATTGGCTAGAGCAACACCTTAAACAATACAAGGGAACCGTGATTGCTGTAACGCACGATCGTTACTTCTTAGACAATGTAGCGGGCTGGATATTGGAACTAGATCGTGGTGAAGGTATACCATGGAAGGGAAACTATTCTAGCTGGCTAGACCAAAAACAAAAGCGGTTAGCGCAAGAAGAAAAATCTGAATCAAAAAGACAAAAAGCGCTGGAGCGTGAGTTGGAGTGGGTTCGGATGAATCCCAAAGGTCGACATGCAAAAGGAAAGGCACGTTTGAGCAATTATGAAAAGCTAATCAGCGAGGATGCACGAGAAAAAGAAGAAAAATTAGAACTGTTTATCCCTCCAGGCCCACGACTTGGCAATAAAGTGATTGAAGCCAATGGAGTTTCAAAGGCATATGGAGATAAGTTACTCTATGAAAACTTAACATTTACGCTACCTCCAGCGGGAATTGTTGGAATCATTGGGCCCAATGGCGCAGGTAAAACAACTTTATTCAAAATGATCACCGGGGCCGAAAAACCTGACTCTGGAACATTTGCGGTAGGTGAGACAGTGAAGTTCGCGTATGTAGACCAGGAGCATGATGATCTAAAGCCAGAGGATACAGTTTTCCAGGCAATCACTGGTGGTGGTGATTTGCTGATGGTGGGCGGTAAGGAAATAAATTCACGCGCCTATGTGAGCAAGTTCAACTTTAGTGGAACGGACCAATCGAAAAAAGTAAAAGAACTATCAGGTGGAATGCGTAACCGCGCCCATTTAGCTATCGCATTAAAGCAGGGAGGAAATCTTTTGCTACTCGATGAGCCAACAAACGATTTGGATATTAATACGCTTCGTTCGTTAGAAGAAGCGTTAGAAAATTTTGGTGGCTGTGCTGTAATCATTTCTCACGATCGTTGGTTTTTGGATCGAGTATGTACACACATCTTAGCCTTTGAAGGCGACTCGCAGGTATTCTGGTACGAGGGTACCTTCAGCGAATACGAAGAGAACAAGCGGAAACGTTTAGGAGATGAGCAGCCGAAGAGGATTAAGTATAAGAAGCTTGTTAAGTAATTTGAAAATTTGAAAATGAGTTAATTTGAAGATTTAAGCACAGTACCGAGCGGCAGGCCTAATTTTTCTGATACTTGTTGTTTACTTTATTTTCAAAGAGCTGGCTTAAATGCCTTTTTAAGCATGTATTTTGTCAACAAAACTTAGCTCGACATTTTGATAATTAAACCCCAAAGGCTTACTTTTGCCATCCAAATTCTTCCTTAGCTCAGCTGGTTAGAGCATCTGACTGTTAATCAGAGGGTCCCTGGTTCAAGTCCAGGAGGGAGAGCAAAACAAACGAAAATAAATGGGTCCTCTGTGATCCATTTTTTTATGCCTTTTTCAGTATACGTAATAAAAAGTGTCACCACTGGTAAGCTTTACACTGGGCAGACACAGCAATTGGACAAAAGGCTTTTGCAACACAACGAT
>VYLL01000149.1_pt1 | contig 25226 bp, 26 predicted proteins | sample 5114301 | NCBI WGS metagenome assembly VYLL01 (sample SAMN12291809, study PRJNA351875) | freshwater metagenome | isolation source: freshwater lake | place: USA: Michigan, MSU2 Lake | collected 2011-08-16 | reverse complement strand
TAAAATCGAAACGAATAGGCTTTTTCCATACCTCACATTTTAGCATATATTTCGTAAACGATGCTCATATTTAACAGTAAAGCCGTCGTAGAACGACGGGGTTTCAGACCCAAATTTTCGATGAAAGACATCAAACTTTTAGATACGGTTGCCATCCTCAACTCCGTCCCTCGGGAGCGATTGACTTTAGTTGAGCCAGATTATGAAGCTGTCCCCAGCTTGCCAAGCGGACAGGTGGGAACGGTGGTTGAGGTGTATGAAAAAGGTTCGCGCTATCAATATTTAGTGGAATTTTCTGACAGTCAGGGGAGGGAATATGCGATGGCTATTCTGCCAGGCGATGAGCTTCTGGTATTGCATTATGAACTGGAGGCGGCGTGAATTCTGCTTAAGGGAAAACGCTATGGCTCAAGTAGCGGTTAGCGAAATTTTGAACCCTATTATCGAATCTGACACACCGCGCCACAATCCCTCACGGAAGCGGATAGTTCGCCTGAGAAGCAGTAAAACAGGGGAAAATACCTGAAACTCTTTCCCCTGTGAATCCCTAAGCTAGGGAGAAGAATATAAAGATTTATTAAATTGTAGCTTTTGATACAGTTATGGGGGGGGGGAGTGTGTATTCTTCTGCTATCTCCCTTTGGTGTTGGGTTGGGGTGTTGCTTAACTTGGCTGCGAAGAAGCGATCGCAATACCCGCAATTTCAACAATGGCATGGGCAAGGATGCGCGAGTCTATCTCGATTCGATAGAAACACTACTAAAAAGATTAATATTCATTATGGGTTGGAGAAATTCACTTTTACTAACATTGTTGATTTTGGTTGTTGGCATTGGTCTTGGAGCGATTACAGGAGGTCCTATAATGCGTGGAATTGTCTTCTGGACAGCACTTTGGGCAGCAAGTGATTCCCATAGAATAGAAATTCATAAGTATAAAATTACAGGATCATTCGTACCATCATTTGGTAATTCATGGTCAGTTTTTTTGTTTGTATTGCTCCTTTGGGTGTATTGTTTTCCTGCCTATTTGATTATTAGAGGAAAGATTCTTAAAGGAATTATACCTTTAAGAAACGAAGACGAATAAGGCTACCAATGAATCCAGACTAACTCCCCTTTCCTGCTCCCAGAGGGGTTGGGGGAGAGGTCAAATCATCAAACCATTATCTATCAACGAGTTGCTCATCGCCAAGAAATTTATAAAATTTTCCCTTAGTGCGATCACATGATCTTGTATGGTATTTTCTTCAAACGCAAACTGAAGTCCTCTAAATCCACCAAAAAAGAAACCACAAAAGTTGGCTAAATTGCTTCTAAAAATACCATAAATGCCCCCTTGATTCAGTCAGACCAAGTTTAGAGTAAAACTCGTAGGTTGGGTTGACGCAAGGAAACCCAACAACTTCCAGGAATATTTTCACAATCTTGGTTGGGTTTCGCCTTTTGAGCCGATTGGTAATACCTGCTCAATGATGATAGCTCAATCCAACCCACGGCTAGAGCGTCTGAGGGAATGCTAGATTTGACCATGACAGTAACTCAGCAGACAAACTACCATCAGGATTTTGGCATGAAAATTCATGGCTTGAGCGGACTAAAACTTTAATCTTTTCTCAATCTTTCTAACAGTTCAGAGCGGGATAAATTCACTAAAGAAAGAAGTAACCCGGTGCGTTCTGAGATGGGAAGTTGGGCAATCTGTTCAACTAGACCAGACAATTCCGAATCTAGGGTTCCAAACCGCCCTTCCAGAAGACTAGCTATCAGCGAGAGTTGTCCCTCTAAAGTGCCTTCCTGTTTTCCTTCTATTTTCCAATCTTCTCGCTGTTTTAGATAGGCTGGTGATAGGTTCATGATGTCCTCCTGTTCCTCGCTACTTAAATTATCTCTCAATTCCAAATTCTTACGCCAGTTGGCTAGAATTTCTAACAAATTTTCTTTAAAAGAGTTATCTTCTGGCAATTGAACTAACTCTTCTACGGCTCTTTTTTGTGTTTCTCCTTTTCCTAAAACCCTCAACCATAAAGTGTCTTCACTCACTGGTAACTGGTGGATGGCAACGATTGCCACTTTGAGGAAGTCAGCTAAAAAGTAAACCCCTTTTAACCAATTCCTCTCATCGCTGTCAGCCCTGAATCCTTGAATCATTCTAGCTGAAAAGGTGGGGGTGAGAATCCATAAAACTGGCAATTCTGCGACCGTCAGAGTTTTGTTTGCCCGTTTCGCCTTTCTTAACAGGTCATTATGAACAGTATATAACTTTGATATACAACTGCGAATCTCTATTTCTGAGGGCGGGTTACGGAAAGGTTCAAACAAACAGGAAGTCGCCGCCATTTTTCCGAGTAAACCTAAAGGGAGTTCGGTCCTTGATGGTGAACTGGCCGGTTCAAACCAGACATCTATTTCTTGAACCTCACTTTTCACTTTCTTACTCTTTTTTATGGTTCCTAGAGGCGCTAACAGTTCCTCTAAATATTCCTTGGCAAATTGGTCGTGAATTTGGCGGGTCATTCTCGGAGATGACTGAGAATATAAAGGGGGATAAACTATCCTATTATATCATTAATTAAAAAGGAATCCAATCGACAACATTGATCCATGACTAGGAATCAAATTGACTAAGAGAGGAACGTCTTTTAAAAGGAATTAGTTTTTTGATTAATTCAGGTGTAATTAAGCCTTGGGGATAAAAAATCGTTCCCAAAACGATTAAAATTCCAAAAATAATCAAACGACCATCGCGCAAGAAATTCCCTAACCAAATTGGTAAACCATTCACGCCACCGAGGGCGCGTAAAACTTCGGGCAAAGCAGTTAAAACAATGCCTCCCACCACCGGCCCGACAAAAGTTCTTGAACCACCAATTAAAACGAAAGCCAAGAAAATAATACTGGCATCAAAAGTTCCCTGACGGGAATTCCAAGTATTGAGAAAATGGGCGCTTACCGCTCCCACAACTGCCGCTAAAACTGCCCCGAAAGTGAAGGATAAAACTTTGTGATAGGTGGGATTAATTCCCATGGACGCAGCTGCCAATTCATCGGCACGAATGGCATTAAATGCCCGACCAATTTTGATGTTTTCTAACCGATAGAGAAACAGCATAGTTAGGAATAAGAGGGGCAAGGCCAGCCAAAGGTAGGCTAATTGAGTAGTGAAGGGTTGGGGAATGGCGAAAATACCAACCGCACCGCCAGTTATCTCGAGATTAAGGGCAATAATTCTCAAAATTTCTACCCAGGCGATTGTGGCAATGGCTAAATAAATCCCTCGCAAACGGAGAACAGGAATACCTAAAACTATGGCTAATATTCCCGCAATAATGCCAGCAATTAACATTTCTAAAAAGACCAAAGTAAGGGGATAATTGCTACCAGTATTAGTAAAAACTTTCGTGGAAAGAATGGCGGCAACATAACCGCCTAAAGCGTAAAAACCGGGGGTTGCTAAGGATAATTGACCGGCCATTAAGGGCAGATAAATTGAAATGCCTAAGATGGACCCAAAGATCATTGAAACAATTAAAAAACCATAGGTGTTAAAAAAATCAGCCATATTTTCAGTGAGCGGTTATTGGGTGCTTAAGTTAGGGGAGTCAATTAGCTAATTTTATCACCGTTCTCTCCCACCTCATTCTCCGGTAATTCTCGAAATTATCATAATTTTTTACTTGGCACTTTTCCTATATGGTAGCGTTCGCCACCTTAAAAGCAGACGGGATGATCGATGATGGGAAAAGGTATCTTCCTCAACTTTGTCCTGGAAAAAATTCGGGGGAATTTATGAAACAGTAGCATTGGTTACTCGGACTCCTACGGCTGAATTTCCCGATAAAATCGCAGTAGCGGCTGAAAAAGTCCTAGAAGCTGAGTATATTATCGGTTTTACCCCAGAAGCGATCCATCAGGTGCAGGCGATCGGTTAGAAACCAGTAATGTGGTTTTAAACGTTTTCAATTCGATCCTCTCACTAATCGAGCAGTTAATTTTTAGGTTAGAGAAATGATAGATAAATGAGAGGATCATGAGAGAAATATGAAAGTTTTCTGGGTAAAAATTAGTTAAGATAGGGGGAAATTAAAGGATAAACAACTATAGATGTTTACTTCACTCGAACTTTTAACCACTTCCTTTGTGGCCGTGGGATTAGCCGCCGATGCCGTGGCCGTTTCTCTGACCAGTGGCCTGATGATTCGTCATATTCATGTTAATAAGGCTTTGAAAATTGCTTTGTTTTTTGGCGGATTTCAAGCGATTATGCCGATTATCGGTTGGGGTATTGGTCTAACTTGTCGCGATTTTCTTGCTTCTTTTGACCACTGGATCGCTTTTATTATTTTAGGGGCGATCGGCAGTAAAATGATCTACGAAGCTGTTCAAAATGATGACGAGGAAAAAAAATTTAATCCTCTAGATTCCTATACTTTAATCGGATTAGCGATCGCTACTAGCATCGATGCTTTAGTAGTTGGTTTGGGTCTATCGATGATTAAAACTCCCTTACTTTTAGCTTGCACTGTCATCGGTTCTATTACCTTTGCTCTATGTTTTATAGCTGTTTTTATCGGGCATAAATTCGGTAATTTATTTAGTCAAAAGGTGGAAATTCTCGGCGGTTTAGTTTTAATATTAATCGGCAGTAAAATCCTCATTGAACATTTAATCGCCTAGATTATCTCCATTTTTCACTATCCTCCCTATTTTCCCCGGCTGTTTTTCAACAGGGGAGTGGCTAATTCGGGATAACCAGCCTCAATTAAAGCCTGATCTCTGATGCGACAGGAATCGCATAAACCGCAGGGTTCAACTTCTCCTTGATAACAAGACCAAGTATCAGCAATGGGAACCCCTAAACTAACAGCACGACGGACGATATCTACCTTACTATCCATCACCAAAGGGGCAATTAATTGGGGTGCTTTCCCTTCTAAACCCGCTTTCGATGATAAATTAGCTAAAGTTTGAAAGGCATCTAAATACTCGGGACGACAATCGGGATAACCGGAATAATCCACCGCATTAATTCCTAAATATATCGCCTCCGCTTCCCTTGCTTCCGCTAAAGAAAGAGCGATCGAGATAAAAACTGTATTTCTCCCCGGCACATAGGTAATCGGGATAATATCTGGGTTAATTCCCTCTTGGGGAATAGCTATAGATTGATCCGTTAAAGCGGAACCTCCCCACAAAGATAGATTGACTTCGATCAGATGATGTTCTTTAATATTGAGGAAATTAGCAATTTTTTTCGCCGCCGCTAATTCACGTTCGTGTCTTTGTCCATAACGAAAGGAAAGGGCAATTAATTGATAACCAGCAGCTAGAGCGATCGCTGCTGTTGTCGCTGAATCTAATCCCCCGGAAAGTAAAATAATCGCCTTTTTTGTCATTATCCTAATGTCACCTGTGTTTGTTGATAATTAGCTACTAAGATAAATTGTTTTAGCCACCGCGAACCTAACAAAATCTCCTTAATTGCCTCCCCTGCAAAGACGGGAATTTCGTATTCTTGACCATCAATTCTTACTCTGCCTAAATATATATCAAAAAATGCTTCTCCTTGAGCGGTTATCAATTTATTTTGTCGCAAAAAACGCCAATCAAGACTGTCAGCATCTTGACTATTTATGGCTAAAAACTCGGTAAAACCCGTATCCAGCATAACTTCTGCGGGTAGAATCAATCCATCATCGCCAACTAAATCGATATCAAAATAAATTTGTCCTTTGGTTCCAAATCTCCCTTCAATCATATTCTGCCACTAACTCCAGTTTCATTAATGCCAAAGATGTGATGAATTTTGTCGGGATATTTTGCCCTTGCTTTTTTACTGGCCACTTCTTGATCGGGATCGATAAAATAATCGCCGCTATCGGGTTCGATCGCAATGTACCAACCATAATAATGTTTCATTAACCGGGGCTGTAAACTCTGAAAAATCGGCCAACAACGATGATAAAATTCTAATTGTCGGGCGCGATGTTTGGCCTTTTCTTCCTCTGTAGATTGCATCTCTGGAAAAACTCGACCACGACGCACTACTCGTTCAGAATTGTTGTTAGACATAGTATTTAACCTCTTGTTAGTCAATTAGGGTTTGGGAATTATGAATTATGAATTGGGGATTGGGGAGAATAAATAAAAAGTAATCTCCTGACTTGAAAGAGGGTGTAGGGTGTAGGGTGTAGGGTGTGGGGTGTGGGGTGTGGGGTGTAGGGAAGGAAACCTCTTTCATCTCTGGGGGTGAAAATTTTTTCATCGAGACTGACTCCTGATAACTGACTCCTGATAACTGACTCCTGATAACTGACTCCTGATAACTGACTCCTGATAACTGACTCCTGATAACTGACTCCTGATAACTGACTCCTGATAACTGATAACTGATAACTGATAACTGATAACTGACTAGCGGACTCCTAAAAACTTATGGGTTTGGAGACTGAGACGCCATTGGGGATGCCGAAGAACATAATTAAAGACTAACTCTTTGCTTTCTGCTGTATTCCATTCGGGTTGTAGATATTTAATCACCCCTTCCGATAACTTACTTTCCTGCATAGCTGCCCAGTCTAAATCCTCTGGATGAGCCACGACAATTTTTAACTCATTTACCCGTGCATAAATACTAGGATCGGGCATTTTATAAGTTTTAGGAGAAAAAGTCACCCAATCGAAAACCCCGGTAAAAGGATGAGCGCCAGAAGTTTCTAAATGTACCCGTAAACCCTGATTTTTTAATTCCTTGGTCAAAGGATCAAGATTGTGCATCAAAGGTTCACCCCCGGTAATCACCACCATAGCGGGGTTAGCCCCTTTTGCCATCTCAACCAATTCCCGCAGCGATTGTTGTGGATAACGGTGGGCATTCCAAGACTCTTTTTGGTCGCACCAAGGGCAATAGACATCGCAACCTCCCAAACGGAGGAAAAAAGCATTGCTTCCCGTCCAAAAGCCTTCGCCCTGTACAGAATGGAAAGTTTCGACAACAGGATAGGTACAATGGTTTATGCTAACCGTTTTCATAGAATCAGTATTATAGAAAATATGGACATTCCCCTGAACTTTGCCAAATACATCCAATGGTCTGGTATTGCCACGCTGGTTTTTTTGGTACTCACGATTATCGCTTTTCTCGTCGGTTGGGGAATCCGCTTTCGTCTCGTCGGTGTCACTAGCTTTATGGCCGTGTTGACGGTGGGGATTTTCGGTCTTGGGTTAGGATTATTTACCCGTACCGAAATTCCGGGAGCGGTTAGATTCTCCCTTGTTTATGATAACGGAGCTAATCAAGCTGTTATCTCCCTGCCCAATACTGTTACTCCCGAGCAAGTGGAAGCAACCCTAAAACAAGCCGCTAGTGACTTGTTTTCCTCTGGTCGCGCCGGTGCTGGCGGTAATAATCAATTTATCATTAGCGCTCGCACTCTGGTTCATCCTCAGCCCGGTTTATCTGCTCCTTTGTACTTAGGACAGATTAAAAAATCCTTCTCCGCCCCGGGGGATAATACACCTGAACTACAGATTTTTCCCGAAAGTTTCGCTAAAATTAGCCAATAATCCTTGAGGTTGTCAAAAAATGTCCAATGCTGTCGCTGTTTTGCCCCTGTTAATCGCCCCCGCACAAGTGATTCGGGGTGACAATGCCCTAGAAGAATCCACCGGCAAATTAGCGGATTTGGGTAAACGTCCCCTGGTGGTGGGCGGCGATCGCAATTTAGCTTTTTTGTCATCTCCCCTGAAAAATCTCACTCCTAGCTATCACAGTTACGCCCCCGATTGTTCGGAAAATTCCTTAGCATATTTAAAGGCATCTGTCAAGAGTCATGAGGCAGATTTTATCATCGGTGTGGGTGGCGGCAAGGCCCTCGATACGGCCAAATTACTCGCCCATCAGTGCCATTTGCCGATCGCTACGATTCCCACCTCCGCCGCTACCTGTGCCGCCTGGACAGCCCTATCTAACGTCTATTCTGACGCGGGGGCGTTTCTTTACGATCTGTCCCTAGCCCGTTGTCCGGATTTATTAATTCTCGATTACGGTATTATCCAAACTGCCCCGAAAAGAACCTTAATCGCCGGTATTGGCGATGCGATCGCTAAATGGTACGAAGCTTCCGTCAGTAGCGGTCATTGCACAGAAACCCTGATCATTGCCGCTGTCCAACAGGCCCGGGTTTTGCGGGATATTCTTTTCCAAAAATCCCCGGCAGCCCTGGAAAATATCGGCGGGGAGGACTGGAAACAGGTGGTAGATGCCACCGTTTTATTAGCCGGAGTAATTGGTGGTTTGGGGGGCGCTAATTGTCGTACCGTGGCCGCCCATGCAATTCATAATGGTTTAACCCATATTCCCGCTTGCCATCATGCCCTGCACGGGGAAAAAGTCGCCTACGGCATCCTCGCCCAATTGCGTCTAGAGGAAATAGTTTTGGGTAATCAATTGGCAGTATCGGCCCGGGGGCAACTAATCCAGTTTTATGAACAAATTGGTTTACCGAAATCCCTAGAGGATTTAGGATTAAGAGATGTTTCCCTGGCCCAGTTGCGCCACGCGGCCGCAATTGCCTGTCAGCCTAATTCGGACATTCATCGTCTGCCTTTTACGGTTTCCCCCGAACAAGTTATGGCGGCCATGGTTTCCACTACCACTGCCGATACGATCGGGCAGAAAGTTAAAGCTAATTAAGGGCAATATTTTCGGGATTTATTAATAAAATTCTCACCTATAGCCCTAGGTTTTGAGCAGCAAATCAATCACAGCCCTCAACTAAACCATCCTGAAAGTCCCCCAAGCCTGAAAATCCTGATGCTGACAATTAAAAGAATAATCACCCTGCAATTGTGGGTTGGGTTGAATGATAGTGAAACCCAATAGGGAGTAAGCGTTGGGGGTGGTGCGTTCCCAAATACAAATTAATGTTAAAGCCACAATGGTTTGAGGGAACGCACCCTACAGGCTCATGCTGAATAGGACAAAAATAAATGGAAGGAGTAAAAAAATGCCGACGATAGATATAGAGAAAACACGGCAAGCCTGGACAAACTTAAAGCAAATACTCTTTATTCCTCGCAGCGAATCAGAATATGAACAATTAGTAATTATGTTAGATAATTTGATAGATGAAATAGGAGAAAATGAAAATCATCCTCTTGCTTCTTTAATGGAAATTTTGGGAATATTAATAGAAAATTATGAACAGGAAAATGTTCCCGAATTATAAATGGTAGGGGTGGTGCATTCCCAAATATTGGTTAACCTTGAAATTGTCATGTTTTCAGGGAGGACACCCTAGGAAGCGATGCGAGCGCACTTTCCGCACAATTCCTATTTCTCTTCTGCCTAGAGTCCTATCTTGTTCGGGTGTTGGGTAAAATCGGTAGCGATAGGCTTTCTCCATGGCTCAGGTTCTAGCATATATCGTGTAAATGCGCTAATATTCAAACTAAAGCCGTCCTCAAAAGACGGGGTTTGGAACTCAATTTTTCGATGACGACAATAATCGACGAGTTAAGGCAACAATGGCAAGATCGCCTCTCTCAAACAGAGGATTCCTTAACCGATCGCCAACGGGATACCATTATCAATTGGTTACTCGGTGAAGATAGCCAACGTTGGGAAAATTTAGATGAGAGAGATTTAGAAATCGCTAAACGGGGATTAGTCTATCTTTGGCAAATTTTACGGCAACGCTATCTCAAAGTTAGTCCCACCCGCGGCTATCGTAACCTGATCGATCGTCTCGGCGCTTGTGTCACTCTCCGGCAAAAAATTCGCACTTGGGTTTCCTTAAGTCGCGATCGTCGGCAAGCGGTGGCCGATGTCTTGCAAGAAATTATTCAAGAGATGTTAAATAGCGATCGCTATCTGCAATCCCAGTTAGCATGGATCGCTCGTTGTACCACCGATCAAGCTACTCGCGATCAGCTGCTGTTAGCCACCCTAGAGGAATACGCTCTGCGTCCGATCCGCAATCAACCCCTGTTAGCCTATCGTTTTGTTAATTATCTCCGTCGTCAATCGAGAAGCGGTATCACTAATGTGCCGCGGCAAGAAATGATCCGGATTCTCTCCGATGAAATTAGTGGCGATGAGGGGGAAAATAGCCTAAGTTTACTGGATCAAAATGCGATCGCTACCTACGAAGATGAACGCACTTGCCAAGAAGCGCAAATTCTCCGGGCAAAAGTTCAAGAGAGTTTTGCTAAGTATCTAGAGGAAAATGTTAGTCCGGAGGCGGTGACTTGGTTTAACCTCTATCTAGGGGGCGAAAGCCAAGATGCGATCGCCTTGGCGATGAATATTCCCGTCCAACGGATTTATCGTCTCCGGGAAAAAGTTGGCTATCATGCGATTAAGGTTTTTGCCCTCAAGGAAGGGACAGAATTAATCGCTGAATGGTTAGAAATCAGCCCGAAAGAGCATAATTTTGGCTTAACTCTCAGTCAATGGCAAAGTTTCTATGCTGGCCTTTCTCCCAGGGGTAAAAGCGTTATCGATGGCTTAAAAGCGGGTAAAACCCTTGAGGAAATCGCCGGCGAATTAAACTGTAAACGCACGCAAGTGGTCAAAGAATGGACGCAACTTTATCTAAGCGCCCAAAGTCTCAGGACAAAAACCTAATCAGGAGTCAGTTATCAGTTATCAGTTATCAGTTATCAGTTATCAGTTATCAGTTCACTGAGAAAACTCCCCACACCCCACACCCCACACCCCACACCCCACTTCCCATCCCCTTTTTGATTTTTTACTTCAAGAAATATGTGGATTATTAGCAAAAAAGTCGGGGTATTTACCCATTATTTAACCTCTACGGGTACATTTACCCCCAGCATCGACAAAGCCAGTAAATTTTCTGCTCGGGAAATGGCGGATATTATGGCTAAAAAATACGGGGGAATAGTCGAGGCAATGAGATAATTATGACCATTGGTATTTGGATTTTAGGGGATCAATTATGGACAGGACAAGCGGCCTTAGCTAATCGTCAAGCCTATTCACAGGAAACGCCGGTTATTTTAATTGAATCCCACAATCATATTCGACAAAGACCCTATCATCAGCAAAAATTAGTTTTAATCTGGTCGGCGATGCGTCATTTTGCCGAAGAATTAAAAACTTTAGGATGGTCTGTCACCTACGAAGTTGCAGAAGATTTTGAGCCGATTTTATCTGCTTGGATTAAACGATTAGGCATTAAAGAATTACAGATTATGATGCCTAATGATTTGCCATTTATTAGATTAATTAAAAATCTCAATTTACACTGTGCTATAACCCTAATTGATAATAATCACTTTCTCTGGACTAGGACAGATTTCAATAATTGGGCTAAATCTCGTAAAAGACTATTACTAGAGGATTTCTATCGAGAAAGTCGCAAAAAATGGCAGATTTTAATCGAGGATAATCAACCCATAGGAGGACAATGGAACTTTGATAAACAAAACCGCAAACCGCCCAAGGATGGATTAAAAACTGCTGCTCCTCTTTGGTTTGAACCCGATGAAATTACCCTTCAGGTTATCGCTGATGTGGAAGCTTTAGATATTCCTAAATATGGAAAAATCAAACCTTTTCGCTGGGCAGTAAACCGCAGACAAGCTTTACAGGTTTTGGAGCATTTTATCACTAATTGTCTGCCTAACTTTGGACCCTACCAAGATGCGATGATAACGGGAAAAGAAACCCTCTGGCATTCCCTATTATCTCCCTATCTTAATCTAGGATTACTAACGCCATTGGAAGTGATTCAATCGGCAGAAATTGCCTATAAAAAAGATAATTTAGCCCTAAATAGCATCGAAGGATTTATCCGTCAGGTGTTGGGATGGCGGGAATATATGCAGGGAATTTATCATTATCTGGGAGAAGATTACGCTAATCGTAATTGGTTTGAGCATCAACAACCCTTACCGGCTTTCTTTTGGGATAGTAATCAAACCGAGATGAATTGCCTCAAACAAGTATTATCACAGGTGGAAAATACCGGTTATGCCCATCATATTCAAAGATTAATGATTTTGAGCAATTTTGCCTTAATTTTTGGTTGCTCTCCCCAAGAGATTGAAAACTGGTTTCATAGTGTTTTTATCGATGCCTACGATTGGGTAATGCAGACTAATGTGTTGGGAATGGGACAATTTGCCGATGGGGGAATTCTCGCTTCCAAACCCTACGCCGCCTCGGCCAACTATATTGATAAAATGAGTGATTATTGTCGGGGTTGTCTGTATAAAAAAAATGAACGAGTCGGGGAGTTTGCCTGTCCTTTTAACTTTCTTTACTGGGATTTTTTGGCACGACATCGAGAAAAATTAAAATCCCAAGGTCGAGTTAATATGATTTTAGGTCATCTCGATCGAATGTCGGCAGCTGAACTTAATCAAATGCGCTGCCAGTCCAACCAATTAAGAGCTATCAGTAGTCAGGAGGAGATAGGGTGATAGGGTGATAGGGTGATAGGGTTTTGGGGTGATAGGGTGATGAGACAGCTTCCCCACTTCCCCACTTCCCCACTTCCCAACCCCCAAACCCCAACCCCCAAACCCAGTATGATAATTGCTATATGAGTAAATCAAAAGAAAAAAACCGGATTGCCTATCAGGAATTTGGAGATCAAAGTAATTCTCCAGCTTTTGAGCGTTCCATTCCTGAATTACCCCCAAATCAGCAGAATTTGCGAGTTCAAACCTCCCGCTCCGGTCGTGCGGGAAAAACCGTTACCATGGTTACAGGTTTTCAATGCCAAACCGAAACTCTGACGAAATTATTAAAACAGTTAAAAACTGCTTGCGGAACGGGTGGTACAGTGAAAGAAAATACCATTGAGATCCAAGGAGATCATCGCCAAAAAATTGTACAAATTCTCATTGAATCGGGTTACAAAGCCAAAATTAGCGGAGGATAGCTTAAAATCATGATTCCCTCTTGGTTGCTTATCGGTGTCGTCGGATTTTTGGTAGCGTTAGCTGGGGGATTACTCAATTCTCGCGATGTACGTTGGTTTGCGCGATTGCGTCGTCCCGATTGGTTAACCTTTGAAAGATTAATCCCTCTTATCTGGACAATTATCTATATTTGTGGGGCAATTTCTGCTTATTTAGTCTGGGAAGCTCAACCGGCTAATCGCTGGTTTTTGATGGCTTTTTATCTGTTGGTGGAATTGACTATTACTGCCTATACTCCCGTCACCTGTAAACTACGCAGTCTCAAAGCGGGAACGATTATCGGAGGTACGGGTTTTTTCTTGGGTTGTCTTCTGGCGCTATTGGTTTTCCCTGTTTCTTCTTGGGCGGGCATCCTACTCTTACCCTACCTGATTTGGAGTCCGATCGGTACCTATGTGACTTGGGAAATGAGCCATCTCAATCCTCGGGATGTATAGATAGGTAAAGTGGGATGGGTTAAAAATTAACCCATCCCACAGGTCTTATTGCCATCTACCAACTTGAAAATCTAGACTGTTTTTTCCGCTCTAACTCGCTCTACCCTGCGAGGAATGGAGCAATCAAGGAAGTTAGGAACCTCCTGACGACAGTGAGGACAATACCAGTAGGCACGACTAGCCACAAGGTGACGAAGGGTAATTCCCGAACATATAGGGCAGTTGTGCATGGATTGTTAGACTAATTTTAAAAGCTTTTAAAATTGTCCTACCTCCTACTGCGATTTTAAACAAAATCGCCGCTCTTTAACTCTAACTTTAGGTAGAAACCTAGTGTTTCTTTCGATAGACTTCCCAGAAAATACCTAAGGATGAGGACGGAAAAGATGGGAATGTTGCGGGTGATAAAGTTGCGATCGAGTTCCTGTAATCTGGTTTAAAGCGGGACTAATTAGATAAAGGGTAGTTCTAGTTAAATTTTCTCGATGGGTTAATTGGGCCATCTCTGACAGGGGGACAACCCAGATTTTTTCGTCGGGCCAACTGAGACGGAAACAAACGGCCACCTGTTGCTCTGGCTGGTAGTATTCTAGGAGTTTTTCCTGGGCTTTGTCAACATGACGGGCGGCTAAATATAGGCATAAACTGGCTTTATGGGCGGCTAAAGAGGCTAATTCTTCACTTTCTGGCATAGGAGATGCTTTCCCTTCCACCCGAGTTAGAATAATTGTCTGGACTAATTCCGGAATCGTTAATTCTAGGGCCAATTTGGCCGCTAATCCTTGAAAGGCACTAATTCCGGGGATTAGCTGAAAGGGGATATCCGCTGCTGTCAAAAGATGAATTTGTTCTTGGATGGCACTATAGAGACTTAAATCCCCCGATTGCAGTCGCACCACCGCTAAACCCCGACGCACGCGATCGATCATTAAAGGGATAATTTCCTCTAGGGTGATGCTACTGGTGGGAATTAACTCGACATCTTTACGAGTGTCCTCAAGAATCTGTTTGGGGACGAGGGAATTAGCAAAGAGGATAACATCGGCTTTTTGGAGAATTTTATAGGCTTTTACCGTCAATAATTCCGGATCTCCGGGACCTGCACCAATAAAATAGACGGCCGGGAGGAGAGGAGAGGAGTCAATTAAAGTCATACTAAATCCTGTTTAAAAGGGGTGTGGGGTGTGGGGTGTGGGGTGTGGGGTGTGGGGAAGGAAACCTCTTTCATCTGTGGGGGTGAAAATTTTTTCATCGGGACTGACTCGGAGAATACTGTCTTCTGAATACTGAATCCGATCATTAACCTGAACATTTGTATTTAATTACGGTGAAACTGACTATACAATATTAATGATAAAGCACGGTCAGCATTGACAATGATTAGCGATCAGTCCCTCCCCCCCCAAAATATTGAAGCGGAAGAATCTATCTTAGGTGGTATTTTACTAGATCCAAAAGCGTTAGGTAGAATCAGTGATTTTTTAATTCCAGAAGCTTTCTATGTGAAAACCCATCAAGATATTTATCGTGCGGCGCTTGCTTTACAAGGGAAAGGAAAACCGACGGATTTAATGACGGTTAGCAGCTGGTTACAGGATAATTATCTGCTGGAAGAAATCGGGGGAATGCCGCGATTGTTACAATTAATTGAGCGCACTGTCTCGGCTGCCAACATCGATCGCTATGCTGAATTAGTGATGGATAAATATATGCGTCGTCAGTTAATTTCCACCGGGGGAGAAATTATTGAGTTAGCCAGGGATACGACGCTAGAATTAGAAAATGTTTTCGATGAATCGGAACAAAAGATTTTTCGTCTCACCCAAAAACGACCCCAGGAGGGTTTAATTTTTCTGGGGGATACTTTAATTGAAACTTTTAACGAAATTGAGAAAATGCAGGAGACGACCACTCTACCTGGTATCGAAACTCAATTTTATGATCTCGATGCGATGACCAGTGGTTTACAACCCTCGGATTTAGTTATTATCGCGGGTAGGCCTTCCATGGGAAAAACTTCTTTTGCTCTTAATATTGCCTATAATATCGCTCAACAGAATTTACCTGTGGCTGTCTTTAGTTTGGAGATGTCCAAGGAACAATTAGCCCAACGTTTGTTATCGAATGAGGCTAAAATCGAAAGTAATCGGATTCGCTCGGGCCGTTTGGGACAAAATGATTTAGAGAAGGTTCTTGGGGGACTAGAAAAGTTATTAAATTTGCCCATATATATCGATGATAGTGCCAATTTAAGTGTAATTCAAATGCGTTCCCAAGTGCGGCGTTTACAGGCCGAAAAAAAGGGGCAAATGGGATTAGTTTTAATCGATTATCTGCAATTAATGGAAGGGGGAGGTGATAATCGTGTTCAGGAACTTTCTAAAATTACCCGCAGTCTTAAGGGTTTAGCGAGAGAAATTCATGCTCCGGTAATTGCTCTTTCTCAGTTAAGTCGCGCCGTGGAATCTCGCAATAATAAAAGACCGATGATGTCCGATTTACGCGAGTCAGGATGTTTAGCGGGTGATAGTTTAGTTGAGTTAGCCGCTCCTCGTGCTAAAGTGCCAATTTGTCAGTTAGTGAATTGCTCTAATTTTACGGTTTTTGCTCTTAATGAGGAAACAATGAAATTAGAAAAAGCACTGGTAACTAAGGTCTTTTCCACAGGATTTAAGCCAGTTTTTCGATTAACAACTCGTTTAGGTCGCACGATTAGAGCTACAGCCAATCATAAATTTTTGACTGTCCACGGTTGGCAAAGATTAGATGAATTAAATATCGGTAATTATATCGCTTTACCTCGCTCTCTGAGTAATTCAGACCTAAGGTTTAATTGGGATGAAGTTATGGCAATTCAAGCGGATGGAGAGACAGAAGTGTATGATTTAACAGTAGATAAACTGCATAATTTTATTGCCAATAATATCATCGTCCATAATAGTATCGAACAGGATGCGGATTTAGTTATGATGTTATACCGAGATGAATATTATAACCCCGATAGTCCCGATCGAGGTGTGGCCGAAGTAATTATTACTAAACACCGTAACGGTCCCACCGGCACAATTAAGCTACTTTTTCAACCAGAATTTACCAAGTTTCTCAATCTTAAACAAAGTCGCTCTAATTATTAAAATGAAAGCAAATATTAATTATAAAACTCCCAATTGGCTCTTAATACTTTTGGCAATTATCCTAACTCTCGGTGTGGTTTTTCGTTTCGCAAATATCGATAAAAAAATCTATTGGCATGATGAATCCTACACCACCATTAGAACCACTGGTTATCAAGCAAAGGAAATCGCTGATACTATCTTTCAAAATCGTCTTTTATCTACCACAGAATTAGGAAAATTTCAACAACTGAAACCCGAAAGTAATGTTTTTGATACAATAAAATCTCTCGCTAAAGAAGACCCTCAACACCCACCTTTATACTTTATTATCTCTCGCTATTGGGAAAAAATATTCGGTCTTTCTCCCGTTTCTTCCCGCAGTTTAGCGATTGTTTTTAGTCTTCTCTCTCTCCCATTTATTTACTATCTATCCCTAGAATTATTTGCAGCAAAGTTAACGGCAATTTTAGCAGTAATTTTATTAGGACTGTCTCCAGTTGATATAATATTTGCTCAAATGTCCCGTCAGTATAGTCTTTTGGTTTTGTTAACGATAATTAGTCAATTGCTGCTGTTAAAATGCCTCAAAAAAAGAACTCTTGTTAATTGGTCTTTATACACCCTCGCTAATACTCTCGGACTCTACACCCATCTCTTTTTTATTCTCAACTTATTTGCTCAAGCAGCCTTTATACTTTGGTATCTTGTTATGAAACCAGAGCGAAAAAATAACTTGATATTTTTCCTGTTATCTGGGTTAACAATGATGATTTTATATATACCCTGGTTACAGTTTTTTTTAACTAACTCTCAAAGGGCCTTTAACTCCACCAGTTGGGCTGTCGTTAACTATCTCGATTGGGGATTGTTCGGTAAATTATGGCTCTTAACTTTTACTTCTCTATTTAGCGATAGCGATTTTGTTTTTAATAACATCTTCACCTATATATATAGAATGATTTTTTTAATCTTAATTATCTATGCTTTTTATCGAGTTTATCGCTACAATAACCCGATATTTTTTACTTTTCTGATTACCTCAACCCTAGGACCTTTCCTAGCTTTAGTCATTCCCGATCTAATTTTGACTACCACTAGATCGACTGTCACCCGTTATCTAATTGCGACCTTTCCTACTATCTATATAACTGCGGCTTTTTTCTTGTCACAATTGCTTAATCAAGGCAAAATTTTAGGTAAAAATATCTTGACTTTTTTGTTAAGTGCTAGTATAATACCGAACTTCAATAATGCTCTTTCCGAAACTACTTGGGCAAAAGTTCCTAGTTATTGGAATGGCGAAGTTGCCAGAAAAATCAATGCTGTACCCAATGCCATTATTAAGTAGTCGTGCAAAATTAATTTCTTAGTGAAGATAGGCAAAAGGCAAGAGGCAAAAGGCAAGAGGGGGTTAGATATGTGTAATTAATTTTGCTTAGGTACTTATCAGCGACGAAGGTAATGACTGGACTAACTTAGGTGATTTGCTTTCCCTTAATTATCGTCTTAATGCTGATGTACAATACTTTCTGACTACCACTAACCCCGATACCGATAAGTTAAAAGAAGTCCTAGAAATTCCCTGCGTCAACTTATTTCTTTTTCGTCCTTCCAATCGGTTATTACTGGCCCTAGATCAATTCGATATTCGTCTTGATTATTTCTATCCTCAAGGTCAATTGTGGCGAGGGAAGAAATAGGCAAATATATATTTTGGGTCAATCTAGCCTGAAAGAGTTGAGCAAAGCTGTTATCATAACCAGTTAAAAGCGTTAATCTTCACCTTTAACGAAATGACTTTTCTAATTCCGACCAGCATTTGGCGGCAAATTCTTAAAAAGCTACCCATACTACTATTCTTAGCATCTTTTCTAATAGTCCTACTATTAGGCTATTTTTCTGCTGCTTTCTCTCAAAGTCGGGATGGCGATATCCGCGGTGTTTGGATCACTACCAACGATACTGCGATGCTGATGGATAGGGATAAACGACAACAGGCGATCGAGCAATTAGTTAATCTTAATTTTAATGCTATCTATCCCGTGGTTTGGAATTCCGGTTATGCTCTCTATCCTAGCGCGATCGCTCAACGGGAAGGAATACAGCCTTTTGTGCCTACGGGAGCGCAGGGACAAGATATCTTAGCAGAATTGGTGGAACAAACCCGTGGAAGGGGATTATTGGTCATTCCTTGGTTTGAATTCGGATTTATGGCCCCTCCCACCTCAGAATTAGCCTTAAAACATCAGGACTGGTTAACCCAAAAACGCGACGGAGGGACCACTTGGGTAGGGGCAGCCGGTGAGGTGGTGTGGTTGAATCCTTTCCGTCCCGAGGTGCAGAATTTTCTGCGGGAGTTAGTCTTGGAAGTGGTGGGACAATACGATATTAACGGCATCCAATTCGACGATCATCTGAGTTTGCCCAACGAATTCGGCTATGATCCCTATACTATCGCTCTTTATCAACAGGAAACCGAAAAAACTCCCCCGGCTAACCCCCGGGATCCCGAATGGACAAAATGGCGGGCCGATAAAATCACCGCTTTTCTGGCTAATCTCAAAGAATCAATTCAGGCAATTAAACCGAATATACTGCTTTCGATCGCCCCTAATCCCTACGAATTCGCCTATAATGGTCATTTACAGGATTGGCTCGGTTGGGTGCGGCAAGGATTAGTCGACGAGTTAATTGTACAGGTTTATCGTCCCGATCTGCCCAGTTTTCTCAAGCAAATAGAGCGTCCCGAAATTCAGGAAACCCAGCAAACTATCCCCACCGGTGTGGGAGTTTTGACCGGTTTACGCAATCGACCGATTGCCCTACCCTTTATTGAAGAAAAGGTATTGGCTGCTCGTCAACGGGGTTTAGGGGTGATTTTCTTCTTTTATGAAAGTCTCTGGCAGCAAGCTTTGGAACCTCCAGAAACCAGAAAAGCGGCAATTCAAGCGATGTTTTCCCAACCCATCACTCCCCGTCTTCCCGTGCTGGAAAATATACCCTTAGTTAGTACACCTGAACCTGTTGACCAGCCAGGACTAACCCCCACACCTCCCCCCTTAGCGCCGGACGGGATCGAAATTCCTGTAATTCCCCCTCCGGGTAGTTAATAGCAATTTTTGCCCATCAAAATTATCTAAATAGGGTTTGCTGAATAAATCTAAAAACCTTGTTGGGTAAAACTTTTAGACCTTTTGGCCATCAAAAAGTAATGGATAGGGGAGTGATTGGGGGGAAAATTCCAGGACTTTTTTCCTGAAAATTAGGTAATTGACCCCCTCAAAATCGGTAAAACCCTACACCCCACACCCCACACCCTACACCCTGCCCCCAGGAAAAACTTTTTCAGCAAACCCTAAATCCTGTTTAAAAGGTATAGGAGAGTGGCGGTTTTTTTTCAGTGTTGCCAAAGGCACGGCGTAGCCGTCCAGTAAACAGTAAACAGTGAAAGGCTGCCAGCTAAAAAGCTTGTCAATATTGCAGAGAAGCAGCATTTATTCAGAGTAAATCTTTCAGTCCTATGGTGACATAATTTTGATTTTGATTGGGATTTTTGATAAACCTAACGACGATTTTATCTCGTTCTTCTAATAGGGTTTCTAGGGTTAATAAATCTGATTCTGTAGATTGAGAGAGAATTTTATACAAGGTACTCTCGCTCGAATTATAGTCTCGCTGATTTTCTTTGGCAATATCACTATCTTTAATTTCGTTGCGATTATAAAAAATAATTCCTCTGAAATGCACAAATATTTCTGTATCTTGATAGTTTTTCTGGGGATTAGCATAATTATTGAGAGTCAGAAGCATATAGATTCTATTCATCCCGCTTTGAAATTTACCAGCAAGCTGCTTTAATGTGCTTTCTTTGTCTTTTTTTGCCTGTAGGGATGCTTTGAGTTCAACTAAACAAATTTGCAGATGATAATTGAGAATTTTACCAGCATCATCGACTTTTCTCTGTAAAACTAATATAGCTTTTTCAGGGGTTTTGCCGGAAGCAGAGATACCGGGTAACTCTTTTTCTAAATTGATAACCCAGATTTTATCTACTTCTGTAGATATATTTTTGTCATTTTTAGACGATAACTGTAAGTGATTAATAACTACTTTCTTTAAATCGCTCTTTTTTGTTTCTAGAATTTCAATATACTCATCCTGACTAAGGCAGATTTCTTCAATAAAACCCGATTTTTCTAAAGCTTGATGAAACTCTTGTCTAAGGGAAAATATTTCTTTTTTTGAGTTAGACTTACTCATTCTCTGCTAAATAGATATGATTGGTTAAAATTTCTCCAGATTTCTGCACAGAGTTGATAACTTCTGTAAAATTACGAAAATAAACACCATATTGACTGGTTCCATAATCAATAATTTTATCACCCGTGAAAAAGTAAACCCCTAAGTCTTCTTTAGCAATTGAAATTTCTGGATTTAAATTTTTTAATTGATTATCTTCAATAATTTTTGTGACATCAACATCATAACTTTTTAAGATATGAAGATAAACATAATTGTTGAGAATATCGGTTAAAATCGGGCTATGGGTGGTGATCAAAACCCGATTATTATGCTCGGTGACAAATTGAACTAAAATATCCATTAAGCGAATTTGATTTTCGGGATGCAAATTAACTTCTGGTTCATCTATCATCAAAAAATTGTTTTTTTCCTTTGCCCAATATTTGAGATAAAGATACAAGATAGTCAACTGATTGACTGAAGATGAAGCTAGATACATGGGTAAATCTTTGCTTTCATCGAATTTAAAAGAAAATTGAATAGGTGCGATCGATTCTAGACTAGAAATCGTGATTTCTCCTCCCATTAATCCGGTCATCTTTTCAATCAGAGAATTATAAACTGAATTAATTTTTTTCTTGGTATTGAGAGAATAAAGCGACTCAATCACTTTATTCATTGGTTCTGTATAAGACCTTTTGGGTAATTGTTCTTGAAGACGTTTGAATATATCCCGATTAGTATCAACATCATCATCAATATTTTCTATTAATTCTTGCAATCGACGATTATACTCACTTCTTTTATTTCTTTCTATCTCATAAATGTACTGGTAGAAAACAGGAAAAAAACTACGACTAGCGGGGATAAAAAAAGTATCTTCTGTCTTAGACAAAAGCACTCTTATTATTGAATAAATAATTAGTAATTTTTTGGATGGTTTAGCTCTCTCAAACAAGTCTCTGGGTATTTGATCAAATACTTTCTCAGGTATATTAAGTTCTTTTATATTTATTGTTAGGCTACCTTGGTCTTTGCTAATCTGTAAATACTCCAGATCATTATTTCCTTCAACACTAATCAAAAAAGTGGGTTGAAATTCCGTCTCTTTAAATTCTTTAATATCCGCTTGAAAAATTAATTTATTGGAACCAATAATCGTTTCTTTAATACTGGCATCAAGATTATAAGTATTAACAACTTCTTTTTCAATAAACTGGCTAAATTTATTGAGAATCTCATCGATTAATTCTTGATTGATCGTAATTTTTTTAATAGGTTTTTCAGAGTCAATTAATAAAGAATCAATTTGGGTATTTTCGGAAAACTTTCTAATATTGTCATGATTAAAAATTGTCCATAAAAGCTGAGAAACTAGGGTTTTGCCACTATTGTTGTAGCCAATAAAAGTATAAAACTTCTTAGTTAAATCTATAGCTTGATTATTATTTCTGATTGATCCCAAATTCTTGATCAGTAGTTCCATATTATTTTGACCAATCACACCGAGAGAATAACTAATTTTTTAAAGGTGGACAAAATGCCCACCCTTAACACTATTGTAAACTGCTAGTTAACTGACTTTTGGCCTTAGCTAAAGCTTCGCTTAACTTACTAGCATCCCGTCCCCCAGCTTGAGCTAAATTGGGACGACCACCACCACCACCAGCGCAGATTTTAGCGATCGCACCGATAAATTTACCCGCTTGTAAACCCTTATCTTTAATCACCCGGGGACTAAAAGCGGCCACTAAACTCACTTTATCAGCTGCGGGAGTCGAGGCCAAAATCACTGCCCCTTCCCCTAATTTTTGCTGTAGTCTTTCGGCTGCGGCCATCAAATCATTAGCATCAATATCGCCCAAAGAAGCGACTAATAGCTGAAATTCGCCGATAGATTCGGCTTGAGATAGCAAAGCATCCGATTTATTTAGTGCTAACTCCTGTTTAACCGCTTCTAACTGCTTTTGTGTGCCTTTTAACTCCGATTGTAGGGCCGTGATGCGATCAGGAATTTCCAGAGGTTTGACCTTAAAGCGATCGCACAGATCCCGCACCACCTGATCCCGTTCATTCAGGTATGCTAACACGGCGGGGCCAGCCACCGCTTCGATGCGACGAATTCCCGCGGCGATTCCCGTCTCGGAGATGATTTTAAATAAACCGATCTCGGCGGTATTTTTAACGTGAGTTCCCCCGCATAATTCCATAGAAACGCTAGGAATATCGATAACTCGCACTTCTGAGCCGTATTTCTCGCCAAACATAGCAATAGCTCCCTTTTGCTTCGCTTCTTCCAATCCCATCACCGCTATCTGGGTGTCATGCGCTTCGGCAATCCAAGTGTTAATCTGTTCTTCCACCTGTTGCAATTCAGAGCTAGTCAGGGGACGAGGACAGTTAAAATCAAAACGGAGGCGATCGAAACTGACGAGGGAACCTGCTTGGGAAATCCCCCCATCGACAAGCTTTTTCAGGGCCGATTGTAGCAGATGGGTGGCGGTATGATTAGCTTGAGCGCGACGACGACAGGAGCGATCGATCTGAGCATTAATTGTATCGCCGGTGGTGACAATTCCCCGCTCAATCCGACCAAAATGGATAAAAATCCCCGATTCTTTCTGCACATCCTCAATGCGGATAAGCAGATTATCGCCGGTTAAATAACCCTTATCACCGATTTGTCCACCCGATTCGGCATAAAAAGGGGTTCGATCGAGAACTACCTGCACCTCAGTGCCTGCTGCGGCCGATTCCACCGTTTTACCGGCGACTAAAACCGCCGTTACTGTTGCGGTTGCTTGCAAATCCGTATAACCGAGAAATTCCGTCGGGTGAATATGTTCTGCCAGCTTATCTAAACTGCCCTGTACCGTCAAATCTATGGTTTCGTGGGCGGCTTTTGATCTTTGCTGCTGTTTTTTCATTTCCTGCTCAAAGCCCGCCGTATCGACGCTTAAACCCTGCTCCTCGGCGATTTCTTGAGTGAGTTCCAGGGGGAAGCCATAGGTATCATAAAGGGTAAAAGCATCGACTCCCGAAATCTGGCTTTTTTCTTTTTCTAGAATCGATTCGAGCAGTTTCTCGCCTCTTTCTAGGGTTTCTAAAAATCTCGCTTCCTCTCGCTCTAATTCTGCCTTGATCACCGTTTCTCGTTCCCGAACATTGCCATAGACGGACTCGGAAAGAGCGATCGCAACTTCCGCCACTTTGGTGATAAATTGACCTTCAATACCGATTAAACGCCCGTGCCGTACTACTCTGCGAATCAGACGACGCAGGACGTAACCTCTGTCAGTATTCGATGCTGAGATACCATCCGCTATCATGTGTACTACCGAACGCACATGATCGCCGATGACTTTTAGGGAAACTTTCGTTTTTTCGTCCGCTTTCTGGTAGTCTATCGCTGCTAACCGGGCCGCTTCGGCGACAATCGGGAAAATTAGGTCAGTTTCGTAGTTATTGGCGACTTTTTGCAGGATTTGCGCCATCCGTTCCAAACCCATCCCCGTATCGATATTTTTATTCGCTAGGGGTGTCAGATTGCCGTCCGCGTCGCGGTTATACTGCATGAAGACGAGGTTATAAAACTCGATAAAACGGCTATCATCCTCTAAATCGATGGTTTTATCCCCTAATTCGGGGTGAAAATCGTAGTAAATTTCCGAACAGGGACCACAGGGACCCGTGGGACCCGATACCCAAAAGTTATCCTCTTCGCCCATTTTTTGGATACGATGGGCAGGAATACCGATTTTATCGCGCCAGATAGCGAAAGCTTCCTCATCCTCCCTAAAGACACTAACGACTAATCTTTCGGGGGGAAGGTTAAAAACTTCTGTGGACAATTCCCAGGCCCAAGCGATCGCTTGTTCTTTAAAATAATCACCAAAGCTAAAATTGCCCAACATCTCAAAAAAAGTATGGTGTCTAGCAGTCCGGCCGACATTTTCGATATCGTTGGTGCGAATACATTTTTGGGAAGTGGTAGCGCGGGGAAATTCTGGGGTCTTTTGCCCTAAGAAAATCGGTTTAAAAGGGAGCATTCCCGCAATAGTCAGCAAAACGGTGGGGTCTTCTGGGACTAGGGAAGCACTAGGGAGAATTTTATGGTTTCTGGCCGCAAAAAAGTCTAAAAATCGCTGGCGAATCTCGCTTCCGCTTAGGTGGTTACTCATAGAAGATGTCAGTTAGTCAGAAAAATGCCTATTTTATCCATTGTGGCATTTTTGCGTTTTAACTCTCCACCTTTACTCTTGCGCCGCTTGTCGGACCTGTTCTAAGTCTAAATCCAAAGCTTGAGCGATTTGTTCCACACTTAAACCCAAAGCCAGCAAACGGGGAATAGATTCCAGTTTTCCTTCCTGTCGTCCTTCCTGTCGTCCTTCCCGTTTAGTTGCTTCCTTCCATTCCTGATAGGTTTGAGATAAGGTCATAAACACCTCTCTATCCTCAGTTTCTAGGATGTTATT
>VYLL01000147.1_pt1 | contig 25503 bp, 27 predicted proteins | sample 5114301 | NCBI WGS metagenome assembly VYLL01 (sample SAMN12291809, study PRJNA351875) | freshwater metagenome | isolation source: freshwater lake | place: USA: Michigan, MSU2 Lake | collected 2011-08-16 | reverse complement strand
TTTTTTTCACGTAACTCGTTTTGATGAATCAAAAATACAATATCACTGCCCTTGCTCCAAATACTTCACAATCATTTTGTTATCTGAAAATTTCTTAAAAGCGATTTCCCTGGATAATCACGACAATTGAATGGGTATACTGGATTTGCATGTTCTCGATGGCCTTTTGGTATATGTGGTCAGGTAAGTGGCAAACTACCTCCTTTATCAGAAAATAAAGCCAACCAAAAACGCCAAATTTGAACTCGCAAAAGTCTTGTCGCCAATGCCACTGACTTCACCTCTTCGATTGTCTTGTTCATACTCTATTCCAATAGTAATCCGGTTTTTCCTGTTGGTTGGCAAGTCAAGCGCATAGCCGATACCCACTGCATAGCCACTGCCGATGGCAAACTGATGATTAAATTCTAAATTTGCAGTGGATCGATATTTTTGAGTAAACTGAGTTATGAAAAAATAATCAGCTTGTAAGAATAGCCCCCGATGAGCCATTTTGTGAAAGGGAAAGTAACGTGCCGACACGGCAACGCCCCAATAATTAAAGAACATCTCGCGCCCATTATCCCCTTTTGAAGGTGCTGCTCCCAGCGATTTGTACTTCATTCCAATTACGGTGTGATTGATTTTTTTAAACTTGTGGTAAGCTGCTAGGGTTGCGAGAAAGCCGCCCGAACTGCTGAAGTTTCCGGCTTCATAGTCTTCAGAAAGTCCTTCTCCAAAATAATTCGTTCCGTAACCAAATCGAATTTCTGCAAATGTAAACGATGTATCCCTCTTTACATTTTGCGCGTATGTACTGCCTGCCAGCACGATCAAGATGAAGATATACAACGGGTGTTTGAACGATGAGCAAATCATAAATTTTTGTTTTGAATAATAAATTTTTTGATGGCTCAAATTTGGAACACATCATGCAAAGAATGAATTGATTTGAGTTAACTTCAGTGAATTCGCTTCTTTACTTAACCCAAATCAAGCGAATACTGTCTGGGCAATTGACTCTAATTAAGAAATTGCCTCAAGTATCATCGGTCAGTTTGTACTAAAGCCTCCCATTGAGGGCAATCTTATCAAGAAAGTGCAGGGGGTATCTTAGAAAATTTGGATATTCGCCAATGTTTCCAATTGCTAAAACTCCAACGCATAAAAAACATTTGTAGAGATGAGTAAGCGATGGCGCTTAATCTTTATGCCCTCGATAGCCTTTTGGTACATGCTGTCAGGAGGGTGGAAACCAGGGGCGCGTTGTAACACTTTTTTAACTTCTCACCTTTCCTTAAATTTGAAAGAGTTTAATTAAACCATATGTATACAACCTATCATTTGAATTCGGCTGAAGAGGTTAACTCAGATTTACTAGATTCTATTAAGGCTACATTTAAGTCTAAGCCCATCACAATAGTCGTGGAAGAAGATGATTTGGAGCTAACTCCTGAGATGAAAGAAATTTTAGATGAAAGATTGAAGGAAAACGAGAAAGACTACGTCAGTTCAGAAGAGTCTATTCGTCAACTAAACCAAAAATATGGTTTATAAAGTAATCGTGTCTCCGAGAGCTCAAAAAGAAATAGAAAATTCGATCGATTATTACACAGCGAATAGTACTAATGCCCCTCAAAATTTTGTTGCGTCTTTGAAAAATAGTTACTCTCAGTTGGCAGTCAATCCATATTGTAGACTGCGATATAAAGATGTACGGTCTTTAAAGCTTCGAAAGTTCCCCTTTTCTCTATACTTCGTTATTCATGAATCCAGCAATACCGTAAGAGTACTCTCGTGTTTTCATGATAAGCGAGACCCCGTAAAACTTCCTAGAAGCTGATTAAATCACTCAAGGCCTGTTTTAGATCAGCAATCAAACTATTGCTATCTTCTAAGCCCACACTCAATCGAATCAAGTTATCTGGTGTTGGTGAATCCGGGCCTTCCACACTCTTGCGATGCTCCAATAAACTTTCCGTGCCACCCAAACTGGTAGCGTTGGTAAATACTTTTACACGCTGGGCTACTTTGATAGCATCATCTTTGGTGCCTTTTACTAAAAATGACACCATCGCTCCGAAATCGCTCATTTGTTTTTTCGCAACTTCGTGTCCTGCGTGCGTGGGCAATCCGGGATACAATACTTTTTCTACGTTGGGATGAGTTGATAAAAATAGTGCCACTGCTTTAGCGTTGCTCAGGTGCTGCGTCATGCGAGGAACAAAACTCCGTATGCCCCGCATCAACAACCAACAATCAAATGGACTCGGTATCGCACCTTGTATGTGTTGGATGTGACGAATGCGTTCCCACATTTCGTCCTTTCGTGCTGTAATCAACGCGCCTCCCGTCATATCACTATGTCCACCCAAATATTTGGTGGTACTGTGCATCACAATATCTGCCCCAAGCACAAGAGGATTTTGCAATGCGGGCGTTGCAAACGTATTGTCGACAGCTACTTTGATATGATGTCGCTTGCAAATGGAGATCACCGAAATCAAATCTACAATTCGAAGTTGTGGATTAGTGGGCGATTCAGTCCAAACCAACTTGGTGTTTGGCTGAATCGATTTAGGCAGATTGTTGATATCACTCAGGTCAACAAATGTTACTTGTAATCCCCATGGCATAAAGATATCGCGTAGCATAGTGCGAATACCCGCGTACGCATCAAAGTTGATGATCACATGATCGCCAGGTCGTAAGCTTAGAAAGGTAGCATTGGCGGCTGCGCTGCCACTGCTGAATGCGGCTGCGTCTTCGCCTTGTTCTAATTGTGCCAGTATTGTTTCAAGAGAGGTGCGTGTTGGGTTTGATTCGCGACTGTAAATATGCCCACTTGGATATTCGCCTGTGGGCGGATAATGAAATGTAGATGAAAAATAAAGGGGAGATGTAACTGCTCCTGTTGCAGGATCTGGTGTGGCGCCTGCATGGGCACAAATGTTTTTGAAGTCTGCCGTCATTTCAATTTCTTTTTTTCAAAGTTAATTTATTAGCCAGTATTGATTGGTCTATTCATTTTTATTCTTCCTCAAAAAATCACAACTTGGGTTTGTTAAGCAAAACACAAACCCCTGTAAATTATGAAAAAGGTTATTCTTCTCAGTTTATTCTTGTTCTTTGGGTTAGCCATCAAAGGCTTTAGTCAAACGGTATACACTTCCAAGGGAGGTGAAAAGTATCACACGGCCGATTGCAAACTTTCGGGCGATGCAGATGGTATGACATTGGCTGCTGCGAAGAAAGCAGGCAAGGGTTCTTGTGGTGTTTGTAAACCTGACGAGCACACCAAAGACAAGGTAGCTCAATGCGCAGGAAAAACAGCCGATGGAACTAAGTGTAAGCGCATGACAGGAAGTAAATCCGGCAAGTGCTATCAACACAATAAATCATGACCCTTCAACCACTCCACTCAAAAGGACCAAGTTTTTCGCGCATCATCACCGGTGTATGGCGGTGGCACACGTTGTCTACTGAAACGGTGGAACGGTTGATTCATACTTCGCTAGATGAAGGTATCACCACTTTCGACCATGCCGATATTTATGGAGATCATAGTTGTGAAGAGTTGTTTGGCAACGCATTGAAAAAAGACGCGTCTCTTCGAGAGAAGATTCAGCTTGTCACAAAATGTGGCATCAAGTTTAGTTCTGCCAAGCGGCCTGCTACCTGGGTCAAACATTACGACACATCGGAAGAGCATATCACCTGGTCGGTTGAGAATTCATTAAAGATGTTGCATACCGATCATCTTGACTTGCTGTTAATTCACCGACCCGATCCACTTCTTGATCCGCATGAAGTATCGGAAACATTTGTGAAGTTAAAGGCAGCTGGTAAGGTCTTGCACTTTGGCGTTTCGAATTTCACGCCCTCACAATTTGAAATGCTGCAGCATTTTTTACCGTTCCCATTGGTCACTAATCAAATTGAGATTTCGCTTTCGCGGATCGAGCCACTTTTCAATGGAGATTTGGACTTGATGCTGAAGCATGGGGCAAGCGCCATGGCGTGGTCGCCATTGGGTGGCGGAAAGCTCCATTTTGAAGAACGCGTTTGGTTTGCAAAAGCCGCTAAGTACAATGCTTCTTATAGTCAGTTGGCATTGGCCTGGTTGCTCAAACATCCATCGACTATTTTTCCAATACTTGGCACCACTAAACCAGAGCGAATCACTGAAGCGGCCAAATCGGTTGACATCAATTTAGACAGACAGGATTGGTTTGAAATGTTGACGTGGGTGATGGGGAGGGAAGTAGACTAGCGCATGCCTCCACAAATTGGATATCTCATTTTACTAACAATTCTTTTTGTTTCGGTTGTACTGATACTCCGACTCATTAACCAAAGAAGGCTAAGGAAAAAAAAGGAAGAGCTTCGCGCCCGTTGGGCGAAGCCTAAATCTGTTCCGTTCGACTTCGACAGAATTAAAAAGTATTCAGATTTATTGCAAGGTGATCCGTTTCATCGGCTTACCGAGCAGACGATAGAAGATATTGACTTCTATAGTTTGTTTTCATTTATTGATAGAACAACCAGTCGTGTAGGGCAGCAGGTGTTATACGCAAAAGTCGTGCAGCCTACCGATCAATTGCATAATCCATTAGATCCTTTTATTGACGCCTTTAAAAAAGACGAACTGCTGCGCGAAGAAGTTCAATTTGAACTTGCAAAATTAAACCACACCGATGCCTATCACATCGCCTCATTAATGGGTGGTGATCTTTTAAAACGACCGAAATGGTTATGGGCTATTTACTTGAATCTGGCTTTGTTACTAGTGCTGGCGTTGCTGGCGTTTAGTTATCCGGTTTGTCTCATTCTGATGATTGTGCCCTTCACGGCAAATATGTTGGCGCACTACTGGAATAAAGGAAATACCTATCAGCTTATACGGTCTTTCCCTCAGCTAAACGTGTTAATCCAGGTATCGAATGCATTACTAAAAAGAGGAAAACTCTTTTCGAATGCGCAAGCGATTGAAGCCATTGGAAGCTTGCGATCCTTTCAGCGGAAATCCAGGTTTATTTCCTTGAGTGGCAATGATGGGTTAGGGGCAGAACTAAGTCAAATCGGATTGTACTTTGTCGAGCTCATCAAGATATTTTTCCTGGTGGAAGTCATATCCCTATTTCGAATTATCCATGAACTTGAAAAGAAACGAGAAGCCATTTCCGAGTTATTCACCTACGTGGGAAATATTGATTTGGCCATTTCAATCCTATCTCTTCGGGCAGGTTCATTAAATACATGCCAGCCTACTCTTACTACTTCCAAAAAGAAAATAATTGCCCGAGGCATCTACCATCCGCTGATTGAAGCGTGTGTAAAAAATGACCTGACCATTGATGGGAAGAGTATTCTGATTACCGGCTCCAATATGTCCGGCAAATCGACTTTTCTGCGAACACTTACGATCAATTCCATACTCGCACAAACCATTTATACCTGTTTTGCCGATGAATTTGTTTCGCCTCCGATAAAGCAGTTTTCGTCTATCCGCATTGACGACAACTTATTTCAAGGCAAAAGCTATTACTTCCAAGAAGTGAAAATCATGGCCTCTTTATTAACGGAAGCTGAAAGTTTGCACCAGAACCTATTTGTATTGGACGAAGTTTTCAAAGGAACCAACACGGCTGAGCGAATTGGTGCAGCAAAAGCTATCCTCTCTTACTTAAATAGAAAAGATAACATTGTCATCGTGTCCACACACGATATTGAGCTGGCCGAGATGCTTTCTTCCGAATACGACTTGCATCACTTCACTGAAACGGTGGAAAGTAAGGAACTGCACTTCGACCATAAACTTAAATTCGGTCCGCTGACCACGCGAAATGCCATTAAGCTTTTGGAACTCGCCAACTATCCGAAGGAGGTAATTGATGAGGCGAAAAAAGTGAGCAATGAATTGCTCAAGCTTTGAAGTTTTCCTAGCAAGGCTTAGAGTCGATTACTTCTGTGTGGCCAGGTCGGAAGACCTGACCGGCATCCTTTCCAGTTTGTTACCTTAGTTGTTAGGGCACTTCGAGGCAGGACCCAATTTTTAGATGAGGCGTGCTTTTTCGTTACCACTACATGCTTCGTTTGTGTTTCTTCAGTGGTGCGATTTCGAAGCCGCGCCCTGTCCCCGACACAACGCCTGCCTGCAGGCGTTGAACGAAGATAACATTTTGAACAAACACGTCACCCCACCTTTGCGCATTTTTGTTGCCTGCAGGCATCTTTGCCCCGATGTCACAAATTAATAAAGAACCTAACCTTGCCTTTACCTGTCCCACCGATCCTGTTATAAAATTTGATAGCTCTCACATTGAGGTCTGGTGTCTGCCATTGAATGTTTACGCAATCTCTATTCAGTGCTACTTGTTTAAGATCATCGAATATCCGTTCTCCTATTTTAAGTCCTCGGTAATCTGGCTCTAAATAAAGACAGTCCAAGTACAAAAATTCTTTGGCGTCCCATGTCGAAAAGTCAAAGGTGTATGTGAAATACCCAATTAATTTTGATTGATGCTCAACTACAAAACAGTGTAATTTCTTATTGTCAGAAAAGATTGCCCGTTCAAGAGCATCCACCTTGCCATGTGTGTCATAATTGGCCATCTCATATGCAGCATGTTTTTCGCATAACTCGACTAAGCGGGGTAAATCTGATATTTCAATTTTTCTAATCAGGTATTCCATTGCAAATTGATTTCTGTTTGTAAAAATTCGTTGAAACGAGTGAAGTAATCAGGATAGGTCTTATTCTTGATAAATGCTATGAAATGCTTTCTCTTCAATCCATTTTTGCCAATCCGTATTGTCCGAATAGTGTTGGTTTTTAGATATGGTTGCGCTGCCCACTTTGCCATCGCCATAACTCCCATGTCGGCCTTTACCATTTCTATTGATGCCTCGGTTAGCGGCAAAGGAGTTATCTTTTTCGGAGATACTTTAGCGGGAGCCAATAGAAATTGGTGAACAGTTACTGTCTCCAACGGTAAAGAATGAATAAATAAATGTTCCGTCTTGAAGTCGTCTGCAACTACGTATTTCTTTTCAGCCCATTTATGGGCTTCTGAAACTACCATTACCATTTCGTCTTGAAATAACTCTAAATACTCTATATTTTCGTTCTTTATTGGGTCGCTCACAATAGCTATGTCCAATTCATTGCTAAGAAGCTTTTGCAACGGATAATGAGTTGCCTCAACCACAATCTTCAATTCTACATTGGGATACAACAAATGAAATTGCTTCAAAACTGAGGGAAGCCAATGATAACTTGAATAGCACTCTGTACTAATCCGTATCTCACCAACTTCTCCAAATACCATCGATTTAATTTGCCTTTCGGTATCAGCAATTTTTTCTAGGATTTCATTGGCCGTTAGGTAAAGTTTTTCACCCGCTTTGGTCAATAGCAGTTTTTTGTTTTGTCTAAGGAAAATCTTTGTACCTAATTGATACTCCGCTTCCTTTAATTGATGGCTCAGTGCCGATTGGGTCAAATGCAATTTATCAATAGCTTTTGTAATGCTACCTTCTTCAACTATTGATTTTATTAATCTTAAATGTCGTATCTCCATTTCTCGTTGAAAACAATATTCAAAGGAACTAAATAGTTACTTTACAATCCATGAAAAGAATAGATGAAAACAATGAATTCTTTTCGTTTTTTTTGGCTAAAACACCAATTTACATTTGCATCATCATTAATTTAAACGTAATAAGAAAATGGATGCACAGATTAAACATTATGAAAACAAGCTGTCATTTGAGATGGATCCCTCAGACCTATTTGATGCTCTGAATAAAGGTGAAAAAGTTGTCCCACTTGATGCAAGAAAGACATTTGGCTTTGAAGCGGAGCATATCCCCAATGCAATCAACATCCCACATCGAGAGATGAACATAGAGACCACAAAACATCTTGATAAGGATACTGTCTATGTCACCTATTGTGATGGTATTGGTTGTAACGCGTCAACAAAAGGAGCGTTGAATATGTCAAAACTAGGTTTTAAAGTAAAAGAGCTGATTGGCGGTATTGAGTGGTGGAAATTTGATGGTTATGCAACAGAAGGAACGAAAGCGAGTCCGATTGGCGAAAAAATTCAATGTGCTTGTTAAGTCCGCCACTCTGCCTATGTGAACATGCCCAACCACATTCATCATATCCTTTACTTTAAAAAAGCCAACAATTTTTCAATTTGGATGCGCGACTTTAAAAAATTTACTTCAGTGAAGGTACGGCAGCAAATCGAAAAATCCGGAAATATTGAATTGCTTGAAAAACTTCGTGTGCCCGAGACGCAACCAACCCTTTGTGCAGGGTACAGATTGCCGAGAGTTTTTTTGAGCTTGAGACGTCAAGTCGGAAAACCTGACCGTACAGTATTCCCATCCTTGGTACAACTAAACCAGAGCGAATCATTCAGGCCGCCAAATCGGTCAACATCAATTTAGATAAACAGGATTGGTTTGAAATGTTGAAGTGGATGATGGGACGAGAGGTAGCGTAGCTTTTTATTCTAAACGTATAGTTCAAATTTCATCTCCTAAATTTTGAACTTTGAATTTTGATTTAATTTTCTAACTCTACAATTATTTCGATCTCCACAGCCATCCCCATTGGCAAGGCATACATTCCCACTGCAGAGCGCGCGTGTTTTCCTTTCTCGCCAAAAACGGCCACCATCAAATCAGAAAACCCGTTGATTACTTTTGGTTGGTCTCCGAAAGTTTCGGTGCAATTCACCATGCCTAGGACCTTCACAATTCTCTTTACTTTATTTAAATCGCCAATTTCGGATTTCAATGTAGAAAGGAGAGATATCCCGGTCTGCCGCGCTGCATCATACCCTTGCTCAATTGTTAGATCTTTTCCCACCTTACCGATGATGTTGCTCCCATCGGCCTTTGTGGGACCATGACCCGCGAGGTACAGTAAGTTGCCTGTTCGTACGGCCTTCACATAATTGGCAATGGGCTTGCCGGGCGTGAAGAGTTCGATGTTTAGGTCTTTAAGTTTCTTATCGAAGTCGATTTTTTGTGCGATGCAAATGCTCAGGTTAAATAAGAAAACCAGAACGAGTGTAAATGCTTTCATAGGTGAGTTTTATAGGCCAAATATTATTTATCTAAATGCCAATTAGCTCGTGGATCGAGTAAATCTCGTCAAGAGCCAAAAAGGAAAGATTCTCGCCATCAATAATTTCAAAATCCTCCTTCTGCGCTGGTGTCAGTGATTCAATTTGCCTGAATTTTTCCAACGGCACAATACAAGTTCTGTCGTTGGAAAGAGATAGTAGCATAGCGCTGTTTCCAACAAACTTTACATCAGTGATTTCAATTTCTGTCGTGATTGTTGTCATCTTCGAATGGCTTTTACTTTTTCATGGCGATAGAAAATAGCCAGTTGAGCTAAGAGAATTTCCTTGTTGTCCTGAACTAGTTTTTCAATTTCTGTCAACTCTTTCGAGCCAAAATCACCTTTCTTATTTTCGTCAATCATTATTTCTGGTTCCAACCAAAATTTACAAGATCTTTTAAACCCCCGTTGGTTATAGGTAACGTGAATATGCTTTCTGGTTTCGTAAATATCAGAGCCATAAATGAGAAAGATGTATTTAGTAAGAATAAGAAGCTTCCCCATGAATTGCTCTTCTGTTGTGTAAATATAGCTAGAGTAAGCTATCTGAAAAAGCTCATTTATCCAACAAGAACCACGATAAATACTATGCTTTCAGCAATCCTTTATTTTTCAAAATGCTAGTTAAAAACTTGCGTTCGTTTTCAGTAGTAAATATTTTGAATGGCAAGTGAATTAACTGCGCTTTATTAACAAAAAGAACAAATGCTTCTTTGGTGACCTTTGCACTTTTGATTTGATCCCACTTCATCGGCATGCCTTCACGGGCATTCAACTTCATCACAATTTGTTGACTCGTTATTTCATACGAGAATCGCTCAAAAAGCATCTTGCCTTGCTCTAATTGCGTGACTCCATAAAATTGGATCCACCAAAAAAGTAAATACAACCCCGCTCCGATAAATGCGCCAATGAACCACCAAATACTTGGGATCCACAAATAAAGCAGACAGATGGCTACCACAATCAAACTTACCCACCACTGCTGAAGCAGTATGTTTCGCAACGCCATGCGGATATAGTCTTTCTTTTCTAAGCGATAGTTTTTGGTCTTAACAAGCATAATTCTGACTGAATGGGTCGCAAAAATAGCTGATTTTTTGGAAGGATGTATAGTTAGTTTGGGGGTGTATTTCAAATTGACGCGCCTTTTCTACCCTCACCCTATTGAGGTACTACGTTCACGCAGTTCATCATCCCCGCTCCCCCGGGAGAGGGACATACAAGCTATATGTAATGGAAGAGTTTAAATGGGTGAGGGCAATGAAGAAAACTACTGCAATAATTCAAAATGCACCTGTTTCAAGCAAAGAAGGAAACTGCCCTTAGGTCATTTAACCACCTTTAGACTCAGGTCAAGGCTTTTGGTAGAATGCGTCAGCGCGCCCATAGAAATAAAATCTACACCTGTTTCAGCCACCGCGCGCAATGTGTTTTCGGTGATTCCCCCACTTGCTTCCGTTTTGTATTTTCCATTAATCAAGTGGACGGACTTTCGCATATCATTTAAGCTCATGTTATCCAACATGATCGTATCTACACCTCCCACACGGATTACTTCTTCCACTTCTTTGAGGTTACGTACCTCAATCTCAATTTTTAAATCTTTATTTTTTTCTTTGAGATAACGATGTGCATTTTCAATAGCTGTTTGTACACCCCCGGCCATGTCAATGTGATTATCTTTGAGCATCACCATATCATACAAGGCAAACCGGTGATTCTGGCCCCCTCCGATCGCCACCGCCCATTTTTCCATAGCGCGAAAATTAGGAGTCGTTTTGCGAGTATCGAGCAGTTTGGTAGAGGTGCCTTCGAGCAATTGGCAAAGCGTTCTTGTGTGGGTAGCTATGCCGCTCATCCGCTGCATACAGTTAAGTACCAACCGTTCAGCCGATAAAATGGACTGTGCCTGACCGGTGACTTCAAAAGCAACTTCACCCCGGTGAACCAAGTCTCCATCGTGCTTGAAATAGGTTACTTGAAGGGCGGGATCAACTTGCTGAAATATTTTTTCTGCCAACGAAAGGCCGGCAATCACACCCTCATCTTTCACCAATAAACGCGCCTTGCATGGAGTATTTTTTGGGATAGCTCCTAACGAGGAGTGATCTCCTTCACCAATGTCTTCCGCTAAAGCGGACTGTATAAATAAATGAATGGCCTCCTCTGTGAGGTACGCTGGTGAAATCATTCTTTGATAAAGCTGATTTCGTGAACAAAGTATTTTTTGTCTGATTCTTTTACGCGCATGAGTACGCTGTAGCTATCGCTGCCACTTTGATATTTACCAATAGCAAACTTAAGCCCGCTCGGTGAAGATCCGGTGTGGACAATGTTGAAATCGGCAATTGGGTGTTTCTTGAAAAAATCGCCCAATACAAACTCTGCCTGAGCCTTGCTGTAATTATTTACCTCACCCTCAATGTTGATGTCTGCCGATTGGTTGAAGTACTTTACTGCTTCTTTGGCATTATTGGCCTTAATGGCATCCTTAATAGGCGCAAAAATTTCTGCCTGCCCCCACACGTTCGCAACGGGAATAGCCAAAAACACAATCCATAACCACTTTTTTGTTCTCATAGGCTCTAAGTTAGGCCAAAAGTATGCCATAATCGGGGTTTGAAAAAGATATTAAAGGTCAAATTAGCAGGAACGTTTAAGAATAAGATCAATGCCGCTCATTGGCATAGTTTTGATCATCTATTATCGTGAATGAGCCTATATTTGAGACTTATTTAAATGTTTATGAATAAAAAAGTGTTATTGATGATATTGGATGGCTGGGGCGTTGCTAAAAACCTAATAGTTTCTGCTATTGACCACGCCCAAACCCCTTACATCAATTCTTTATACCAGAAGTATCCACATAGTAAATTAGAAGCCTCGGGTTTAGCAGTTGGGCTACCGGCCGGACAAATGGGCAACTCCGAAGTAGGCCATATGAATATTGGTGCTGGAAGAGTAGTTTACCAGGACTTAGTGCGAATCAACAAAGCTGTTGAAGAAAAAGAGTTAGATGAAAATCCAACACTGCTGGCCGCGTTTGATTATGCAAAGACGAATAACAAGTCCGTGCATCTCATTGGTCTTGTTAGTGACGGTGGCGTTCACTCACATGTAGAGCACGTCAAGGGGCTTTGCACAATTGCAAAAAATCTGAACGTAAAAAATCTCTTTGTCCATGCCTTTACCGATGGGCGAGATACCGACCCGAAAGGCGGATTTGGATACCTGTCTGATTTACAAAATCACCTGAAAAAAACAACCGGTCAATTAGCAAGTATTGTGGGCCGCTACTTTGCAATGGATCGCGACAAGAGATGGGAGCGCGTGAAGTTAGCTTACGATCTTTTGGTAAAAGGCGAAGGCGAAAAGTCGTCAGATTTGTTGACCTCATTGCAAAAATCCTACGAGGCTGGAGTCACCGATGAGTTCATCAAACCCATCGTTGCTGTTGATGAAAACGGAAAGGCTATTACAACTATACAGGAAGGCGATGTAGTGATTTGTTTTAATTTTCGCACTGACCGTGGACGAGAAATTACCATGGCATTGACACAGCAAGACTATCCCGAGCAGGGGATGAAGAAATTGAAACTCTATTACGTAACACTCACCAACTACGATGACTCTTTCAACGATGTGAAGGTGATGTTCGATAAAGATAATTTGGAAAATACGTTAGGAGAAATCGTTTCGAAGGCAGGCAAGAAACAAATTCGTATTGCAGAAACAGAAAAGTATCCACATGTGACGTTTTTCTTCTCGGGAGGACGGGAAGATGTATTCGAAGGCGAATCGCGGTTAATGTGCCCATCGCCAAAAGTGGCTACGTACGATCTGCAACCTGAGATGAGTGCCAATGACATCAAAGACAAAATCATTCCTGAATTAGAAAAAGGATCATCTGATTTTATTTGTTTGAATTTTGCCAATCCAGACATGGTTGGCCACACTGGCGTATTTTCAGCGGCCGTTAAGGCAGTGGAGACGGTTGATAAATGTAATGAGGCGGTAACAGAAGTTGCGCGCAAAAACGGATATGCTGTAATCATTATTGCCGATCATGGCAATGCAGATATTATGATCAATGAAGACGGCAGCCCAAATACCGCACACACCACTAACCTGGTGCCTTGCATTTTAGTAGATGACTCCAAGACCTATTCTAAAATCAATGACGGCAAACTGGGTGATTTGGCACCTACTATACTTACTCTAATGGGAATTCCGATTCCAAGTGAAATGACGGGTAAGGTGTTAGTGCAAAAATAGTATCTCAGAAAAAATGATCCAGTTAAAGTTCGGTGCCTGCCTTTTTGTGTTAGGTGTTATCACATTTTCCTGTCGGCAGGCTAGCCAAAAATACGACAAGCCCTACTTCGATTTTGATAGCCTGGTCAATGTTCAAATTAGCTATCTGGCCAATCGCAAAGATTCGGTTCACAAAAAAGCTAGCATCGATGGTAAGGAAGGTGAATCATCCTTTCTGGTGGATAGTGCACAGCTGGCCCATGAATGGGATGTTTTTCGGCAGTTAGATGTGATAAACAAACCGACCTACAAGGGTCATTACATTGTAACTGAAGAAAAGGATTCGAAAAGTAATCTAACCGTAAGGCGCTATACGTGTGACATCAAATCTTCTGTTCCAGTAGTTCGATTCTATTTTCAAAATGATTTATCAAATCTTAAACGCATAGAATCACAATACATCGAACAGAATGCCCTTTACTATACAACAAGGGAATTAATGCTGTCACTGGAGGGAACCCAAGGGCAGATTTATGTCTCTGACTATGCGATCAAAGGCGTTCAAAAAATGATCCTGAGCGACTCTGTTCAATTTTCCATACATGCATATATTTCAAAATAGCCGATGGCCAAGCGCACATTTTTAGAGGAAGGAGAAAAGAAGAAGCTGAACAAAGAGGGAATCCGTAAGCTGCTGGGCATTTTCAGATTTGTTATCCCCTATCGAAAGACGTTTATTCTTGGGTTAGTTTCTCTCGCACTCTCCAGCGGTACACTATTGTCCTTTCCCTACTTTGCCGGAAAGCTTCTTGATGTGGCACAAGGCAAAGGAGGATTTGTACTTACCAGCATAAACCAAATTGCTCTGGCACTTGTGGGCATATTGGCCATTCAAAGTGTTTTTTCTTTCATTCGGGTGTACGCTTTTACTATTGTTAGTGAACGCTCACTTGCAGATTTGCGCCACGCGGTGTATTCCAAAATGATTTGGTTGCCACTTTCTTTTTTTGACAGTCGAAGAGTTGGTGAGTTGACGAGTCGTATTACTTCCGATGTGGGAACACTTTACGACACATTCACTTTTACACTAGCAGAACTGTTAAGACAGGTATTGGTGTTACTCATTGGTATTCCACTCATCTTTATCCTCACTCCCAAGCTTACCATTTTCATGCTGCTTACTTTCCCTGTATTAGTAATAGCCGCCTTGTTTTTTGGGAAGTTCATTCGTAAACTTTCGAAGAAGACCCAAGATCAACTGGCCAGCGCGAATGTGATTGTGGAAGAAACGTTGCAGTCCATTGCGGTTGTCAAATCTTTTACGAATGAGTTGTTTGAGATTGGCCGTTATAAAAAGTCATTAACTGAAGTAGTGAAAACATCGATTCATGCATCCAAGTACAGAGGGCTTTTTATCTCGTTTACCATACTCGCCCTTTTTGGTGGAATTGTTGCCGTCAGTTGGTATGGGGCCTATCTTCTACAAAACGGCCAGTCCACGGTAGGCGAATTGTTCTCGTTTATTTTATACACTTCCTTCATAGGGGGTTCGATTGCCGGCCTGGGCGATATTTACAGTTCACTGCAGCGTTCCATTGGCGCTTCTGAGCGGGTCTTGGAAATACTGGAAGAGAAAGATGAGAGCAATACGTCCGCGCAATCGCTCAAATTGAAAGGCAGGGTGGAGTTTAAAAACGTATCATTTACTTACCCAACACGCACTGATTTTGAAGTTCTTAAATCAGTCGATTTCACCGTTGAGCCCGGGGAAAGAATTGCACTGGTTGGACCGAGCGGATCGGGCAAATCGACCATCATCAACTTACTGATGCGGTTTTATTCTGCCTCCTCGGGTAGCATCGAAGTGGACAATGAAGAGGTGTCACAATTCAGCCTCACAGATTTCCGCAGGAACATTGGCATTGTACCCCAAGAAGTAATGCTTTTTGGAGGAACCATACGCGAGAATATTGCTTATGGAAAAGCATATGCCACAGAATCAGAAATTATCGATGCAGCCCGCAAGGCAAATGCGTGGGAGTTTATTGAGAGTTTTCCGGAAAAGCTGGATACATTAGTTGGCGACAGAGGCGTAAAACTATCGGGTGGCCAAAAGCAGCGAGTTGCTATTGCACGCGCCATTCTCAAAGATCCTTCTATTCTAATTTTGGATGAAGCCACAAGTTCTCTCGATGCGAAATCGGAAAGCCTGGTGCAAGACGCACTGGAAAAACTGATGGAAAACCGAACTACCATTGTAATTGCGCACCGACTTAGTACCATTCGTAAAGTAGACCGAATCCTGGTCATCAAAGACGGGCAAATTGCAGAAGCCGGCACCCACCAGGAACTTAACCAGCGTGACAACGGTATTTATCGTAACTTGCTTGAACTACAAATGGATCGTTAAAATTGGCTTAACCAATGAGAGCCGAGCAAAAAATATTGCAGGATTTTGATCTGCGAAAGACCAGTAGCCGAACCGCTATCCTTAGCCTTTTTCTTAAGAAGCCTTTCGCTTTGTCCTATTCCGATTTGGAAGAACAAATTGCAGATGACTACGACCGCGTGACCGTATATCGTACACTAAAAACCTTTGTTGACAAAGGCGTAGTCCACAAGGTGCTAGATGATGGCGGGAGCTTAAAGTATGCCCTTTGCAATGATCTGTGCTCTTCCTCAGCACATCACCATGAGCATGTACATTTCAAGTGCTCTGTTTGTGGCGAAACCAGCTGTCTAGACCAAGTGAACATACCGCTGGTAGAATTACCTGTGGGTTATAAACCAAGGGAAATCAACCTGCTGATTCAGGGGAAATGCCCAAAATGTGCCTAATTAGCTGCAATTACTGGTTTCCTCTTGCCTGTCAATGATATAAAATCAACCTTTACTTACTTCTGAAATATATTTGTAGATTTGATATTGTTTTAATCAAAATCCCCTTGAAAAGTTCTGTTTGGCTCTTCTTTTAAACCCTCTAACCTTTCTGTTTTTAGATGCTTCTGTTTTCTCTGTTCGGTACTTCGATTAGCTCACAGACACTTCTATACGGGGTTTTTGCAATAATAATCGTGACCTTTCTTCTTGTTGATCTGGGCTTTTTCAACAAAAAGGCTCACAAGATTACAACCAAATCAGCTTTGTATCAGTCCATTTTCTGGGTTGTTGTTAGCACCATATTTGGGTATTTCATCTACCTAGATGGGCCGTATACGCACGTACAAGATGGCGTAACAAAGTCAATTTCCGGCACTGATGCGATGATTGAATATTTTTCGGCCTACCTTACAGAGTATGCGCTTTCAGTAGATAACATTTTCGTAATTCTTCTAATTCTCAAATATTTTGCCGTAAAAGAAGAATACTATCACAAGATACTATTTTGGGGCATTTTAGGAGCTGTCTTTTTTCGTGGTATCTTCATTTTTGTGGGTGCGTTTGTCATCGCAAAGTGGCATTTCATCCTTTATATTTTCGGTGTCTTCCTGATCTATTCCGGAATCAAAATATACTTTGAAGACAGTGACGAAAAAATTGATCCTGAAAAAAATCCCATTTTAAAACTCTGTCGGAAATACCTGCCTATCACAAACGATGAAATGGGTGGAAAATTTATAGGTAGAGTAAATGGAAAATTGATGTTTACCCCACTATTTTTAATCATTGTTTTAATCGAAACTACGGATTTAATATTTGCCGTTGATTCAATCCCCGCTGCTTTTGCGATCACGCAAAATGAGTTTTTGATCTATACTTCAAATATTTTTGCGGTGATGGGACTTCGTGCAATGTTCTTTTTGCTTTCGGGTATTATCGACAAGTTTTATTTGCTGCAGAAAGGCCTGTCTATTATTCTTTTCTTCATTGGGGCAAAGATGTTATTGGAGATAATTCCTTACGAAATATCTCCTGAACTTTCATTTGCGGTAATTATTATCACGTTAACTCTTTCTATCATATTTTCAATTGTAGTACCCCGAAAGGAGAAACCTTCTGAGGAAATTGGCTGATTAAACTTCAGCAAAAAAATTTGTGGGTAAAATTCTCATTAGAACTGGAAGCGCTAAAAAACGCTTTGGGAGAGATATCACCACAAACGTGGGAATCGTTTTCAGCACCACGACTAATTGTTCTTGCATTTCTTTTTTCTCTGTCTCCGTTAGCTCACTTGATTTTGCCTTTTTGAGAAGGGCGAGTAAATCTTTGTTTCCCTGAACCTCTTTTTTCAGTTTGCTTTTATGATTGGCCGTGACGCGAGACAGCCTCTTTATAAAGCGCTCACTTACTTGATCATAGTCTTGTTTGTTTTGCAGATAGTTCAGCTTTTCCCAGTGTTCTAACACAAATCCCTCAATGCCCATCATACTATTCTCTAAGTCATCCTCCGAAAACGTAAGGTGTGTACACAATCTTTTCAAAAAATCTTGTTCATTCCCGTCAACCTTTTTATCTGCCCAAATAGTAAGGATGGCCATTTCAAGGAAATACTTTTTCAGTATCCATGAGTTGTTGGTCGGCAAGTTAATTTCTTCTACCTCAATTCCTTTTTCAAAAATAGCAACAGCCTCTCTCTTCTTTTCTGCAGGCAAATGGGCACTTTGAAGAAAATACTCCAATAGTTTGCGCTCTTCAAACTCTACAGCCTCATTGGCATGTGCCGCTGCTGCAATTACTTTTACTACTGAAAAGCGAAGCTCTTCGCGTTCGTATTTAAAGAAATCCGAAACAATGCGGTCTGCATTGGTATGAATCCATTGGCCAAAGATAAATATGTCCAGAAAAAGAAGACTATTATGAAAGAATTGAGCCCAAAAATTATTTTTAAATTCTTCTGTAATCTCAATGCGCTTATCTAGTATTCTCTCCGCTATCTCCAGCGGTGTTTTTCTTCTGCCAAACAACGTTTTTGCAGGTGTTGCCAATTCAGGAAAAACCGTGTTGTAGAAATTGCCTATGCTGTCAAGCGTTTTCAAAATAACCTCTGACAGTTCCTCCGTACTTTTGATTTGCCTATTGAAAAAAAGAAAAGAGCTACTAATGAGACTTTCGGCCAACAAAATTTTCATTCTTTCTTTGTTGCTCCAATCATTGGAATTGGGATAGTCAAGCGATAGAATCGCCTGACCATACATCAAACCTGTGGGCTGAATCACCCTATATAATGCCTGTTCGGGGTGAGCTGTTTTGACTCCGCCCGGTTGCACTTCCTTGAGAAGTTCCTTTCTCAACTCAAGGTAATCTTTTAGCCAGCCTTTTTCATTTGGTTTCATAAGACCTTTCTAATGGTTAGTCAATTTAGTTCTGTCAATCTTAGGTCGAATATTATCACAATTTAATCTGATCATTTTTCCATCCTTTTTGCTCCCATTCTTTTACCTGAATTTCAACTTTATCTCGAAGGCTTTCTTTGTACATATCAAGCTTTGCCGAAACTGCTTCGCTGTTAGTTCCAATAATTTGTGCGGCTAATATGCCCGCGTTTTTTGCTCCATTAAGTGCAACAGTGGCTACGGGTACGCCTCCAGGCATTTGTAGAATTGACAAAATAGAATCCCAGCCATCAATGGAATTAGTTGATTTGATAGGTACTCCAACAACTGGCAAAGAAGTAAGGGATGCAACCATACCCGGCAAATGGGCTGCACCGCCTGCTCCTGCTACTATCACTTTTAACCCCCGCGCTTTGGCAGATGACGCATACGAAACCATTCGTTCGGGAGTTCGGTGAGCGGAAACGATAGTTATCTCAAAGGGAATTTCCAGTTCCTCTAAAAAGTCAGCAGCTTCCTTCATGATCTTTAAATCAGATTGACTTCCCATAATGATTCCCACTACCGGTTTGCTCATGCTACCACTTTTAGAGTTTGTTTAACAAAGTTGGCTTTCTTTTTTAAACTTTCAATATCTCCGTCCACTATCGTTACATGGCCCATCTTTCGAAATGATTTTGTCATCCTTTTCCCATAAAGATGAACATGCGTGCCCGATACGCCAAGAACTTCTTCTAAACCAGCGCATTTGGCTTCACCTGAATATCCTTCTTCACCCAACAGATTGACCATCGCACTGGGCAGATAGGCATCAGTACTTCCTAAGGGGAAGTTTAGGATAGCCCGGAGATGTTGTTCATATTGCGAGGTTGTATTCGCTTCAATTGTTTGATGTCCGCTATTATGAGGCCTAGGTGCAACTTCGTTAACTAATACTTTTCCCTCTTTTGTCACAAACATCTCCACAGCTAAAAGCCCAATCATACCCAATTTTTCAATAATCGATCTGGCAATAGAGTCTGCCTCAGCCGCAATTTGAGAAGTAATGGCGGCTGGTGAGAAGAGGTATTCCACCAGATTTGCTGTGGGGTGAAAGACCATTTCTACCGCAGGATAGCTCACCACTTCGCCACTTTCGCTGCGCGCAACTATAACAGCAATTTCTTTGTCAAAATCAACCCATTTTTCTAGCAGCCCTGGAGCATCAAACGCCCTCGCCAAGTCAGCTTCTGTTCGCAATAGTTGGACTCCTCTCCCATCATAGCCTTCTCTTCCTAGTTTATTTACAGCCGGCAGGAAAGATTTATTGTCTATAACCTCCTGCCTATTGGTCGCTAGAATAAACTCTGCTGTGGGAATTCGGTTCGCCTTGTAAAATTCTTTTTGTATCCGTTTATCTTGAATCAACTCAATCACCTCTGGTTGAGGAAAAACTTTTTTGCCTTGTTTTACCAATTCCTTGAGAGCCGCTACGTTTACATTTTCAATCTCGATGGTAATTAGGTCGCACGCACTTCCAAAGTCAATCACCGTTTGATAATCTGACAGCTTGCCCTGCGTAAAATCTGAAATAGTACTGCAGGGTGCTGTGGCATCTGGGTCGAGTACGGAAAAATTAATATTAAAATCAATTCCCGATTGGATAAGCATGCGCCCCAGTTGGCCGCCACCCAGAATACCGATGCGTTGGTTTATCGATTGAGGCATTTTGTACGTACGATTTGCGAGGCACAAAGTACGATTTTCGAATGCGGTAGGATAATCATCTCGCGCTTCGTAAATCGTACTTCGTACTTCAACTAGTTTTTCTTCAACTGATCAAACTTCGTCTCTGTTGGTTTCTTAGGAAACACATTATCACTTAAATTGACATCAGCCGTTGATCCTGTTGGATCGATGATCACATTCGTCACTTCCCTCTCTTTCAAAAATGTTTTTTTCACTTCACTTTCATTGATTCGCCATATTTCAGCAGGAATAGTTTCTGTTTCCTTCGAGCCGTCTTTGTATGTCCATTCGATGACTACCGGTGTTACCAAGCCTCCCTTGTTTTTTAGTGTAATCTCATACAAATTCTTGTCGGTCAGTTTTTTTCTGACATCCCCATCATTGATTTTATTTTTAAACTCTCCGTAAGCTCTATCATCTGTGTTAACAAGGGTGATCTCTTGAGGGCCGGCACTAAAATCAGTCGCTTTCTCTTTTGTCTTGGTATCTTTAGCGAGGTCGCCAGTTTTCGCTTTCACTGTTTTATTCTCAAGATCCTTCTGTTCTGATTTCACTTTAAACCATTTCACTTCATCCAACTCGACATCTACATTATCTACCGTGTAGAACCAACCTCTCCAAAACCAATCCAGATCCACTGCCGATGCATCTTCCATTGTTCGAAAGAAATCAGCAGGCTTGGGATGCTTAAATGCCCACCGCTGCGCGTACTCTTTGAATGCTTTGTCGAATAACTCCGGACCCATAACCGTTTCTCTCAACAATGTTAAAGCAGCAGAGGGTTTTCCATACGCATTAGGCCCAAAGTCACCGCGGGGGATATTATCTGAATCCCACATGATAGGGCGCATCATGTTTTTGTCGCCCTTCATATAATTAGCCATTCCTTTTGGAGAGCCCCAAGCCACGTCTACAGTTGGATAACGCTCCCTTGTTGTTTCTCGTTCTAAAAACGTATTCAATCCTTCATCCATCCAACTCCATTGACGTTCGTCTGAATTGACAATCATCGGAAAGAAATTGTGACCGACCTCGTGTACAATGACGCCTATCAAGCCCTCATACGTTCTGTGCGAATACGTTCCATCCGCCTTTGGTCGTCCACCATTAAAACAAATCATGGGATACTCCATTCCCTGATTGGCGGTATGGACCGAGTAGGCGGTTGGATAGGGATAGTCAAACGTCCGAGCAGAATAAACCTCTAATGTATTTTTAATGGCCATGGTAGATTCCTTAGCCCAGAGTGGATTCCCCTCTTTGGGGTAAAGTGACTGTGCGAGTGGCGTCTTGTCGTTCAACTTAACCGCCATTGCATCCCAAATGAATTTACGCGAAGAAACAAATGCGAAGTCTCTCACATTTTCCGCATAAAACTCCCAGGTGCTTTTTTTCTTCGAGCGCTCTTTTTCTCTTTTTTTAGCTTCTTCTTCTGTTACAATAAATACGGGTTTGTCAAACGTCTTTTTTGCTGTTTCAAATCTCTCAATTTGTCCCTTGCTCAATACCGCCTTAGGGTTCTGCAGCATGCCGGTGGCACCCACAATATGATCGGAGGGAACAGTGATACGCACTCTATAGTTTCCAAACGTCAATGTGAACTCGCCCTGACCCAGGAACTGTTTATTTTGCCACCCTTCGTAGTCATCAAACACGCACATGCGTGGAAACCACTGTGCCTCGGTATACAGATAATTCCCATCCTCTGGAAAATACTCATACCCTCCACGCTCGCTAAACTTGACACGATCTTTTTCGGTAAAGCTCCATTCTATCCTAAAACTATATTTATCCCCTGTTTTCATGGGGGTTGGCAGATCTACCCTCAACATGGTGTTGTTAATGATAAAGGGTAGGTCTTTGCTTGTGATTGCGTCTTTCACCGACTTGATTTTAAAGCCACCTTCATAGCCGTAGGTATCTCCTGCCAAGGGAAAAAATTTAGCGGGAATAGAATCGCGCACACGATTAGTGGCCGACTTATCCGTCATATTGTCTTTAGATAAATTGTTTTGATCCAATTGCAACCATAAATATTTCATGGTTTCGGGAGCGTTATTAAAATAGGTAATCGTTTCTTTTCCTGTTACTACTTGAGTCTCATCATTCAACTCCACATCGATATCATAATCTGCGCGTTGCTGCCAATAATTGACACCTGGCGCACCAGAAGCAGAACGATAGCTGTTCGGTGTAGGTAAAACTTGGTCAAGCTGCTCAAACTTGCCTTGCCATTTTTGTTGGGCAAAGGTGGGGACTGCAAAAATGACGAATACGAAAACGATTAACTGCTTCATGGATGTGGTTTTTAAAGGCCTCAAAAGTAACCAAGTTTTGTTAGAATGCCGAATGGTTTTTATGTAGGGCGAAATCTCAAAAAAACGTGCATAACCAATATCTACTAGAAATAAAGCCAATGAAATCGAATACCGTGCGCAGAGATTTCAATGGCTGGAGCAGGACATTTAACCATTGTGAGTAAATAGGCAATTCCCTTAAGCGATTTTTTAGTAGGATTAAAATAATTCGGATTCAAATCCACGGAGAGAAAAAATTTTCTATAGGGTGAAAAATTGTGTGCTGTATTCTCAGCATCTCGTCCATACACCATGCCTTCCGCCCCGATTCCAATGGCGATTGATAGGAAAGAGGGCCACCATTTTTTTTGTGGGGACCAAGTGTACCAAAATGTCTGGCCGTTATAGTCCTTCAAAATTTCTTGAAAAAAACCTTCACCCAATAAGCCAGGTCGCAGCACTGCAAAAGAAGTAAAATGAAAAGAGAATTTTGGAAAAATAGCAATGCGGTTCCAGTACTTTGTTTGTACCAGAAATAACAAAGCGCCTAGCGCATTGGCAAGCAAATCAAAAATCGAGGCCCCGTAGCCTACCGAAAAACCATCTAATATTTCTATAGAAGACACGATTAAGAACCCAGTTATCACACCGACTATTAGATGCTGATCCAGCTCTCCCCATCTCAACAGCCTAGAAGAAATGGCACACACATGAAATGCCCAAAGCGCATGGGCGAATTTGTCCAATTGCTTCCATTCCGGCAGGTCATTAAAAAAATGAAAGGGCTGCACCATTTGGTCGGCATACCAGGCAGTGCCTAACAGCAAAACAATTGTTCCATAAGCGGCTGCAATTCCTGTCAGGATCCACAGAAATTTCTTATTGGTCTTTTTTGTTGGTTCTTGCAAATTATTTCCGTGTAAAGGCATTGTGCCAAGATACAAGAGCCTCCCGAATAATTATTATTTTTAAAGTTGATTACTATTCCTTTATGCACCAGCGTATTTCTACCCTCATCTTCTTTACTTTATTTCTCTTCTCTTGTGGCAATAAACATGAGTATTCAGAATTGAGCGCAGTGCCCATTATTCCGCAACCCGCCTATGTCGAATCGGGTAGAGGCGTCTTTGAGCTGACTAAGAACTCGATCATATATGCTGATAACGCTACGCCAGAATGGCTTTCAGTAGCAGAAGCATTAGCTGAAAAAATCAGGCCCTCTACCGGATTTGCCATGAACATTCTGGTCGCACAGCATCCAACATTGCCGGGCATTCGTCTCACTTCGGTGAATGATCCTGAACTTGCCACCGAAGGTTATCACCTGGACATAACCGAAAAGCTTCTAACTGTTTCGGCCAATACTGCACAAGGCGCCTTTAGAGCAATACAGACAATCCGACAGCTGTTACCCGCCAGCATTGAGTTGACCTCCCGCCAGGATATGTCTTGGAAGATACCAGCCGGTGTAATTCGGGATTTTCCAAGCTATGCCTATCGTGGCGCAATGCTAGATGTAGCACGTCATTTTTTCTCAGTAAATGAGGTAAAACGATTTATTGATCTGATCTCTCTATATAAAATGAACTATTTGCACCTGCATTTGTCGGATGATCAGGGCTGGAGAATCGAAATAAAATCATGGCCCAATTTGACGTTGCACGGTGGTAAAACAGAAGTAGGTGGGGGCGAAGGTGGCTACTACACTCAAGAGCAATACACGGAAATCATCAATTACGCACAAGAACGATACATTACCATCGTTCCCGAAATTGATATGCCCGGGCATATCAATTCAGCTCTCGCTTCCTATGGAGAATTAAATGGCGGCACGATTGTTCCAACAGAAGGCAGACTGCCAATAGAGGCAAACATCAACAAAATTTTAGACGGCAAATTAAAACCAACGGAGCTCTACACAGGTATTGAGGTGGGTTGGAGTACTCTTCGACTTGAGAAAAAGGCAACTTTTCGATTTGTGGAGGATGTGATCCGAGAGATCTCCGCGATTACACCAGGCCCTTACTTTCATATTGGTGGTGACGAAGCTCAAGTGACGAAGAAGGAGGATTATATTCAATTCATAGATCGTTTTCAACAAATTGTAAAAGCTAATAAAAAGATAATGATGGGGTGGGAAGAGATTGCTCAAGCCGGCATTGATACTACTTCTGTTGCACAGTTTTGGCACTCACCAAACTATGCGTTAATGGCCGTTGAAAAGGGCGGTAAACTATTGATGTCTCCAGCGGAAAAAGCCTATTTGGACATGAGTTATGATTCTACTTCTTCATTTGGCCTTCATTGGGCCGCCTTCATAGAGGTAGATAGCGCCTATAGTTGGACTCCTACTGCTTACGTAGATGGGATTCCCAAAGAAAACATCATTGGGATTGAGGCCCCGCTTTGGTCTGAAACAATTTCCAACATGGATGAGGTCGAATATCTGCTATTCCCGCGCTTGCCTGGCTACGCAGAAATTGGGTGGTCGCAAGAAAAAGGTAGAAGTTGGGAAGAGTACAGAGTGCGGCTTGGCAAACAGGAACCAAGATTCAAAGCAATGAAGATTAATTTCTATCGTTCTAAATTAGTTCCGTGGACAAATTAAACAATCATGAAATCTCCATGAGCGACTAGCACACCCGAACGAAGATGAATTTTGCTAATTTTAGTTGGCCATTTAGGCCACCTAAAATTATATGGAAAGCACAGAAATAAGTTTTGAGCAAGCCGTGAGGGTGGGCTGCGGGATAGATGTCCACCAAGCCGTGATCGTGGCAACGATCAGCAAAGGGCAAGAGAACTATGAGACCAAAGAGTT
>VYLL01000145.1_pt1 | contig 26269 bp, 31 predicted proteins | sample 5114301 | NCBI WGS metagenome assembly VYLL01 (sample SAMN12291809, study PRJNA351875) | freshwater metagenome | isolation source: freshwater lake | place: USA: Michigan, MSU2 Lake | collected 2011-08-16 | reverse complement strand
TTCCTGTAGGAAGACGTTCTCCTTGTAACTGCCCTCGATTCCACATTCTCCAAGCAGTGTCATAACTGATCCCTTTTTTCTTAGCATAATCTGATAGTTTCATGTGAACTGCAATGTAAACTTGTACTAACCATATTAGCAGTTGTTTGCAGTCATTTGCATATATTTTTTACAAAACTTTACAATACTAAATCCGTTGAATATAGGCTACATATCAGGAGAGGCACTCCACTTGCGGGAGTGACTCTTAAATGATTACAGATGTGTCAGCAGCTGCGTGTAAGCATCCCACCGAAAAACTAATGCACGGGGGGTTTGGGGGGTAGAACCCCCCAAAAGCTTGGATTGAGTGATCAAGTCGGAAGTAATACTAAATCCGTTGGGTATAGGCTAAATATCAGGAGAGGCACTCATGCAAAACGGAGAATAAATAATCAGTTTTTAATAACCAGATTTAGTATAAAAGTTCTGCCCGATAAGCACTTCAGGATTCCATAAGCAAAAATTATCACACAAAGTCGAGAAGAGCCACAACCGAAAAATCCGCCCCCATTTCCTCAGTAATCGATCACGAGCAGGGTATGCAGGGCGACACGGATTCCCATTATACTAGAAAGTATATAGCAATCTTAGGGCATTTGTCAACCCCAATGTACGAGAAATTTTCTGATAACTGATAGCCGATCAATTTAACTATTTACTGCTTGCTGAAGACGGGATAGATCCCAACCTTTTTGATTGAGAAGTAGCCAAGACTGCATTAAATCCGGACCGTGTAACTCCCCCATCAAAGCGGCGCGTAGAGACTTCATCACTAGACCTTTTTTAACTCGATGGGCTTTAGTTGTTGTCTCAACAATTCCCTTAGCAACTTCTCCAGTCAAATCGGGAGTAATAGCGGCAAGAATATCCTTGATAATATCCTTAACTCCCTCTAATTGTAATTGACTTAGAGCTTCCTGATTATAATTAGCCACAGGGGTTAAAAGTAAGCGACTTTCAGCGACAGCATCACTTAAACGAGTTAAACTCGGACCGATGAGAGTAGCCAAACCGATCAACCAAGCTCGATCGGTTTCAGCATCAAAATTATACCCTGCTTCTTGCCAGTAAGGGAGAAGTAAAGGCACTAATTCCTCACCGGTTAAACGATGGAGATATTGACTATTAATCCAATCCAGTTTAGTCCAGTCAAATTTTGCCCCCGCTTTATTTACCCGTTCTAAACTAAACACTTCAGCGGCCGTTTCAAGGGTAAAAATTTCTTCAGTGGAATCGGGAGGAGTCCAACCGAGGAGAGTCATGTAATTAACCAAAGCTTGCGGCAGAAAACCCAGTTTTCGGAAATCATCGATCGAAGTGACTCCATCCCGTTTAGATAACTTGCGACCCTCCTGATTTAAGATCAAAGGACTGTGGGCAAACTCCGGCACTTTTGCCCCTAAAGCTTCGTATAAAAGAATTTGTTTAGCCGTATTAGCGATGTGATCTTCCCCACGAATAACATGGGTAATTTCCATATCAATATCATCAACAACTACCGCTAAATTATAGAGAGGCTGACCGAAGTTTTCTTCCCCATTTTCCGAGGTACGAGCGATCACCATATCGCCACCTAAATCACTACCTTTCCAGATAACTTTTTCCCGGATTAAATCCTGCCAAATAATTTCTCGATCATCGTCAATAATAAAACGAATTACTGCTTTTCTCCCCCCTTGCTCGAATTGAGCTTGTTGTTCGGGGGTGAGATAACGATGACGATTATCATAACGGGGGGCAAGATTGCGGGCTTTTTGTTCTTCCCGCATTTTTTCCAATTCTTCCGGGGTACAATAACAACGATAGGCTAAACCTCGATCGAGCAGGGTTTGAATAGCTTGACGATAATAATTAAGGCGTTGAGTTTGAAAAAAAGGACCTTCATCCCAATTCAGTCCTAACCATTGTAGGCCCGCTTGAATATTTTCCGTATATTCTGGTCGAGAACGTTCTAAATCTGTATCTTCCACGCGCAAGATAAATTTCCCTCGGTGATGATGGGCAAAAAGCCAGTTAAACACGGCTGTGCGCGCTGTTCCAATGTGTAAATTTCCCGTGGGACTGGGGGCAATACGAACTCTCACTGTCACGATTTAACTCCTAGGTTTTTTGCGGCAACGATATCCCATATTATGGCAAATTCCCCTAGGCCAACTCGCAAAATTAAGAAAATTAAATAAATAGCTACCAAAGGGTGAGGGAGGAACAACAAACTCTCAAGAATTGAAGTCTCCCTCTCCGGGGAGAGGGGTTGAGGGGGAGATATTTCAATAACCGTGTTATTTCGGTAATTTAGGCAGCGACTAAAGATTTGCTCAAAGGTTGCCAACGGAAATATCTTTCCCCACCCAATTCGAGGACAAATTTTAACCGGGGTTCCTGTTGACTAAGATTAATTAAGTATTGTTTTTCTTCCGAGGACAAAACAAAACTTTCAATAATCCAAATCACTAAACCTTTAGATTTGGGGGGTAAATTTTCCAATTGATAGGTAGCAATGGGAGGAATAAAATAAACCGGTCCGACGGCTGCTTCCCGACCAATATTTTTTTTACCTAAATGGGGGGGACGGACTCCATGAATGCCGGTAAGATAGGCACTTAAATCCCCTAGACCTCTAGCGGTGATATGCAGGACATTGTAACCGGTGGCCCGTAAACGTCTTTGATAGCGTCCCTCGTAACCCCCTTCTAAGGGTGCGTAAACCCCTAAAGCACCGTATTGTTCCAGATCGCGAATAAATGGTTTTCCCGTGGTCAGTAGTGCCATAGCTAGTGAAAAAATCTTTTTCCCTATAATCGCACGTTTTGTTAAGTTGTGCGTCACCTGAACAAAGAAAGACTTAAGATCAAAGATAGAGAGGGACAATCGCTACTCTCTACCGAGGAGGTAATATGTTTCACGATCTCCTTTATCCCAACGGACTGCTTTATATCCTCATTAAACTAACTGTTTTAGCTTTAGCAGTCTTGCTCTGGTTTATGGTCGTTTCGGCCCCAGCTGTCTGAAAAAAACACTGCTCTTGTCTCAGGTTGGCCTTGTCTTCTACAATTAGCGTTCTATGCAATGGCTAAATTTTGTCGATGACTCCTGTTAAATTGCCGATCGATCCTTTTCTGAAACCCAACCTAACCACTAAACTCCTAGGGGTTGGGTTGGTATTGACAATTATTTTTATCCTGATTGCCCTGTTTTCGCCCCTTCTGCAAGCGATCAGCCTGATTCAGGATCCAACCGACATTTTAAGCAATTATCCCCTACAAGCCCCCAGTTCTGCCCATTGGTTCGGGACGAATGTGCGCGGTTATGATGTCTTTTCCCGCACCCTATTCGGGGCGCGAGCGGCCTTGTCCGTGGTATTTTTGGCCACAGGATTATCTTTAGTCATCGGGGTTCCTTTAGGACTAATTAGCGGTTATTTGGGGGGTAAGATCGATCGCGTTCTCCTCTTTCTCATGGATACCCTCTACACCTTGCCGGGGTTATTATTATCGGTGGCTCTGGCTTTCGTTTTGGGTCGTGGTATCGTCAATGTAGCGATCGCTGTTAGCATTGCCTATATTCCCCAATATTTTCGCGTGGTCAGAAATCAAACCGCCAGCGTTAAAAATGAGTTATTTATCGAAGCGGCACGAGCGATCGGTGCCAGTCCTAGCCGGATACTATCAAAATATCTTTTCTTTAATGTCGTCCAGAGTGTCCCAGTTCTTTTTACCCTCAACGCGGCGGATGCGATCTTGGTTTTAGGCGGTTTAGGCTTTTTAGGCTTAGGATTACCAGAAGAAGTGCCGGAATGGGGTCATGATCTCAAGGAAGCTTTGGCGGATTTATCTACAGGTATCTGGTGGACTACTTTATTTCCCGGATTAGCGATGACCACGATGGTGGTGGGTTTATCTCTCTTGGGAGAGGGGTTAAGTGAAATTTTTAACCCCCTGAGTCGTAAACGCTAAAAGCGCGGGCCAGAGTTCCAGAGAAATCAACTCAGGACACCCGCACCCTCAGCCTCTCTGTCCAGTAACGATGTAGGATACCCTTTGGGCGATATTGGTGGCGTGATCGGCCATACGTTCCAGATGACGGATTAGTAAAGCCATCAGCAGGATTGGTTCCACCACACCCTTAATATCTCTTTGATGGGCGAGAGTGTGATAAAGATAGTCATAGGCTCGATCGACCGTATTATCTAGTTCTTTGACCTTTGGACCGGCTTCCTGATCGAGGTCAGCCAGAGCAACCAGACTCGTGGCTAACATATACTGAGCATGGTGGGACATGGCCTCGATCTCACTCATACAATCGTGGGGAGTATAGGCGAATAACTTGAGTGCTATTTCGGCTAAATCCTTAGCATAATCGCCGATACGTTCCAAATCGCGCACTAATTGCATAAAAGCACTTAAAAGCCGCAAATCTTGGGCTACGGGAGCCTGTAGAGTCATGAGAGTGGCGCAATCTAACTCGATTTGACGGTAGTAGCGATCGATTTCCTTGTCAAGGGGGGCGATTTTTTTCGCCATTTCCAAATCCCTAGCAAAAAGGGATTGATGACTAAGACGAAAGGATTCTTCGACCAAGGTTCCCATTCTCAGCACATCCTGTTCCAATCGCTGGAGAGAACGCGCGAAATAGGTGCGATCGGGATGATTGGTTTCTTTGGATAGGCTCACGGTCGGATTCGCTTAACATAAAACTACTCTTTCTCTACAGTCATAACAAGAAAATTTTCGATTTTGTACAGTTGTCCAGAGAACTTGACAGAATTTTTGGGGGATGGGGGATGGGGGTTGGGGGATAGGGGTTGGGGGAATGGGGAAATGGGGAAATGGGGAAATGGGGAAATGGGGAAATGGGGGAATTCAACTAAAACCCTAAAACCCTAAAACCCTAAAACCCCAACACCCTAAAACCCCAACACCCTAAAACCCTAAAACCCTAAAACCCCAACACCCCACTCCCCACTTCCCCAATTCATAATTCATAATTCATAATTCCCACCTCCTTTTTTTGACGGGGGAGAGTGACTTGTAGGCGAGCGCCGCCGGTGTTAGGATCATTTTGAGCGACGATCGAACCGCCATGGGCTTGAATAATCTCTTTGGCAATCGATAAACCTAAACCGGTACTATAATCCTTTGTGCCTTGTTTTTGACGGGTGCGGGAAGGATCACCGCGAAAGAGGCGATCAAAAACGTAGGGTAGATCCGCTTCGTTAAATCCCTTCCCGTTGTCGATAACGTCAATTTTTAGCCATTTTTCCCCGATAGTATCGGATATTTCTCGAATTTCTAGGCGAATTTTCCCTCGATCGGGACTATACTTAATGGCATTATCAAAGAGATTCAGGAAAACTTGCAGCAGACGAGAGTTATCGACTTCTACCGTCCAATCCACCGGAGAGGAATAATCTAAGCTAATCTGTTTTTGGGCGGCTATTGGGGTGACAGTCTGCCAAGCGGCGCGGATTAGATCCTGTAGATTAATCATCTGGTATTGTAAAGATCGCCCCGCATCCGCTTGTAATTCACTGATTTCTAGCCAATCGCAGACTAATTGACTCAAACGCTCCACTTCTTTCCCCATTTGTTCTAACCAGCGTCTTTCGGGAGCTTGGAGGCGTTTTTGTAAAGCTTCGGTAAGGAGAGAAATGGAGGTTAAGGGAGTGCGTAACTCGTGAGTTAAGTCAGAGAAAGCTCGCTCGCGATTTTGCGATAATTCCACTAAAGGCTGTCTATTTTCGATAAATACAGCGATTTGACCTTCTGGCAAGGGATAACCGTAACCTTTCAAGGCAATCGATTTAGGAGCAATCACTTGGCGATCGCTAATGGGGGTGACAGGATAATTAGTCGGGTAAAAAGTCCAAGTTTGCACCTGTGGACTCTGTTTTTGACGAGTTTCTTGAATTAATTGATCTAATTCGTAGGAGCGCACTAATTCCAGCAGCAGACGTACCTGATCTGGCTGCCAGCGATCGAGTTTGAGGAGATTAATTGCCTGTTGATTACACCAGAGCAGTTGATTATCGGTATCTATATGAAGATAGGCGATCGGCGCTCGTTCTAGCAAGGATTTCTGAATTTCTAAGCTCTTTTCTCGCTCTTGCAGACTTTGGGAGAGAAACTGTAATTCTCGACGCACTAGGGAGGTAACGGGAAAAGAAGCCGACAAATCCGCCGAATCCGAGAGAGCGCTCAGGGTTCGCTTTAACTCTCTATTTAAGCGTGAGACTTGCCAATAACAAATACTCAAACCTAAAACTACTCCGAAAATAAAAGCGAAAATAGTCATTGTCTGCGCGAGCGGCGATCGCTAAACTTGAAAATATAATCGCTCACCTAGCCAAAACGATAACCGAAACCGCGTACAGTAATCAGGTATTCTGGTTGACTGGGATCGATTTCTAGTTTTTCCCGTAACCAGCGAATGTGAACATCGACGGTTTTGGTGTCTCCTAAAAAATCTGGCCCCCAAATTTGTTCAATTAATTGCTCTCTTGACCAAACTCGGCGCGGATAACTCATAAATAGGTCTAGGAGACGGAATTCTTTAGGAGAAAGGTTAATTTCTTCATCTCGCACCGTCACCCGACATTCCTGGGGATAGAGAAGAACATCGCGGAATTTTCGCACGGGAGCGGCAGCTAGGGAAGTAAATCCTTGACGACGAATGAGAGCGCGACAACGAGCGACTAATTCGCGCATACTAAAGGGTTTAGTCAGATAATCATCGGCACCTACTTCTAAACCCAAAACTCGATCGGTTTCGCTGGCCTTAGCACTTAAAATTAAAATCGGGATAATATTGCCGTGATAGCGCAACAGACGACAGATATCAAGACCGTTGATTTGGGGTAACATTAAATCCAAAACGACCAAATCAAAACGAGACTCACCGTGATTAGATTCTTGACTTTGCAGTAATTCTAGGGCAACGCGACCATCACTAACACCGAGAGCCTCGTAACCTTCTTCTTCCAAAGCCAAAATAATCATATCCCGAATCACTTCTTCATCTTCAACGATTAAAATCCGATGATTGGGAACGAAATCCGCACTCGCCGACAAGGGGGGGTTGTCAAGGGTTAACATAAAAATACTTGATTATTCGTCCTAATTTTATCTCAATTTGTCAACCTGCACTCGTTTTGGAAGGCTAGAGCCGAATGTTATTACAGTTATCTACATGGTTAGAGGTGGAATCCTATCTAGAACAATCTCAGGGAATTATTATTCCCATTGGTTCCACGGAACAACACGGGCCGACGGGACTGATTGGTACAGATGCTCTATGTGCGGAGGCGATCGCTAAAGGAGTGGGGAAACAGGTACGAGCAATGGTAGCACCCACCTTAAATGTCGGTATGGCCCTACATCACACGGCTTTTCCAGGTACAATTAGTCTTCGTCCTAGCACTTTGATTCAAGTCATCCTCGACTATGTGACTTGTTTAGCTAGAGCCGGTTTTCGTCAATTTTTCTTTATTAATGGTCACGGGGGCAATATTGCCACCCTAAAGGCCGCTTTTGCGGAAACCTATTATCATTTGGATTCCCTCAATTTACCTAACACAAACGAGGTTAAATGTCAAGTGGCCAATTGGTTTATGGTGCGAGAAGTTTATCTTTTAGCCAAAGAATTGTATGGAGATCAGGAGGGTTCCCACGCTACACCGAGCGAAGTGGCGTTAACTCAGTATCTTTACCCTGAGAGCCTTAAAAACGCCTTTTTATCCGAAAAAGTGGCTTCTGGTCATGGTATTTACGGTGCGGCTAATTTTCGCCAAAACTACCCCGATGGTCGTATGGGTTCCAATCCTGCTTTAGCCACTCCCGAACACGGTCAGAGGTTCTATGAATTAGCCGTGAAAGAATTGAGTAATAATTATTTAGAATGGCTCTCTTGTCCTGTGTCTGAGTTGATTAGTGACTAGGCCACCGAGACCCAGAATAATTTAACTGTAACCCTAAGTTAGTGGTTTCAATTAAATTGAAGATAGATTTTGTCTTTGATCCCCCCTTAATCCCCCCTTAATAAGGGGGGTGCCGCTCCCGCCTTAATAAGGGGCGGATCTGAACAATTTTTAACCCCCACCCACTTAGAAAGAAAACATAAATATCCACGGAGAAAATTGATGATTACCACCACTGACAATAACTCCAATCAACCTCTGGCTAGTTTGCGGGAAATACAAGAACTTTCCATCGCAATTACAGCCAAAAGCCTCAATCCCGCCATGCTAACGGTTGATTTCCTCAAATATTCGGGAATAGTTCCCCCCGACTGGGAATTAAATGGCCAGCCGGTACTCAATCCTAATTACGCTCAAGTTAATTTTCAAAATGGTATCAGCATCGTCGCCCAACCCCGGACAATTACCTTTGTGGAGATAATTAACTCTCCCGATAGCCTGAAACTGAAACTGCCAGAAATTGTTGGTTTATATCTAGATAAACTCCCTTTAGCCGAATATCAAGCCCTGAGTATCGCCCCGAAAAGCATTGTTCCTCTCCCTAGTAGCCCCGATGCCGCTAAAAAATATATCACCGAAACTCTTCTGGCCCCCGGTCCCTGGCTCAATTTCGGTACAGCCCCCCTACAAGCCGGCATCAATCTACTTTATCAGTTAGAAACCTCTCAGTTATCTGTGGGGATTAACGAGGTAAAATTGCAATTACCCGATGGCAAAACCCTAGCGGCGCTATTATTTGCCGGCAACTTTAACTATAATCTGGCCGAGGGTAGCGATCGATTAAATCTGCTCAAACAATATCTGGGACAATGGCAAAAAGACCTAGAGATTTTCCGAGAATTAGTCACTCAACGCTTTCTAGAAAGACAAGTCCCAGTTTTCCCCTCTAATATCAATCTGCCCCTAGGACCCCAAGGTGGACTGTAATCAGTAATCAGTCAATACTTGCCGATAACCTAAAACACATCCACCCCCGCAAACCCTTGTATTTTGGCATTAGCGGCTTCCCCACAGCTGCGCGGGGTGGGGAATAATTTCCCCGGGTTAGCTAAACCTTTGGGATTAAAGCAGTCCCGCACATAGCCCATAGTTTCTAAGTCAATCTCGTTGAACATGGCGGGCATATAACAATTTTTATCGATGCCGATACCGTGTTCCCCCGATAAACTGCCGCCAACCCGCACACAAAGCTTGAGAATTTCACCGCCTAATTCTTCCACTTCTTCCCAGGCCCCCTCCACCTTATTATCGTAGAGAATCAACGGGTGTAAATTACCATCCCCGGCGTGGAAAACATTGGCGATTTTATAGCCGTATTTTTCACTTAAAGCCTTAATTTCCTGAAGAACATAGACCAATTGAGTGCGGGGAATCACCCCATCTTGCACAAAATAATTAGGGCTAATTTTCCCCGCCGCCGCAAAAGCCGCTTTTCTGCCCTTCCAGAGTTTCAAGCGGGTTTCGGCATCATTAGCCGTGGTGATATTTCTCGCCCCATTTTGACGGCAAATCTCGGCAACCCGATGTTTATTCCTGGTTACTTCTACCCCTAAACCATCCAATTCCACTAACAAAACTGACTCGGCATCCCGGGGATAACAGCCGGTAGCCACCACATCTTCCACGGCGTTGATACTGAGATTATCCATAATCTCCATCCCCGCCGGAATCATTCCCGATTTAATAATATCCGCCACCGCTTGGCCCGCCGCCTCGATACTGGTAAAATCGGCCAGTAAAACACAGATAGATTCCGGAGTTTTCAGGATTCTTAGGGTGATTTCCGTGGCGATGCCTAAAGTTCCCTCGGAACCCACAAATAAACCGGTTAAATCGTAGCCCGGTTGTTCCGGTACCGCACCCCCCACATCGATAATTGAACCGTCGGGAAGGACGATTTTTAAGCCCATAACGTGATTGGTAGTCACGCCGTATTTTAAACAGTGAACCCCGCCGGAATTTTCCGCCACATTACCGCCGATCGAGCAGATAATTTGACTAGAGGGATCCGGTGCATAATAAAATCCCGCCCCGCTTACTGCTTGCGTCACCCAATTATTAATCACCCCGGGCTGTACCACCACCCTTTGATTATCTAAATCAACCCTGAGAATCTGATTCATCCGCGCCGTGACGATGAGAATCCCCTCTTCTAAGGGTAACGCCCCTCCCGATAAGCCCGTTCCTGCACCCCTCGCTACCCAGGCAATCTCGTTATCGTGACAGAGTTTCACCACCGCCGCAATTTCTGCGGTGCTGCGAGGCAGTACCACAAGAGCGGGTCTTTGTCTGTATCCTGTGATACCATCGCACTCGTAGGTTAATAATTCATCTTTGCGACGGATGACTCCATCTTTGCCAAGGATCGCTTCTAACTGTTTGATCAGATTGGGGGAGATTTTCGGGGGATTTTTGAGTAACATAGGTTTCAGGGCGGCGGAGTCGCAGTAAAATGGCTCTCTGGGTTAAAATATCGGAAAAAAGCCAGAAATAAAGCTTTAAAAGCTGCTCTCTCCTATTTTAGCACTATAACCCCTTCCTCTGTAGATAGAAACCCCAAGTGTCCAGATTATAGAGAAAATTGCCGATAAATTTCCCAGTGCTTACCGTTATGGATTAGGAGGGTAATTTGATCGATCATCACCTCAAAAAATAGCTCTTGATTAGCATATTTTGACCAAGCTTTCCAGAAATTATCTTTAGTTAAATCTCGGAAGCCAACGGTTAAATGGGGCGCAAAAGCTCGGCTTTTTGAGGCATTATCAATGATATTCAAGGAAGATTCTAGCTGCTGTAAAAGCCGTTTTTGCAGGGTTAATAATTCTGGGGTTTTCTGGACATTAATATAAATGACTCGCGGTTTAAAGGCGGCAAAATTCTGGAGAATTAGGGGAATAGGAGCGTGCCAGCGGGCAAATTCCTCTAAACATCTTTCTAAATCGGGTAATTGTTCTAAATTCCACCGGAAAGGGGGTTGGAGAGTGACGTGGGGAGGCGATTTCAGGGCGGCACGACTATTGTAAATTTCTGCAAACTCTACCTTGATTTTTGTGGCAATTTCCTGTACTTCTGGCGGCGGCAAAAGCGCAATAAAAAATAGAGATCCCTGGGGTTGATTCATGGAGACAAGCAAGGTAGAGAAATGAAGATATTATCTCGATTCTAGCAATCTTCAACAACTCTAGCCAATTGTATAGCTCTGTTACATTGCACCATTGACGGCCAAGATTAATCGGTATAATTATAGGGTTGTTAATCAGTCCTAGCCTACTGAGAATTTATGCCCTGGTTTGTCAAGATAGAAAAAGGCATTGTTGATAAAACTACCTTTGATCGCTATGTCAGCGCCCATAAGGACTATGTGCGTGATTTAATTAGCCAAGGACGAGCAGCAAAAACCGGTTATTGGGCAGAAAGGGGCGGCGGAATGTTATTATTTCAGGCCGATTCTCTTGAGGAAGCTCAAGCAATTATAGTTCGCGATCCTTTAATCGAGAATGGTTGTGTGGAGTACGAACTCCATGAATGGCGAATTGTCGCCGAGTAATCTAGCTTTTCAGGGAACAGTGAACAGTCATCAGTCATCAGTAATCAGTCATCAGTAATCAGTGAAAACACAGCAATGTTAAGCTGTTGATTATCTAAATATTACTCGTTAATACTGCCTGGGAGTGGGGAGCTTTTCAGGGAACAGTGAAAAGTAATCAGTAATCAGTAATCAGTAATCAGTGAAAACACAGCAATGTTAAGCTGTTGATTATCTAAATATTACTCGTTAATACTGCCTGGTAGTGGGGAGATGGGGGTGGGGAGTCGGGAGTCGGGAGACCACTTCGTGCGCGTTGCGGGGGGAGTGGGGAGATGGGGAGCTTTTTGGCTGTGGACTGAAAACTCACATCTGATTACTGATCACTGATAACTGATAAGCTATACTGGGGGAATTGTGCTAAAAGCACGGTTGATGCTGCCGATCATTAAATTAAATTGTCTCTAGTGAAATTGAGGAATTAACTTTGTCTAAACAAGATCTCATCGAAATGGAAGGAACCGTCACCGAATCCTTGCCCAACGCCATGTTTAGGGTGGATTTAGATAACGGTTTCAACGTCTTGGCCCATATATCTGGCAAAATCCGCCGTAATTATATCAAAATCCTCCCCGGCGATCGAGTCAAAGTGGAACTGACCCCCTACGACCTAACCAAAGGCAGAATTACCTATCGCCTGAAAAATCAAAAAAAATAGCGATAAATAGGGGCAGAGAAGCCAAAAAGCCTAATAAGCGGCCAAATTTATTTTAAAAAAATAGGTGACACGGGTAAAAGAAATCTGATATAATAGTAAGCTTGCAGTGTTGCCAGAATAGTTAGGCATGAAAGTTAGAGCGTCTGTCAAAAAAATGTGCGAAAAGTGCCGCGTCATCCGTCGGCGCGGTCGAGTCATGGTAATTTGTTCTAACCCCAAACACAAGCAGAGACAAGGTTAACCCACCAAAGTCACTGTCTTGGGGCAGAGAATCGTTACCGTTAATTGTAGTCGTTTTTGGAAAAAAAATCGTTCATAGGGAGAAAGAAAAAGCGTGGCAAGGATAGCTGGTGTAGACCTACCTCGCGATAAGCGTGTGGAAATCGCCCTGACCTACCTCTACGGAGTGGGTCTATCGCGTTCCCAAGAAGTCTTATCTGCGACGGGTGTTAACCCTGACACTCGGGTCAAGGATCTCAGCGATGAAGACGTGGCGGCGCTACGGACTTATATCGAAACAAATTATCAAATCGAGGGGGATTTGAGACGCTGGGAGGCGATGAACATCAAACGCCTCGCCGATATCGGCACCTATCGAGGTCGTCGGCATCGGCTAGGATTACCCGTGCGCGGGCAACGGACGCGAACCAATGCGCGGACCCGTCGCGGTCGTCGGGTGACAGTGGCAGGGAAGAAAAAAGCCCCCTCCAAGAAATAATTTTTTATTCATTGCGATATCCCCCAATCAAGAAAAACTATGGCGCGACCAACCAAAAAAACCGGACCCAAAAAACAGAAGAAAAATATTCCTACCGGAGTCGCTCACATTCAATCGACCTTCAACAATACCATTGTCACGATCGCCGATACCAAAGGCGATGTGATCTCTTGGGCATCGGCGGGATCGAGTGGTTTTAAAGGAGCCAAAAAAGGAACCCCCTTCGCCGCCCAAACCGCCGCCGATAACGCCGCCCGCCGAGCGATCGAACAGGGAATGCGTCAACTAGAGGTGATGGTTAGCGGCCCCGGGGCAGGACGGGAAACCGCAATCCGGGCCCTGCAAGGAGCAGGATTAGAAATCACCCTGATCCGGGACGTGACCCCCATCCCCCACAATGGCTGTCGTCCTCCCAAACGCCGGAGAGTGTAAACAGTGAACAGCTTTTTCAGGTGACAGGGATCTTGAGGCCGGCAGCCGTTAGCTTTTCGCACATCAGCAGGAGAATCGGGTCGTCAAAGACCATCTGATCAAAAAACTGAACGCTGAACGTTAAATGCTGAACGCTAGAGAAAACTGATAACTGATAACTGATAACTGATAACTGAACAAGGGAGGTCAATCGGTGGCGCAATTTCAAATCGAGTGTGTAGAAGCAAAAACTTACAAGAATCAGAGTCAGTACAGTAAATTTGTACTAGAGCCTCTGGAAAGAGGCCAGGGTACGACCGTAGGTAATGCCCTGAGACGGATTCTCATTTCCAATCTGGAAGGGGCGGCCGTGACGGCCCTGCGGATCGCGGGAGTCAATCACGAATTTGCCACCGTCCAGGGAGTACGCGAGGACGTGATGGAACTCATGCTCAACATGAAAGAAATCATCCTGAAAAGCTACACCAATCAAACCCAGATCGGGCGTTTAGTGGCAACTGGACCGGCGACGGTAGTGGCGGCACAATTCGATTTACCCTCAGAAGTCGAGATAGTCGATCGCAATCAGTACGTCGCTACCCTAGCCGAAGGGGCCAAGCTAGAGATGGAATTTCGCGTGGAAAAAGGCAAAGGCTATCGGGCGATCGATCGCAGTAAAGACGAAGCCACTTCGCTAGACTTTCTGCAAATCGACTCGATTTTTATGCCCGTAACCAAAGTCAACTACAGCGTCGAAGATATCCGTTCCGAAAGCGGTCAAGCTAGAGATCGTCTGCTCTTAGAAATTTGGACAAACGGGAGCATTAACCCCAAAGAAGCCCTTTCCCAAGCGGCCGATATGCTGGTCAATCTCTTTAACCCGCTCAAGGATCTCAACGCCCTCGAATCCTCCAGTAACTTTGACGACCAAGAGATCAACCAAGAAAACCAAATTCCGATCGAGGAACTACAATTATCCGTGCGCGCCTACAATTGCCTGAAGCGAGCGCAGATCAACACCGTAGCCGACCTCCTCGATTACAGCCAAGAAGATCTCTTAGAAATCAAAAACTTTGGGCAGAAATCGGCGGAAGAAGTCATTGAAGCCCTACAAAAACGGTTAGGCATCACCCTACCCCAAGAAAAAAGCAAGTAAACCCAATTCCAGGAAAATACCATGAGACATCGATGTAAAGTGCCTCAATTGGGTCTGCCGGCTGACCAAAGAAAGGCACTGCTGCGCAGCTTGGCCACCCAGCTAATTCTACATGGTCAGATCACCACCACCCTAGCGAAAGCGAAAGCGGTGCGAGCAGAGGTAGACCACATTATCACCCTAGCTAAAGACGGTTCCCTGAGCGCCCGTCGCCAAGCTATGGGCTACATCTACGATAAACAACTGGTTCATGCCCTCTTTGAAGGAGCCCAGGCCCGTTATGGCAACCGTAACGGCGGTTATACCAGGGTAGTGCGTACCCTGCGCCGTCGCGGGGATAATGCCCCCATGGCGATTATCGAACTGATGTAACGATGACAGCTTGCCACCAGTCGCGGATCGCCCTAGTTATCCAGTATGTGGGAACTAATTTCCACGGCTGGCAACGGCAACCCCATCACAGGAGCGTGCAGGAAGAAATCGAGAAGGCTCTGGCCGATATTCTCGGTCATGACGTCACTCTGCACGGGGCCGGACGTACCGATAGCGGTGTTCACGCCGCCGCCCAAGTTGCCCATTTCGAGCAGCAGAGTCCGATCCCACCTTCCCATTGGGCTAAGGTTCTTAATGCTCGGCTAGATGACGATATCGTCATCCGGGCCTCGGGCCGGGTTCCCGATCGCTGGCACGCCCGTTTCTCGGCCCTCTGGCGACGTTATCGTTACACCCTCTATACCGACCCCATCCCCAATCTATTTGTTAGCCCCTTTAGTTGGCACTACTACCATCGTCCCCTCGATGCCGATGTGATGGCCAGGGCCTTAAAGCCTCTATTGGGTAAGCACCATCTGGCCGCCTTTCACCGTGCTAACTCTAGTCGTGACCATTCCTGGGTAGAAGTACAAGGGGTGGAATGCTACCGTCAAGGGCCATTTGTACAGATGGAAATTCAAGCCAATGGCTTTTTGTACGGGATGGTGCGCCTATTGGTGGGAATGTTGGTGGAGGTGGGAACTGGTGAGCGATCGCTAGAAAACTTCACCGACATCTGGGTCAATCAGCGCCGAGAATTGGTCAAATACGCCGCACCAGCTAAAGGACTATGTTTACTGCGGGTGGGTTACGCCGATTTTCCCTTTGCCGATAGCGTCTGGTTCGAGACTCAGCCTCTTTATTATTTCCGAGCAGAGGGGATAGGGGAATAGGGTAATGGGGGAATAGGGGAATTTCAACTAAAACCCAACACCCCAACACCCTAACACCCCAACACCCCAACACCCAGGTCGGCAATAAAAAAAATTATTTTTGTAAACCAAGGCAAACTCACCATGAACAAAACACCTCTACCAAATTTAGAGACTCTAGAGCAGAAATGGTACGTCATTGATGCGGCCGATCAGCGTCTAGGTCGTCTGGCCACCGAGATCGCTATGATTCTACGGGGCAAAAATAAAGCCACTTTCACCCCCCATCTGGATACGGGGGATTTTGTCATTGTTATTAACGCTGAAAAAGTGACGGTGACGGGCAAAAAACGCCAACAGAAAGTTTATCGCCGCGACTCCGGCAGACCGGGTGGTATGAAGGTAGAAAGCTTCGATAAACTGCAAAAACGCATTCCCGAACGGATTATCGAACACGCTGTTAAGGGAATGCTCCCGAAAAATAGCTTAGGTCGGAAATTGTTCACGAAACTGAAAGTTTATGCCGGTGCGGAACATCCCCATCAGGCACAACAACCGGAAGTTTTAGCGATTAATACGATTCCCGCAGGAGGAAATTAAGTCAATGCAAGCCACGGACAGTAAAAATAAGGTAGTTTATTGGGGAACGGGACGACGCAAATCGGCGGTCGCTGCCGTGCGTCTCGTGCCGGGGACGGGGGCAATTACCGTTAACGGTCGCGATGGAGAAACCCATTTTAACCGCATTCCCACCTATATCCAGACGATCAAGGCTCCTCTGGAGACTTTGGGACTGGAAAACGAGTATGATATCATCGTTAAGGCCGAGGGCGGTGGTTTGACCGGCCAAGCGGACGCGGTGAAATTGGGTGTCGCTAGAGCTTTATGTCAATTAGCGCCGGAAAATCGTCCTCCCCTCAAGAGTGAAGGTTATCTGACTCGGGATCCCCGGGCGAAGGAACGGAAAAAATACGGTCTTCACAAAGCGCGCAAAGCGCCTCAATACTCGAAACGTTAGGTTAATAGAGAGGTTTATTATGCCGAAAAAAATTCATCCTACTTGGTATCCGGAAGCTAAGGTGATCTGTAATGGTGAACTGGTGATGACGGTGGGTTCGACAAAACCAGAAATTCATGTGGAGGTTTGGTCGGGTAATCATCCTTTTTATACGGGAACCCAGAAGATGATCGATACGGAGGGCCGGGTCGATCGCTTCTTGCGTAAGTACAAAATGGGCGATAAGTCAAGCAAAAAGGCCGATCAGAAATAATTCTTTACTTTTGCCTTTTTGACCCGGTGGGGAGATTTTCCCACCGGGTTTTTTGCTATTTTTAGGCTGGTAGGGTCATTATTTCTGCACTGATACTAAATCTGGTTATTAAAAACTGATTATTTATTCCCCCTTTTGCATCAGTGCCTGTCTTCATACTGCTTTTCTCATAAAGATGAAGTATAATCTGATGCGGTATTGGCGATCGCATACTGTTGCCTACACCCTATTTTTAGACTCGCTCCCAGATTTACTAGCACAAGTTGCTCAAAAAGTCAAGCAAATAAAAGATACAGAGCAAAGACAAAATTTTGTCAGTTGTACGGGACTTTTTTGCGCGTATTTCAAGGAAGGCAGCAGCTTTATTCGATTTTTCTGAACTAGAAGATTGAGAAGCTTGGTTAGGATATCCCGGAAACTGAGCGCTTCCCGGTAGAACCGGGGAAGGAGATATATATTTTTTTACTTACCTGATACTTTTTAAGAGATTAACTGTCTAATCGGGGAATCTTTGCTGTAATTCTTCATCGGATAATCGCGACAACAGGATGATAAAATTTTCCGTTGCTGTTTGGGTATGGGGATGATTTTCTCCTAATCTTTCTCGATAAATAGCAATAGCTCTCACATACAACGGTTCCGCTTCTGCGTATTTGCCCTGGGATTCGTATAATTTTGCTAAATTATTGAGACTGGTAGCAACACTAGGATGGTTTTCTCCTAATCGCTGTTCCCTTAGAGAAAGGGAGCGCTTATACAACGGTTCCGCTTCTGTGTATCTGCTTTGAAATTGGTACAATTCTGCTAAATTATTGAGACTGTTAGCAAAATCGAGATTGTTTTCTCCTAATAGCTGTTCTATCAGAGAAAGGGAGCGTTTATACAACGGTTCCGCTTCTGCGTATCTGCCTTGGCAGCAGTATAATCCCGCTAAATTATTGAGACTGGTAGCAAAATCGGGATGGTTTTCTCCTAATAGCTGTTCTTTCAGAGAAAGGCATCTCTTACACAAGGGTTCTGCTTCTTCGTATCTGCCTTGGGAGCAGTATAATCCGGCTAAATTATTGAGACTTTTAGCAAAATAGAGATTGTTTTCTCCTAATAGCTGTTCTATCAGAGAAAGGCATCTCTTACACAAGGGTTCTGCTTCTGCGTATCTGCCTTGGTATTCGTATAGCACTGCTAAACTATTGAGACTGTTAGCAACATCGGGATGGTTTTCTCCTAATAGTTGTTCCCTTAGAGAAAGGGAGAGCTTACACAAGGGTTCTGCTTCTGCGTATCTGCCTTGGCATTGGTATAATAGTGCTAAATTATTGAGACTGGTAGCAACAATGTGATTGTTTTCTCCTAAGCGAGATTGGATTTCTTCACAACATTTTGTTAAGGTAACTGCTGCTAAATCATATTCTCCCTGTCCCTTATAAAACAAAGCTAACCCAAGAAACACCTGAATTAAATTATCTTCCGGGTTGGGAATATCATCTAACATGGTTTGACTGACAAGTTGCAGATGGGGAATTGCGGGAGTTACCGCTGCAATAATCTCCCTTGTGGGGGTTTGCGGGATATTTTCGGCAATGGTTAACAAAGTTTCCACAAAAGCGCATCGATAAAGAGAATTTATCTTAGGAATTTCCTGTAATTGCTGTTGAAAAAATTCTCTCACGAGGGGATGAATCCGATAAAAAGAATAGTCCTCATCCACGGGTTGCATCAGATGAGAATTATCCAATTGTCCCCGCGCTTCTTCTAGTTCGCTTTCGGTAATTTCCGTGGATTTTGCCGTATCTTCTAGCAACGTCCAAGCAATAGCCACTGGTGCGAATAAACTCAACAGCATTGCCACTTTTTGAACAGCAGAACTTAAATCATCCCAACTGATTTTAATTGCGGCTGCTACCCCTAAATGTCCATAATCTCTGTGGTTTCTTTCCTTGGTTAAAGCAGTATGAGCTAAATTTAATTTATCGCGTAAATGGCTAAACTTTAAATGACGATTTTTCGCTAAATATTCCCCCACTAACTCCACTGCTAAGGTTAAGCGTCCTAAAATTTCGTGACAAATCTGTTCTACTAAAGCTTTTTCTTGCTCAACTTTAGCAGTACCAACAATTTTGGTTAATAATTCCACACATTTATCTAAGGGTAAAACATCTAAAGCTATAGACTGAAATTCCGTACTAAGACACCTTTCCCTAGTGGTGACTAATATCTTAATCCTAGAATCTTTTGGTAACATTCGATCGGGAATTCTGTCGATATTGGGGACATCATCGAGAATTAATAATAATTTTCCCTGCTGAGGTAGCCAATTTTGCCAATACCAGTACACTTGTTTTTCTAAAGATTCTTTTTTCAATATTTCTGGTAAAGATAGATAGGGACCAGCTAATTTAACTATTTCTTCTGCTAAACCCGATAGTCGCAAGGATAACCAATATTGTGCCGCGTATTCCTGTTGGTATCGTTTCGCATATTCCAAAGCTAAAGCGGTTTTTCCTATTCCCCCTAACCCTTCCACCGCGCAAACAATCACCCCTTGTTCTGTTTGCAATTTCTGATGAATTAAGGTTAACTCATCTTCCCTCCCGACAAAATTAACCGTACTTTTGCCCACATTACTAGGTATAGAGGGAATACTTACTTTTTTAGACGATTTTTCACTCCTGCGATCGCACGATTAAATGTGGGAAAATAACGCTTAAAAGTTGACTCAGTATCTAATTCCGCTTCGTAGGTGAGGGAAACAAAAGGAGGTATAGTAGATAGGGCCGCTTTTAATTTGGCTGCTGCCGATCGCTCTGGTTGATTGAGTTTAGCCAGAATTTGGTTTAATGATTCTAAGATTTGTACAGAAGCAAGTTCCGGGGGTGGTTCTGTGGTAATTGCCGTCAATTCTGTGACAATTTCTGCTACCATTACCTCGGGATCAGGAAAAGATGCTTCTTGACTCTCGCTGGCGATTAAATCCCATTTTTATCGTTCAAAATCCCGAATTTGTCGGCGTAAATCTTCGATCTGCTGCTCGATCCTAACTTGTTCTTCCGGTGCGATTGTAACTAAAGTGTTTCGCTTTCCCGCTAATTGTTGTTTTAAGCGTTGAATATTGTCTTCGAGATTTTGTAATTCGCCAGCAGACATAGAGAAATAAGGTTAAATTACAGGGTTAATTTAATTATGATCTATCTATCTAGAAATGTCATTCCTTTGGCTGTCCCCCACTCCCCAACACCCAACCCCCTCACGGATCACAGAAAAAGCCTAGCTCAATCCAGAAATTTTGATTATGATCATTAAGTAATTGACTTGTATTCGTGATATAGATTCAAAGGAGAGACACGGTGTCCACAGAAGTCATCGAAAAGCGTTCCACAGCGACAATCCGTAAACCAGCACCGCGTTATCGCGTTTTACTCCACAATGACGACTTTAACTCGATGGAGTATGTGGTTCAGAGTTTAATGCAAACGATCGCCGGTATGACGCAACCCCAAGCAGTCGATATCATGATGGAAGCGCACACTAATGGTACGGCCTTGGTGATTACCTGCATCCAAGAACACGCGGAATTTTACTGTGAAACCTTGAAAAATAAAGGTTTAACCAGCAGCATCGAACCCGATGAATAAAAGATTACGGGTAATTGCCACTTACCCAGTCCCCCTGCGACTGGGAATTTTTATTTTGCTCTTACTTTTTCTCTGGTTGCCGATCGCACTTCCCCTCTATCACTTTTTTGCCACTAATGCTAATCTTGTCTCAATTTTGACCCTTTCTGTTCTCTATCTGGAATTTTTGGGGTTATCCCATTGGTGGGGACGGACAATTTATGGCGATGAGGGATTAGCCGATTATGGTTTGATTTGGCGAATAAAAACGCCGATCGAATTAATTAACGGGTTGGCGATCGGTTTATTTTTCACTTTCTCGCTTTTTCTGTCCCAAGCGTTCCTAGGTTGGTTAAATTTCTTACCCGCAAATCCCCAGATCAGCAAAATCATCCTGGAGGGGTTTTTAGTCGCTTTAGCGGTGGGTTTTGCCGAAGAATTACTATTTCGGGGCTGGTTACTGGGAGAATTAGAAAAGGATTATCGTCCCGCTATCGCTCTAGTGATTAGTGCCTTAATTTTCGCTCTTGCTCACTTTATTAAACCTTTAGCCGAAATTATCCGCACTTTTCCCCAATTTCCTGCCTTAGTCTTGCTAGGATTAATTCTCGGTTGGGCAAAACGCGCCTGTGGTGGTAATTTGGGTAAAAGTATCGGTCTGCACGCGGGTTTAATCTGGGCATACTATATATTAAACGTCGGCCAGTTAATTAAATACACTGGTACTGTTCCCGATTGGTTAACTGGAATCGATAAAAATCCTTTAGCGGGAGTGATGGGTTTACTTTTCCTGACAATTCTCGCTATCTGGATCAGAAAAAAAGCAGTTGTGAGTGAACGATAGGGGATTAAATCAATTACTATAAAGGGGAAATTGCCCATGAGACTTATAGCCGATGAATCGATTATTATCTTTTCTAGAATATCGCCCGCGTTTGCGTAATATCCTATCTTTTTGTTTCTCTCTTATCGTCATGCTGTTGATCGGTGTAGGCAAAGTCACAGCACAAGATTTAAATAATTCTACTCTGGATTTAGTTGCTAATCTCTGGATGTTAATAGCCGGCTCTTTAGTATTCTTTATGAATGCGGGTTTTGCCATGCTGGAAACGGGTTTTTGTCGTACTAATAACGCCACTAATGTCTTAGCTAAAAACCTAATTGTCTTCTGTGTTTCTGCCTTGGCTTATTGGATGTTTGGTTTCGGTTTAATGTTTGGCAATACATCTGAACTGGGAAATAGTTTCTCTGGTGGGACAGGATTTTTCTTGGAAATTTTAACCCCCAATAATCAATACAGTCAATTCCAAAAATTGTGGCCAGGTCGTTCATCGGTTGTCACCCAAGTTTCATTAAAAACATTTCTATAAATCTTATTATAAACTTTTAACTTTTGTCGGTCTTGAACTACCAATCCCGTTAAGCGTAATTCTATTTGATCGGGACTACCATCATCGGTAATTTCACCATTTTTTAAAATTTCTTGGTAAAGCTTCAGCATTCTTCTACCGGTGACACGCTTATTTAATAAACGATTCCGAATAGTTTTTAGGTGTTCTGGACTATCTTGAGATACCCAGTTACTAATTACTTGCGACTGGATAAAATCGCCGACATTAATCGGGTTTGCTGGGGATTCCTTGCCAAATCCAGTGCGAGATGTGGAGATTAAATTACAAATTTTTTGAGTTAAAAATGGTTGTCCACCTGTCCATTCTATAACCTCCTCTAAAACCCGTTCTGGTGCGATAACTTTGTCCTGCAATCCCTCGGCAAGTTTTCTGGCATCCTTTATAGTAAATCCAGATAATCGAATATCTTGACCAATATTAAAAGAACCACGATTATTATCTCGAATAAAGTTAGAAACCGTCGCTACCCCCAACATACAAAAGGTTAGACGTTGATAATCACGATTGTGAGGACGTTTTTCATGACAGCTACGCAGCCAAGCAAAAAAAGCATCTGTGGAAAAATTTAAGCTCAGAACGCTATCAATTTCATCAAAACAGATAACAATAGGTCGGGATACCTCCTTTAAGAGAATGTCCTCAACAAATTGATCAAGACGATTAATAGCTGATTTATAGGCTCGTTCATCCCACCAAGTTTGCTCTTTTCCCCGAATAGAAAGATCAAATCGTTTAACCAGTTGCTCAAATAATACTCGATACCAAATATCTTCGGATATGTTTTTTCCTAGACCACTCAAATCAATGGTAGCACAATCAATATTATCCTCTTTCAGTCGTTTTTGTGTCTGTACCCACAAACTTGATTTTCCCATCTGACGGGAATTCAACACATAGCAATACTGTCCATTTTTTAGATAGTTATAAAATAGATCATCTGCTTCCCGCTTGATATAACTAGGTGCATCTAGGGGAACGCTGCCTCCAACATAATAAAAATTGGTCGCCATAGGATTAAAATTAGCAATTTGTCTGATTGGTTAAGTTCGATGAATAATTTAATCAAAGGTTATCTTTCCCTAAGCTAGTCCGCATTTAAAGTTCTGGGTTCGATGGGGGAACGGGGAACAGGTGAAAACGAATATTAGATTTAGATGTACAACAGTTTAACTCAATATATCGGATTTTAGGAGGATAGGCGATACCTAAAATAGTCGCTGTATAGTGGATAACGGGGTTGAACAGCATTCTGCACAAAGGTTACTAATCCTAAACTATGAAGTTGCCAATTAATTGTTGCACCTAAATCAACGGGAGAAGAGGACTCTACAACCTTTTTCATTCCTGCTGCTAGGTTTGGATGTTCTTGTAAGTTTAGCAAATGTCCTCGCAAATGATCCCCATAAATTCCCGCTTCCGTGGCTGCTGTCTCTAAAAAATCTGCTAAAGACAGCTGTTTTTGGGTAATTGCATAAAGCGCTTTTTGGATTAAATAGGGATGTCCCCCAACAAGATTAATTATTTTTTGCAGTTCATCTTTTCCCAAGTTAGCCTGATATTTATTGGCTAGAGTCAAGACCTGTTCTGGAGTAAAATCAGGTAACAGGATTTCTGTTCCTACATTGAAAGGAGATTTATTCAGGTCAGCAGGAACATAATTTTCTGTGGAATAGGTGATAATTAAGTGTAACTTTTGCCAAGTATTATTATTTTTTGCCTCCTCGTGCCAAAGACGAAATAAACTAAGGAAATCGTCAGCAACGCTGGTATAGGTAAAGAGACTATCTATCTCCTCTAAAACTAAAATTAGGGGTTTATCCAGCTTTTTGAGCAAATGGTCTTCAAAATAGGCAGTACAGCTATAAATTCCTAATCCTTCTTGCCATTTTTCCTGAAAGAGAGCTGCTAACCCTAATTTCTTGGAAATAATCAAAGCAAACCAAGAGAGCAATCGGTCTAAATCGCCGAGAATTCCTTTACTTGCCTGTAAAAAACTGAAACTGACAGTTTTATACTCTCTTTTGTCAACTTGACTCAAAATTCTATCGACTAATAGGGTTTTACCCATCCCCTTGGCTGATTTAATCCGCAATAATGAACCTGCTTGACTCACCGTCTCCAGACAAAGCTGTTCCACTGGAGGACGTTCAACATACTTGGAAAAATCCGCAGCCCGGTTTTCTCCCTCATCCTCAGACGTGGCAGCAGCTGTTTCCTCCAACTCATCCCAGTCAGTGATTTCTCGATAATCAAGGGCTAATTTTTGACAAATTTCAAAAAAATTGAGATTACTAATCGATTTACCGTTAAGAAAAAGGCTAATAGTCGATTTTGCGAATCCTAAATCCTCAGCAAGCAGCTCTTGACTTGCGTAACCATTGAGTTTAACTGCTTGTTTGACTCTAGGGATATATTCTGATTTTACTTTAAGCGATCGCCCCATAAACTTCCATCAATCGACGCAATCTCTATTTTATCGCAAAAAACTCAGACATATCTCAGTCATTCTCAGTCATGAACTCAGAGAGTCATGACTGAGGATCAAGATGTACTGGTCGAAGTGTATTTATAAACTACACAAAACAGAATGCTTGACATATTTCCTTCTAAGTCCAAAGACAAGGGTGATTCTGGGACTTCAGCTAAGTCTGACAATTATTTAACCTCCGCGGAGAAGTCTCTTTTATCTGATTTACTCAAAGTTAATGCTGCCACTGTCTTGAGCTTTGAAATTGAAACAGATAGAATTGGAGAAGCTAACTTACAAGATAAATTAGAAAAACTAGCGGACAAAGGCTATATCAAAGTCAATGAAGAAGAAAGCTACAAAATCTTTACTCCCACTTGGAAAACTCGTTGGCTGAGGGTAAATGGTATTTTGTAGTCAGGTTCTAACGGAATTAGATAAGTTTCCTTTTTTCAGTTCATTCACCCATTACCTATTTTTGGTAGATTCTCAGACAACTGCCGCCACCGACCTTTTTAGCGAAATACGGAAACTTCTGGGAGAAGATCGGTGGCCTTTTGTGGTGACTGCGATAATTATTGGAGTAGCAGTTGAAACTAGAAGTACCTATTTCTCAGCTTTTAGGATTCGTCATTTATTTCCCGATTTAAAAAAGGATTTTTTAAAGACTTTCCGTTTTTTATTAATTGTCAAAATTTTTGTATCAATACTTTTATACCTTTTTATTCAGTTTATATTTTCTCTATTAAGCTTGATCGAGGATAATGTATATGTGGGTTTAATCATTGCTCTGGTCTTCGGTTTTATTATTAGTTCCTTAAACCCTAATTTAGAACAAATCGACCAAGTAATGGGTGGATTTAGCTTATCGACAATTAATCCTGTCTCCAGTCTGATCAAAAAGATATTAGGGTTGTACAAACAATTTCAAGCATCTATTATTGAGCCTTTCCAAAAGAAATTGGGAAACAAGAAAACCAGCCTATATTATTCTATCAAGCCTCAATTTAATTGTTTTCAAATAGTTACTCTTCAGGAATACATCCAAGAATTAATCAGTAGATTTACACTGAAAGAAACGCAAGAGAAATATCGAGGAAGATTAAACGCTATCATCGGGGGAGAATTTAGCGACAGGGATAAGGGAGAAAAATTAATATGGTTATTATTTGATATTATGGAGGTTACTTATGAAGAGATCAATAAAATTAGAAATCACCCAGATCAATCAGAAATTTTAATAAGACTGGGAGAAATAGAACAGGGGAATAGTACGATAAATTAAACGTCGGCCAGTTAATTGAATACAATTGTACTGCTTTTATCGATTAACTGGAATCGATAAAAATCCTTTAGCGGGAGTGATGGGTTGACTTTTACTGACAATTCTCGCCCTCTGGACCAGAAAAAAAGTAACCGATGTGGTAATGATTCGGTAGTAGTGGCGTAGCCCTCTTGCTTACCTGGTATGAATTGTGTTAAATATTTATTAATAAAAATAATTGCAACCCGATCAGTCTTTAAACCTCTAGCTTGATCATGACTTTTCTGATAAATATCTTTTTCTGGCTCCTGTCTGGCTGACTCAAATATCAGTCTAGCACCGAACAAAATACCCCCTTCACCTCTATTTCCCTGTCAAGCGTTGTGGTTCTCACCATACTATCAAGAATGGTTCTATTCATAATGGAAAACCCAAACGTCAAGGTAAAGAATGTGGTCAACCGTTGGTGATCAATCCCACTAATAAAACCGTCTCTGACGAAACCAAACAATTAATT